>Ga0307373_10005997_pt1 | contig 19549 bp, 19 predicted proteins | sample OX2MG_FD_202534 | JGI IMG/M metagenome (GOLD analysis project Ga0307373, IMG submission 202534) | Soil microbial communities from Risofladan, Vaasa, Finland - OX-2 | ecosystem: Environmental > Terrestrial > Soil > Coastal area > Acid sulfate soil | place: Finland: Risofladan, Vaasa | collected...
GCGAACGGCGTGCGGATTTTTTTCAAATTCCGCAGGCACGCTGCGCCGGCGATTCGCGCCGAGGGAAATTCTTGCCGACTCCGCGCCTCGCCGCAAGTCCTTGCCCGCCATACGGCAGTGCCATTCGCGTCTTAGGCATATCCGCCCCTGGGGTTCATTCCCCCAAAGGCGAGGCGAAACGGACCGGCCGAAAGCCCCCAGCAGGCCAAATTCTGCTTGACGGCCCAGGCCAAACGTGACACCCTTAAACAGGTAAACAACCGGGTTGCCGGTGCAGCCCGATCGTTTTTTCTCCCCAGACGCGCGTAGCGCAGGAAAAATGCCATGCGTAGCACTCTCTTGAACCGCTCGAACTCGAACGTCCTCGGTCTTCGCCGGGATCGTCGCGCCAGCGGCCGTAAAGAAGTGCTCGCGGTAGTCATTGCGCACGCGCAGTCCTTCTTTTTCAGGCACGCCTGCCCGACGCCGGCGCATTATCTGACGACGTTAGAACGTCAGCTAAAGCGCGTCGTCGATGGCACGCCCGCCGGCAGCATCCTCGCAAGCGTTGCGATGTGCATGTCGCCTACCGCGGGCACTTGCGGGTTGCGTGGCTGGCAAGCCGTGGGAATGCCACGGCAATATTCCGCCTCAAGAAGCTGAGTTTCGCCTAAGCGAATACTCATCGCTCACTTCGAGACGGAAAGCCAGCCGGTCGGCGGTAGAAGCGGCAGCCTGCCGCTTTTACGGCAAACGCGGCAAGCTGCCGCGTCTACCGAAACGCCGCCAACGCCGCGTCTGCCCCTCGGCCATTGTGCTTCGATTTGCCTGCTGCATGGCCCGTGCAAGGAACGGGCCGGGAGAGAAACGAACCATGAGCGTCCTGACTTTCGAACTGACTGATGAAAAGCTGCTGTTGATCGAGCAGGTTCGGGCTGCGCAGGCCGGCGACCGCGAAGCGTTCGGCGAGCTGGTCGAGCGGTTCGAGCGAAGCGTCTACGCCTCGGCTTTGCGGCGCCTCGGCAACCACGTCGAGGCCCAGGAGCTGACGCAGGAAGTGTTCGTCCAGGCGCTGCGCAAGATCGGGCAGTTGCGCGAGCCGGCGTGCTTCGGCGGCTGGCTGCGGACGATCACCGCGCGGCTGGCGATCAACCGGCGCACGCGGAACGCCCAGGCGACGCCGACCGAGCGCGAAACGCTCGAGGCCGTATGCCTCGAGCACGAGACGCCGTTGGCCAGCGCCTTGGCGAACGAGCGGCGGACGCAGGTCCGCGCAGGGCTCGATCGGCTGGGCCGGCTCGACCGCGAAACGCTGATGGCGTTCTACGTCGAGGGCCAGTCGCTCGTCGAAATGAGCGCGGCCTTCGACTCGCCGGTCGGCACCATCAAGCGCCGGCTGCACGTGGCCCGCAAGCGGCTCGCCCGCGAGCTGGCCGAGATGGACGCTTGAAGATGTTGAAGAGGAATCGCGCCGCCGGGTGGGGCAGGGCGCAGTTCCGCGCGGAGGCCCCCTCTCCCTCTGGGAGAGGGTTGGGGCGGCGGGTGGCTGGCGGCAGAGCGAAGCGATGCCCCAGCGAACTGCGGCTTCGCCTAGCGCTTTGTCAGCCGCGAGTCGACGGGTACCCAAGCGAGGCGTGCCTGGGACATCGCCCAGGCTCTGCCGCCAGCCACCCTCTCTGCAAGCATTCGTCAAAGCAGGGCTGACCGGAGCACGCGCGTCTCCCCGTGGGAGAGTCCCCTCGTCAATAATTCAGCCCGGCGCGCAACAGCACGGTGTCGCTGGGATGAGCCGTGGGCGTGCCGCTGCGATAGATCAGGTGGCGGTCGAAGACGTAACCGACTTCGAAATTGCCGCGGGCGCCGCTGAGATTGAACCATTCGAGCCCGAACAAGGCCCGCAAGTCGTTGTATTCGACCACGTCGCCGGCGCCGTTGGCCCGCTGGATGGTCCACTTGCCGCCGCCGTATTCCCCGGCCACGTAGGCCCAGACGTCGGTGTTGCGAATCGTCCACATCCGCTGCGAAATCTTCGGATTGGGGAACAACATGGCGAAGCGCGTGTCTTGATTGGGCGTCCAGATCACGCCGCCGGCCGGCAGAATCTTGACGGTCAGACGGTCGAGATACCACACGCCGGCGGCGAGTTGCCACTGCGGCGAAAAGGTGATGATGCCCAGTCCGCGGCCCAGGATGCGGATGCTTTGCGAGTTGATCTTGCTGAAATCGCTGTACACGCCGACGCGGACATCGAGATCGGCGCTGAACCACGAATTCACCTGCGGCCGCCAGCCGGCGTCGAGATAGGCGTCGTAGGCGTTGGGGGGCAGGTCGGGCGAGCCGGCGAAATTGCCCGACGCTGGACCGTTCCACGAGTGATACGTAAAGCCCGGCGTGATGAACATCGGCGACCAGGTCGACAGCAGCGGAAAGGCGAACGAGCCGGCGAGCCCGACGTCGTCCATGCCCAGACCGTGATTGCCGAACCGCGCCAAGTACGTGTTTTCGATCAGCAACTCGTTCAAGAACCGCAGCTTCGGGGCCATGGTGCCGTCGGGCATGTTGCGAGCATAAGGATTTTGCCCATAGGTTCCGTAGGCCGGCGCGGCCTGGCTGTAAGGCGCGGCGCCTTGCACGCCGGGCGGGGCCGGCTGCCCGTAGGGCGTATAACTGGGCGGCGCCGCGTTGGAAGGAGCATACGGATCGAACTGCGGCGCAAGCGGTTGCACGCCGCCGTTGAGCGTCGCCCCGCCGAGCGCCGCACCGGGCGGCGAGCCTTGATAGAACGGGCTCTCCGGATCGACCGGCGTGGGAAACTGGGTGCGCTGGGCAACTGCCTGGCTGGCGGAGCAGGCCAGCAGAAAGACGGTCGCGAAGCGTAGTGAATTCACGTAAGTCAGCTTACCGTCCTCGTTTTCGAGCCCTTCGGCAGAACTGCCGCCCAACTTGAGGAAAAATGGCCCGTGAAAAGCGGAATCTCAATATCAGTCCGCCTGTTGCAGGTCAAGGCCGGTTGGCGTTGCCTTTGCGCGCCGGATCAGTACGATAGCTAGCACCGCGGCGCCATTGGATGGCGGAGCGGGCCCCATTGACCGCCAATAGAAAATGGAGGAACGGGCGCCCTCGCCCGTTAAAGGACGGAGGGTGGGCGCCCTCGCCCGCCAACTTACGAGCACCAGACATATTCGAGCAAACCGGGCGAGGGCGCCCGGACCTCCAAACGGAGCCAACCGGGCGAGGGCGCCCGGACCTCCAAACGGCTAACGGCATCCGGAGCCATGTCGGGCGACGGCGCCTTAACCTCCATGCCTTAACCCGGATTATTCATCAGCCCAGCTATTACTTGACAAAGCGCTCCATACAAACCCGAAGCGCCAGCGAGGTAAGTGCGTTGCTCCGCCTCGCTTGCGCTTCGGGTTAGTGTGGCCCGATGAATAATCCGGGTTAAGGCATGGCCGCCGGCTAGAGCAGCTTGAGTTTTTTGCGAGGACCGCCGCCAGCATGACCCCCGAGCAAGTCGTCGATTTCCAACAGCGCAAAAAAGAGATTCGCGAGCAGGCCCACGCCCATCGCAAGGCGCAGGAGAATAAGGAAGAGCTCAGCCGCACGATCTGCGAGCGTTTCGTCGCCCTTCCCGAATACGCCGCCGCCCAGACGGTGATGTTCTATGTCGACGTCCGCACCGAAGTCCGCACCCGCGAGTATCTGCCCCAGGTGCTCGGCTGCGGCAAGCGGATCGTCGTGCCGTACTGCGTCGAGGGCGAGTTGGAGCTGTTCCTGCTGGAAAACATGGACGAGCTGGCCGTCGGCATGTACAAGATTCTCGAGCCGAAGGTCGAACTGCGTGCGCTGCCGGAAAAGCGCGTTGACGTCAACGAGCTCGATCTGATCATGGTCCCCGGCGTGGCCTTCGATCGCACGGGCGCCCGGATGGGCCACGGCTTCGGCTATTACGACAAGCTGCTGGAGCACGCCCGGGCCGACGCGCCGCTGGCGGCCTTGGCCTTCGAGTGCCAGCTCTTTCCCGAGATTCCCACGGCGCCGCACGATATCTTCATGGACAAGATCATCACCGAGCAGGCGATCTACCCCGGAAAAGGACGCTAGACCCGCGTGGCCACGGACCGACCCGCCGAAATCGAAGACACCTACGCCGAAGCGTTCCGCAGCCTGTACGCCGAGGTCTTGATCACGGCCCGCGATCGCACCTGGCTCGATCACGCGGTGGCCGCCGCGACAGGCAACGCCTCGAGCACGATTCTCTGCGATTGCGAAGCGGGCCTCGATCGCTACGTCGGCCCGGGCTTCGACTCCCGCTTTCGCACGCCCGACGGCCGGCCGGGCGCGATCGTGCAGTTCCACGTGCCGCGGTTTCGCAAAGACCGCGTCGAAGCCCTGGAGCGCTCGCTGTTGATGCGGCTTAGCCAGAACGTGCTGACCTGTCCGACGACCGCCTGCTTCAACCTGCTCGATACCGAAGCCTTTTACAAGCTCGGCCGCAAGCTGGCTTTCTTCGGCGACGGCTTTCAGTTCCGGGCCGAGCGATTCGGCCGGCCGGTGTGGGTCGTGCCGATCTTGGGCGGCGAGTTCGTCATCGATCGGCGGTTCGGCTATCGCGACGGGCTGATGGGCGGCAACCTGTGGTTCATGGGCGCCACGCTCGACGCGGCCCTGTTGGCCGCTGAAAAAGCCGCCCGCGCCGCCTCGGCCACGGCCGGCGTGATCTTGCCGTTTCCCGGCGGCATCGCGGCCAGCGGCTCGAAGGCCGGCAGCCGCTATTCGTTCTCGATCGCCAGCACTTACGCCGAATACTGCCCCACGCTGCGCGAGAAGCTCGGCGCCGAGAGCCGCGTACCGGCCGGCGTCGCCTCCATCATGGAGATCATCCTCAACGGTCGCGATCTCGAAACTCTTTCCGCCGCCACTCAGGCCGCCATCCGCGCCGCGGTCGACACGCCCGGCCTCATCAAAATCTCCGCCGGCAACTACGGCGGGCGGTTAGGCAAGAGTTTCATTTACTTGAAGCCCGACGGCCAGCGGCAGCAAACCGGCTGAACCTCTTCCGCCCTCTCCCAGCGGGAGAGGGCCGGGGTGAGGGCGAACCTCGTTTGACCTGCAAATTTAATTAATGCGCCCGGGGCACTAAGAATGTTGCTTCTGTAGGGCACGCCCTCTGTGGCGTTCCGAGAAGTGCGAATCGACGCGAGTTCTGTTTTTCACGGCACGCCACGGAGGGCGTGCCCTACGGGCTTTGCCGCAAACGCCTACTTTCGCCCATGCGCCCGGCGTCGCCTGCAGACTGCTCTTGCCAAAAGCTTCCCCGCGACCGTACTCTACTCGCCGAACTCTTCTCCGGGCGGCCGCATCGCGCAACTTCGCCGGCCGTCCTTCCGGCATCGACGCCCGGGCGAATTCGGGCAAGGAGGCGGCGTGATGCGTAGGGCGATTGCGTGCGGCGCGTGCGTGGGTCTGCTGCTGGCCGGCTTTCTCTCGGCAAAGGCCGATGACAAGGTTGACGAGAGCGGCGGCAGCCTGGTCGGCAAAAAGGTAATTGCGATTCGCCCGGATGTCGTGCTGCGTCTCGAACCGGCCGACGAAGCGAAGCGAGTCGACTTCACCCCTTCGTGCTACGCTGTGGAAGTCGAGGCCGAGCAAGGCGAGTGGCTCAAGTGTGACTGTTTTTGGCTGCGTCGCTCCGACGCCGTTCGGTTGTCGGAGGCCATCGCATACTTTACCCAGCAAATCGAGCGATCGCCAACCGCCTATGCCTACGTTGCCCGCAGCCGAGCATGGGTGATGGACAAACAGGATTCGGAGCGCGCGCTCGCCGACGCCGAAGCGGCAATTCGGCTCGATCCGAAGTTCGCCCTGGCTTGGATGAGCCGAGGCGAATGCCGATTTCACTGCGAGTTATATGCCGATGCAATTCCCGATTTCGCCCACGCGTTGGAATTAGACCCGCGACTTTACTTGGCCCGATTAGGGCTGGTCTATGCTCACCGCAAAGTTAAGGACTTCGATGGCGCCATCGCCGATTGCACCGCCGGGTTAATGTGGTGGTCCAACGACTCCGACTTGCTTAAATTTCGCGCGATGATGTGTTTCTTCCTTGGAGAGCGTCATGAGTCTCAGAAGCGTCCAGACCTTGCCGAGCAAGATTACACCCATGCCATCGAAGACATGCGAGCGGCAATCGCAGAACTAGCCGCGACAGGTCGCATCCGTCAACCGGTAAGTCGCGAGGACGGGGACTACAAAAGAAAATCCGCCGCTCGCCTCTTAGGCGGCTTTTACGCCTATCGCGGGTTCATCAGGGCAAGCGCCCGCCGATATGAGGCGGCTATCGCGGACTGTAACGAAGCGATCAGACTCCGACCCGACGAAGCTTTGGCGTATGTTTCCCGCGGCGTATCGCTTTTCAAGCAGGGGAAGCAACCGGAAGCGATTCGCGACCTCGAGGCGGCGGTTCGGCTGGAACCAAAATTGGGGGAACTCCGTGCAAAACTGGGTGAGGCAATTGCGATTCTCGGTGATTATCCACAGGCGATCCAACATTTCACACAGGCAATCAAGCTTGATCCGCGCGACGCAGACCTATATTGGCTCCGCGCCTTGGCCTGGGAATTATCGGGCGAACCTGCCAAGGCGATCGAAGATCTCACCAGCGCAATTGCGCTCGACCCAGAGAACCCTGAATTCTATCGCGAGCGGGCGGAAACCTGGCGGAGCATGTGGAAGTTCCTGAAGGCACGACGCGACTTTGCCGAAGCTGAGCGTCTGGAAGTCAAGCAAACCGCCAACCGCAACGAAGAAAATATCGAGCGCTAAAGCGTAGGCGTGCAACTTGAACACGTTCCATCCGTTTTGCCTTCGCCCCGGCGCGGCGGTATCTTGACGCTGGCATTCGATCTCTTTGGGCGTCCCCGGCGTGTTGTAAAGTCGCCGAGCGTCGTCTTTCGCTGGAGCGAAAAGCGACAAACCCCCGCACGAACCGCGATCTTGGAGCACCTCATGCTGCGTGTTTTCTTCGCCGCCGCCGCGATGTCGGCGCTGTCGCCGGTCATCGCCTTTGCCCAAGCAGCCGAAACATCCGAATTAAAACCCGTCCGCATCGCCGATCCGGTCAACGGGCATATCCATCCTTCGGCGTGCGCCAGCCGGCAGGGGATGATCGTGGTGACGTATGGCCGCGTCAATCATCGCGATCTGCGAATCACGCGCTCGACCGACGGCGGGCGGACTTGGGCGCCGCCGACGCCATTCGGGCCGACGGAGAACAAGACGTATTACCCCGGCTCGCTGACGACCTTGAGCGACGGCCGCTTGTTGCACGCCTGGAACCGCTGGAACGGCGAGACGAGCGAGGACGAGCCGCGGTCGGTGCTGGTTTCGCTTTCCAGCGACGACGGCCTGAGTTGGAGCGACCCGCTGCCGCTGCCGCGAGACTCGCAGGTGATGAGCGTCGTGCGGCATCCGATCGTCGAGTTGGCGCCCGGCCGCTGGCTGTTCTCGCTCAGCGATCGCACGCTCGAGTATTACAACCCCGGCCGGGCAATTGGCGGGCGAGCCTGCCCGCGAACCGTCGAACTCGACGCCGACACGATCGGCGTCGTGTTCTACGACATCGACGCCAATCAGCCCGGCGGCCCGGGTTGTTCTTTCTGCGGATTCCGCTGGCGAAGTTGGCGGAGTGACGAGCCGCCGGCGCTCGCCGCGGGGCGTCCGAACAAGGCTTGAAATGCTTGCTCCTGCCCAGCCGGCGCCCGAGAATGACCGGCCTAAACACTTCCCTGCGGCGGCGAAGGCGTCGCTTGACGCCGGCGCCGCAGGGCAACAAAAAAGCCGGGAGCTTGCCATGCGGGACGCCTTTGAATCGCCGGCCAGCGAACCGGCGTCTGCCGCATCGACCTCCCCTCGCGAGTTGCTGGGGCCGTTCGATCCGCCGGCCAATTATGCCTTCGAGCCGGAGTTCGCCGAACCGCCGCCGCGAACGATTTCACAGCGAGCACGCGAGGGGCACTTCGAGCGGCAACGGACGCGGTTACTGAACCTGTTGCTCGGGGTTGGCGTCGCGTGCCTGGCCGGCGGCGAATTGCCGGTCGTGATGCAGTGGGCCAGATTTATCGTGCCGTTGGCCTACCTCACGTGGATCGGTCTGGCGGCGATTCTCATCTGGGCGGTCGGCTGCGTGGAACGCGCGGCTTTGCCAGGGCCGTATCGTTATCTGAAGCGCGGCATTCCGCTGGTGGCGCGAGTGATCGAACTGGTCCAGGCGCCGGCGTTCCGAGTCGGTCAGGCGTCGTACTATGCCTTCACGGCCACGGGGTAATATCGCGATCCGCAATCGGGCGAGTTACAAACCCGGCGGCTGTCATCGCCGCAATTCCCGGCCGAAATCAAGGTCTACTGCATGACGTCGTTCCAAGTCGGCGATTATGTCACGGCCGTTTACTTGCCCGGCAAGTTTCCGAAATCGCTACGGCTCGTCGGCTTTCTCGATCTACTTCCCGACTCGGGCCTAGCGCCTCGCTTGCCGCCGCCTGGCGCGAAGCCTGATTGGCGAGCCCTCTTGATGTTCGTCGCCTTCGTCGCCTGGTGCGCCGGAATGTTTTGGAACGTTTATGCAATGCAGAAATACGAGCCCGTCGATTTCGAGTTTCGCCAGGCGATTTGGCCGATGCTCCCCGGCGCGGCGGCGGCGGCGCTCGTGCTCGCCGGCGCCTGGCTTTATCGTCGTCGGCAGCAACGTCGCGCCGAAGAAGACGAGATGGAATTGGGCGGCAAGTCGTTATGGGCTCGAATGAATCCCTTTGATTCGACTATGCAACTCGTGACGGTCTGCGGCTTAATCGTCCTGGGGGCTACGGCGACGCTTAGTTGGAGTTGGCGCGCCAATGCCTGGCTCGACGATTCGCGCGGCGAACTGAAAACGGTCGAGATCCTTGGACGAAGGGTGCAAAAGCAGGGACCCTTGCGGCACTACATCGTCGATTACCGCCTGCCGGGCGCCCGGCAGCCTCGTCAGTATTACACGACGCCCGAACACATGGCGAATTTCGCGAACGCCGTCTTCGGCGTCGCCGAGTTGCACGAGGGCCGCTTCGGCTGGCAATGGGTCAAGACGCTGCACCCGGCGGCGCCGGGGCGGTAGCAGGGTAGTGATACCATTTGCGAGCATGTCAAGGAAAAAAGGGCGAATTGGAAGCACGAGCTTGGCCCCATCCGTGTTTGCCACCAGCTTTAGCTGGTGGGGACCGGCAACCATTCTCTCTCTTTGGGAGCCGGCTTTAGCCGGCTTTTTCAGCCCTCGGGAAGCCGGCTAAAGCCGGCTGAAAAGAAAGGTCGATGTTGTTTCGCTACCACCAGCTAAAGCTGGTGGCAGACAAAGCGATGATTTTTTCTTGACACCAGTTCAAATGGTGTCGTTACCGGTGGAAGGGCTCCGGTGACGGCCTATGACGCGCCGGAGCCGTGATGGAAGGTGAAGCATGTCGATCGAGCGAAAGACCTTGAAAATCGAGCGCAGCCCGGAAGAAAAGAAGCGTCTAGCGGACGTCCGCGAGAAATTTCAACGAGAGAAACCGGGCTTGGATGAACTGATCGCGAGCGGTGAATATGAAGGCCCTGTGCGATTGGGCGATTTTCTGGAGCTTGCGGCGCTCACGAAGGCTTTGAAAGAAGCGAGACAAAACGCGGGGATCAGTTTGGGAGAATTGGCGGCGGCGACCAAGATCGACAAAGCGGCTCTGAGCAAACTGGAAAACGCCGTCAATCAGAATCCGACGATCACGACGCTGCAGCGCTACGCCTTGGCGATCGGTAAAAAGATCGCATTCAAAATCATCGACGCCGAACCGCCGCGCGGCAAGAAACTCGCTTCGAAGAAATAACGACGCCAGCCGCGCGGCTTACTTCTTCTCTGCTTCCGCACCCGCCGTCGGCTGCTGCGCCGCCTCGGCCGGCTTTTTCGCCGGCAACGGGCCAAACAGCCGCTCGCGATAGAGAATCAGCCCGTGAACGGCGTGATACAGCCCGCCGCACTCCATGTCTTCGTCGACCGTGGCGTCGAGCAGATCGCAAAGGTAGATCGCGGCCCGCCGCATCCAGTCGGCCTTGAGTTCTTCATCCGGCAGGGCCGTCACGAGAAACTCGAAGATGTGCCCGCTGGAATTGAGCCGCAAGGCGATGTCGGGCGAACTGCCCGAGCGCGAAAAATAGTTGGTCGAAAAGCCGCCATCGGGCTGCTGGAACTCGTGGGCTTTGGCGATCGAGTCGAGCACCTTGTTGTAGCCGGCTTGCCAGTCGGATGGCGCCTGGCCGTCTGCCAGTTGCTTGGCGACCGCTTCGCCCCCTTCGGCGATGTAGCGGTGCAAGGCGCTCGTGATGCCGTACAAGCGGTGCGATCCGCCGCAGGCGCTGCCGCCCAGGTCCTGGGCCGCTTCCATGCCGACTAGCCGCTCGACGCTCCACTCCTGGCCGTCGCGGGCGGTCCACTTGGCGTCCAGCGGCAGATACTTGCTGAAGGCCATCAACGTCCAGGTGGCCTCCATCCCTTCGCGAACGTCCCACTGGGCCTGCGTCACCAGATCGGAAACCTTGAACGTCTGGTCCTTGACCTGGATCGGTTCGTCGGCGCCAATGCCGCATTGCGACAGGTAGCCCAGCCATTGGTCGTCGTGCCCTTCGCCGCTTTTGCTGCCCGGATCCTCGACGTCCTTCAAACCCTTTTCGCCGGGCACGAGTTCCCAGCCTTTCAACTCGGCGCCGCCTAGCAGCCAGGCCAAGGCGGGCTCGACTTTGCCGTTGTCGTTGATTTCCAGTTCGCGGCCGAAGCAGAGGATGCCGTGAATGATCTGCCAGGCGTTATTGACCTGCGGGCTCATCGTGCGGCGCCGCGCGCCGGCGATCGATTGGTCGAGCCGCTGGCGCAGCTCGTCGTCAGCGGCGCCTTTGCCCGCCGCGGCCGTTTCGGCTGAGCCGTGCGCCCCCGAGGCAAGCTGCTCGAGCGGCCGGCTGGCATCGCCCGCCGAATTCGAGCATCCGGCGCCGCTCAGGCCGGCGGCCAAGAACAGCAGAGCGCAATACGTAAAAGACTTCAACGGGCGACGAACGGCAGCGGGGTTCGGCATGACCATTTCGACCTACAAAGCAAGAAGCCAGGGCGACCGGTAGGAACATACCACGAAAACCCGCTTTCATCCAGGAAGCTCGGAAAAATGGATGGTTTAGATAATTCGCGTCACCCTTTCCGCCGATAACGAATAGCGTGTCATGGCGCGCGCAGCCGGCGCCCCCGCGTGTCAACTTCGTTTTGCATCTGGCGAGACTCTTTCCATGAACGATCGGCGACGATTGCTCGCGCTGTCGGTCTTGATTCTGACGGGCGTTTCGCTGGCGGCCATGGCGGCCACCGCCTGGCAGTTGCTGCCGACCGACCCTTACGCGGCTTCGGCGGCGCATTCGTTCCAGCTCGCTCTGGGCAGTACGGCGGTGATGATCTTCGCGGGCGCCACGCTGCTGTTGCGCGTGGCCCAGCCGCTGTTGCGGCGGTTGGAAGAGAGCGAAGCCCGGATGCGGGCGATTATCGAAACGGCGGTCGACGGCATCGTGACGTTCGACGCCGACGGCATCGTGCGGTCGTGCAATCCGGCCGGCGAACGGCTGTTCGGCTGCCAGGCCTCGGCGCTCGTCGGCGGGCCGATCGAGGCGTGCATCGAGCCCTCGCCCTTAAAGCGGCTGCGCGCCGACGAATGCGACCCAGCCGAATGCGACCCAAGCGCCTCGCGCACCGGTCGCGGCGAATGGCAAGCCGCCGGCCGGCGCCGCGGCGGCAGGTTGTTTCCCTTGGAGCTTTCCGTCGGCGAATACCGCCAAAACGGCCGGCCGCACTATGCGGCCTTCGTGCGCGACATCACCGACCGCAAGCAGGCCGAAGAGCAAACCCGCATCCACGTCGAGCGCTTGCAAGCCGCCACGTCCGACCTGGAAGTCAAGGCCGCCGAGCTGGCCCGGGCCAACCAGGAACTCGACGATTTCACCTATGTCGCTTCGCACGATCTGAAGGAGCCGCTGCGCGGGATCAGCTCGTACTGCGGCATCTTGCTGGAAGAGTATCAAGACCAGCTCGACGACAACGGCCGCCGAATGATGAGCACGCTGGTGGCGCTTTGCCAGCGGCTCGAACGGCTGATCGACGATCTGCTGACCTACTCGCGCCTCGGCCGGGCGCCGGAACTGGCGCCGGTCGATCTGGACGAAGTGCTCGACACGGTGCTGGAGACCTTGGGGCCGGCCATCGACGGACGCGGCGGCGTGGTGCGGCGAGCGGGCCGCTTGCCGACGGCGCTGGCCGACGCCACGACGATCGCCCTGGTGTTGCAGAACCTGATTTCCAACGGTCTGAAGTTCAACGAGAGCCGGACGCCCGAGGTCGAAATCGGCTGCAGTGAAGGCGACGCCTTGACGATTTACGTCCGCGACAACGGCATCGGCATCGATCCGCGGCGCCACGAGGCGGTGTTCGCCATGTTCCGCCGCTTGCACTCCCGGCGGAAATACGAAGGCGCCGGCGCCGGATTGACGATCGTGCGCAAGATCGTCGAGGCCCACGGCGGCCGCGTCTGGCTCGAATCGTCGCCCGGCTGCGGTTCGACCTTTTCATTCACGCTCGCGCCGGCGCCGAATGAAGACGCAAGTATGGAGGGCCGGGCGCCCTCGCCCGTCTACAACAAGGAGGGCCGAGCGCCCTCGCCCGTCAACGATACGGAGGGACGGGCGCCCTCGCCCGTCTACAACAAGGAGGGACGGGCGCCCTCGCCCGTCGAGCCGCAGCCGGGCGAGGGCGCCCGGCCCTCCATCACCGAGGGCGCCCGGCCCTCCATCAAGCCGCCGCAGCCTAGCGCCGTCCCCAGCCCGAACTTACAACTCATGGCCGCCTGGGCGGCCGAACGAGGATAAGCATGACGACCAGCACGCACCGACCGGCGGCCGAACGAATCCTGGAGCGACGGGCGCCCTCGCCCGTCAAGCCGCAGCCGGGCGAGGGCGCCCGGCCCTCCATTTCATTCCCGGGCGGCGCCGCCCGGACCTCTGCCGCGCCGTCGGGCGAGAGCGTCCAACCCGCGGGTCCGCTCAAGCTGCTGTTGGTCGACGACAATCTTGCCGATCGCGTCCATCTGGCCTGGCTGCTGCGCCGCGGGCTCGGCGAGGGCATTGAAATCTTCGAAGCCGAAGACGGGGCCAGCGCATTTGAGATTCTGCGCCACGAGCCGGTCGATCTGCTGCTGGTCGATTACCTGCTGCCCGACATGAACGGGCTCGACGTGCTCGATCGGCTGGCCGAGCTGTCGCACGAAACGGCGACGATCTTTCTCACCGGCCAGGGCAGCGAAAAAGTGGCCGCCGAGGCGATCAAACGCGGCGCCTTCGATTATTGCGTCAAGCGCGACCTGGCCTGGGAAAAGCTCCAGCGCGCGGTCGGCCAGTCGCTGGCGGCGGCTAGGCTGAAACGACAGAACGCCGCAATGGTCGAACAACTGCGCCGCGCCCACGCGGAACTCGATCATTTCGTCCGCGCGCTGTCGCACGACATGAGCGCCAACTTCATGCTGCTCGATCAGTCGTTTCGCCAATTGCGCGGCGCCTGCCAGCCGGCGCCCGAGACGCACGACGTCTTCTCGCACGTCAAGGCTTGCCTGCGCGAGAGCGAGCGATTCATCCGCGACCTGGTGACGCTAGCCAAGACGGGCAGCATCGAGATGGAGCCGGCCCGAGTCGAGCTGGGACCGCTGGTTGACGACGTGTTGTTCGAGCAGGCGGGCTTGCTCGACGAGCGCGGCGTGCGCGTGAAGGTCGCCCGCGACTTGCCGGCCGTCTGGTGCAACGAAGGCCGCGTCCGCCAGGTGTTCACCAATCTCGTCCGCAACGGCGTGCGGCACGGCTGCGCCGCCGAGCGGCCCGAGATCGAGATCTCGCCGATCGCATCGCCCCGGCGTTTCCACCGCGGGCAGTTCGTCTGGCTGCGGCTCTACGACAACGGCCGCGGCATTCCGGCCGCAGCCCGCGAGGAAATCTTCCTGCCCGGCAAGCGTCTGCCCGGCGCTCACGAATCGGGCGCCGGCATGGGCTTGGCCATCGTCCGCAAGATCATCGACCACTACGGCGGCGCGATCTTCGTCGATCCGCAGTGCGCAGCCGGCACGGCATTGGTGTTTTCGCTGCCGGCGGCGAAAGAGTGATGCCCGAGTCGGGCTGTCTGGTCGCGATAGCCTCCTTTGCCAAAATATCTTCAGCGCTTGGCGATCGTCCGCAAGATCGGCGACCATTAGGGTGCAGATTCGACTTTTTTAAAGCGTTGCACGTTCCATCTCCCCCTTGATTTCCAAATATTGCGCTGGAAATAGGCATCGGGCACGGCTAAGTACACCCTGGTCTCGCCCTCGATCGAGAGTTGCGAACGGCCCATCGCGGTAACGCACTTCAAGTTCGGCAATGATTCGACGATCTCGACGGATAGATCGGTAATCGAAATGTCGCTAAACTCCAACCGTTCCAGATTCGTCAGACTCTCGAGCGATGCGAAGCCTTGGTCGGTGACCTCTGGACGATGTAGTGAAATGGACGCATGCACGTCGGGCCGGCGGCGCAAAAAGCCGGCGGCAAGAATCAAATCGGCGTCGGCTTCGAGATGGAATTCAATGTTTCGTATGTCAGCCAGTCGCATGAAGTCGTCAAGCGTCTGGAGCGCGATGAGCCCCGAGAACGCGAAGGCGCCTGTGCGACGATCCCAGGTCAGTTTGAATGGTCCATGCGATGAAATGGAAGCGGCGACGTCCGGGCGCCGGCGCAGTAACTCGGCGCCCACGATCAGATCGGCTTCGGTTTCCACTTCGAAATGAATTGCATGCACTTCCGAGAGTCGCACGAAGTCGTCAAACGTCTCGGGGGCGATGTGCCCCGCAAAATAGACGGCGCCGCCGCGGCGAAACCAGGTCAGTTCATAGCCCGGGACAACGACGTGCTCAAACCATTGCGGTCCGTAAAACGTGCGTTGCTGTGATATGAAGCCGCGCAAGCGCAGACGTTCGATGATCTCCCGCTCGGCCCAATCGCCGCGCAAGCAGCAGGCGAGCCAAATCGGCGGACCGATGGCCAGCGCGACCGCCAACGCCTTACGGCCACGAAGACGCCAACTGCCTGCGCGGGCGGCGGCGATTTGCGCGGCGGCCTCGTCGCTGGCCGAGCTTTGAAACCAGCTTTCAGCGCCAAACGTCCTGGCCGTGAGACAGACCAGATACGCCGCCACCGTACCAACGGCGCCTCCGGCCAGCGCGCCAAAGAACCCGCCGCACCAATAGCCGGCCACGCCGGAAGTAAACATCTCCCATGCATCGTTCAGAATGCCGCGCGCGTTGAAATACCGCCAGGCGCCGCTGCGCCACAGCGCCGTCCAGAGCACCAGCGGCCCGGTGAGGGCGCCGCCGAGCATGCCGCCGTCGATGGCGGCCTTGGCGACGGGCAGCACGCGAGCCAGCCCTGCTCGCCGCAGCCCGACAATCCGCATCCGCCCCAGCCCCCAGGCGACGCCGAAGAAGGCGCCATAGGCGCACCACAACAGAATCAGATGGTCGAAGAGCTGATCGCTCAAAACCTGCAATAGCAAGATGAAGAACGGCGCCAGCAACAACGTCCGCAAACGAAACTGCAACCAGCGCCGTTCGGGTGCGGCGGCCTGCGAAGTTTCAGCCATCTGCGCCTCGCCGGAATAGAAGGGACAACGATTCGCAACCGCAACGGCTCGGAGAAGAGGACGAGCCGCGATAGGCGACTTTAGGATAGCGTCTCTGCAAGACGCTTCGCAAACCGGTCAGCGCCGCGAGGCGCCCGTCGCGCTGGAAATGCGACGCTCGTTCAGGCGATCTGGGACCCGGGCCGGACTGCGGCGAGCTCAAGCCCCCGCTCGCTGGGGCATTGCTTAGGCTCTGCCGCCAGCCACCCCCGCTGCTTGAAATTGCTAACCCCAATTCCTAGACCTGACCAAGCACTAGCCCTCTTCCTTTTCGTCCTGCTCAAGTTTGGCCAGCGCTTTGAGATGCTGCTGGATTTGGGCCAATATTTCTTGCAGTTCGCGCAACTCTGGAGTGAGCTCGCCAAATTCGCGAAGGAATGCCGCGATCCTTGCACGCAGCGCTTCCGCACGCTTCGTCAACTCGTCCAGCTCGTCCATCGCAGCCGCTCTGTCTCTGGGCGGTTTCGGCTGAAGGAGCGCGAACCAGCGCGCCGCGATCGCCAAAACGCTCTAATTCCCTGCAGATGGCGTGCCGCGTCGAACCATTAAAAAAGTGAAATGGACCGGCGGGGCGATTCGAATGAACGGTCGCTCAGGCTTTTCTGCATGCGCGCTGCAAGCCGCGATCGGACGGTCCCCCGTACAGTTGCATCCGCCGCGCCGCTTGGTAGACTCATGTCAAGACATTTCCTGTGAGTTTGTCGCCGCAAACGGCTCGCAAGTCCATGAGCTACGATCTGACGATCCGCGCGAACGAATCGTTCTCGGCGTTCGCCCAGTGCAAGCCGCTGGCCAAGTTCATGCGCCGGCTGCCGCATCTCAAGCCGTTTGGCGAGCGCTGCTTCGTGCTCGACGACCCGCCGCGCCGGCGGATGGAGATCGACCTGGAACTGGTCAACGAAGCAGGGGACATACTCGACGACGAAGCCTACGCCGAGTTCAACTGCGTGCGGCTGCACATCCCTCAGGAGTTTCTCTCCGCCTCGTTCCAGCGCGACTATTTCCCCACGGCGCTGGCCATCGCCGAGCGGCTCGGCTGGCAACTGTTCGACGCTCAAACCGAGCAGGCCATCACGCACTGTTCCGAAAAGCCCTGGTGGAAGTTTTGGGGCTGAGGCCGGCGGCGCGTTCACGCCAGCGATGCGAGCCAATGCCAACTGGCGATGTGTACGCCGAACGCAATCAGGTTTCCGGCGGCGTGCATGGCGAGCGGCACGAGGATCGTGCCGCTGCGCAGAAACGCCCACTCCAGCAGGAACCCGGCGACCTGATTGTCGGGGCCGGGATTGCCGCCGATCACGTGAATCAGTGCGAACACGACTCCGCTGGCGACGATCGTGCCGCGCTCGCCGAGCAACGGATAAACAGCCGCCGTCAGCAGCGAACGAAAGACCACTTCTTCCACCAAGGGCGCGTAGCAGCACATCCAAAACAGCTTCATGGCCAGGTTGGTTGGTTGAGGGGGAAGAGGAATCTGCCACCCGACCAAAATCCAAAATGCCGAGCACACAACCAACAGTAGTGCGATCGCGGCGCCAAACCAGAGCGCCGTGCGAACCCAATAGAGCCAACCCTGCAGCGGCGCGAGCCTGAAGCCGAGCAGCGGCGCTTCGCCGTCATGGATGCAAAGCACGGCGGCCAACCCGGCCAATGCCAAGAGCGGCTCATCGAGGGCAAGGAACCATTCCGGCGGGAGCCAGGTGGGAAATCGCGTCGCGGCGAACTGCAAGACGATGAGCGTTACTGCGATCAACGCCGCGCAACAACTCGCCCAAGTTCGCCCGCGCGACGTCGTCCGGCTGGTCCGCTCAAGCACAGTTCGCTCCCGTAATTCGCAGCATCAGCCACAACTGAATCGCGCGCGGCTGCCGGCCAGACGATGGATCGAGAAAATTAGGGGCGAGGAACGCCCAATTGATCGCAAATGGCGCGAGCCAAAGTATCTTTGATCTCGCGGTGTCTTGGGACAGGAGTGCAACGTCCATTAGCGGGATTGCGATAAATCGAGTGCCTGGCTCCTTCGCGATCGAGCACGCAGCCATGCCGCTCAAGATGGCGAATCAACGCTCGGCGTTTCATGCGACCGGAACGTCAACCGTAAGCGTTTCCCAGATTGCTCCGCCGGGCGTGTCCTTGGCGGCGTTCTCTCGATAGCTTCGAAGCAATAGTTCCACGGCCTCTTTGATCATTGTTCGCGCTTCCGCGATGTCTCGGCCTTGCGTCACGGCGCCCGGCAACTCCGGAACTTGCGCCATGATCCAACCGTCTTCTATCTGCTTATAGATCACCGTATATTCGCGTTTCATAACGCCTCACGTCCTAATCTTCAGCTTCGGCAGCGCTGCCTGCAATTGCTGCACGCCCTCGCTAGAGACCTTGGTCAGCCTCAGCGTCAGCTCTTTGAGCTGCGAGAGGCCGTAGAGCTGCTTCAAGCCGGCGTCGCCGATCGAGGTGTCTTCGAGGCTGAGCACTTGCAGCTTCTTCAGCCCGGCGAGCGATTCCAGCCCGGCGTCGCTGATCTGCGTGTGCCACAGCAACAGCCGTTCGAGTTTCTGGCAATGCTTGACGTGCGCCAGCCCCGCGTCGTCGACTTGCGTCTCGTTCAGGTCGAGCCGCAACAAGTTCGGCATGCCCGACAGGTGTACGAGACAGGCGCCCGTCAGCGGCATGTCGCGCAGCGAGAGCTGCTTGAGCTTGGGAAAACCGGCCAGAATGCCGAGCCCCGCGTCGCTCACGCCGTAGCAGCGCATCAGGTGAAACTCGTCGAGGTTCGTCAGGCTCTTGAGCTGCGCCAGGCCCGAGTCGCCGATCGTGGCGTCTTCGAGCGTCAGCCCCTTGAGCTTCTTGAGCTGGACCACGTACTTCAGCCCGGCGTCGGTGACGCCCGGGTTGCGCAGCTTGAGCCGTTCGAGATTCGGCAGGCTGGGCAGCGATTCGAGCCCGGCATCGGAGACGCGGGTGCAGCCGCGCAGGTCGAGCAGCCGCAGCTTGGGCAACCCGGCGATGTTCTTCAGACCGGCGTCGCTGGTGCGGGTATAGAGCAGGTGCAACTGTTCCAGCTTGGGGAACTCGTGAACGTAGACCAGGCCCTTGTCGGAAACGCCCGAGCGGCGCAAATTGATCGATTTCAAATTCTTCAGCACGGTCAATTGCTGGAGACCGTCGTCGTCGACGCCCGTATTTTCGAGCGTCAATTTAGTGAGCTGTACGAGCGGCGCGACGAACTTCATGCCGTCGTCGGTAATATCCGGCCCCGACAAAATCAGCTCGTCCAGATGCTTGAAAGCCGCCAGGCGCTTGAGATCGGCGTCTTTGCCGCCGCAGTCGGCGAGATCGACGGCGACGACCTGCTTGGCGTCGTCGTAAGTCAGCTTGCCGCCCAGGCTCTCGACCCACTGAATGGCCTCGGCCTGGGGTTCTCCGGCCGCCAGGGCCGCGCTCAACAGCGTCGCAGAAATCGCCCAAAACATCATGTTGCTCTACGGGTTGGGGTGTGAAAGGGCTGGTGAAGGTCGAGGCATCAGGGCCCGATTCTCGCCGGACCCGGAAAGAGTTTTAGCCTACTTGCACCCTTCGGCAAACGCAAATGGGGCCTCGGCCGGGGCAAACGGGGCGTAAGTAGACGTTCGCGGCAAAAGACTGTAGGGCACGCCCTCTGTGGCGTGCCGTACACCCGGGAATCGCGCCGATTCGCGCTATCGCGGAACGCCGCGGAGGGCGTTCCGATATGGTTGGACCAGTCAAGGGTGATTGTTTCGCCTTGCGGCGGGTGCTTCATGGCGGATG
>Ga0307373_10006000_pt1 | contig 19544 bp, 17 predicted proteins | sample OX2MG_FD_202534 | JGI IMG/M metagenome (GOLD analysis project Ga0307373, IMG submission 202534) | Soil microbial communities from Risofladan, Vaasa, Finland - OX-2 | ecosystem: Environmental > Terrestrial > Soil > Coastal area > Acid sulfate soil | place: Finland: Risofladan, Vaasa | collected...
CTTCCAACTCAACGACACGGCCTTGCAGCGACTCCTGTCGGGCCTGCCACGCGGAACGCTCGTCGGTCAGTAGCTTCTCCGTGTTTGCTAACTCGGCTTGCGTTCGCGACAGCGCCTCGGCGGTCTCCGCGTGTTGGGCCGTTTCGGCTTCCAACTCGACCATGCGGCCTTGCAGCGATTCCTGGCGGGCCTGCCATGCCGACCGCTCGTCGGTCAGTAGCTTCTCCGTGTTTGCTAACTCGGCTTGCGTTCGCGACAGCGCCTCGGCGGTCTCCGCGTGTTGGGCCGTTTCGGCTTCCAACTCGACTATGCGGCCTTGCAGCGATTCCTGTTGGGCCTGCCACGCGGAACGCTCGTCGGTCAGTAGTTTTTGGATATTCGCCAGTTCGGCTTGCACTTGCGACAGGACCTCCGCCGTCTTCGCATGCCTGGTAGTCTCAGCTTCCAGTTCGACGAGGCAGGCTTGCAGCGTTTGTTCACGCGTCTGCCCAGCGGTCTGCTCGTCGGCCAGTAGCTTTTGCGTAGTCGCGAGCTCGGCTTGTGTTCGCGAGAGCGCCTCGGCCGTCTCCACGTTTTTGGCCGTTTCGGCTTCCAACTCAATGACGCGGCCATGCAGCAATTCCTCACGGGCCTGCCACGCAGACCGCTCGCCGGCCAAGATCGTGTCTTGACGCGCCAACTCAACCTGCGAGCGGGATAAGGCTTGCGCCGTCTCGGCATACAGGACCGAGTCTGCCGCCAGTTCCACCACGTGCGCTTCGAAAGATTGCTCGCGGTCTTGCCAGGCCGCCCGTTCTCCGGCCAAGACCTGTTGTAGCTCTTCCAAGTCGGCCTGCGATCGTGCCAAGGCACCCGCCGTCTCCGCGTACAGCACCGAGTCGGCGGCCAGCTCGACGGTCCGTGCTTGCAAGGTTTGCTCGCGCTTTTGCCAGGCAGCTTGCTTCTCGTCGAGAAGACCCTGCACGTTGGCCAGATTTGCGCGCAGCCGGACAACCTCATCACGCGCCTCGGCCAGCTCCGCTTCCGCCACCTCTCGTTCAGCCAGCCTCGCTGCGGCGAATTGCTGGCGCTCTTCGGCGAGGCATCGCTCAACGCCGGCCAATTCGGCCACCAGCCGGGCATTCTGCTCGTGGGCCTGGGCCATCTCTCGGCCACCTAGTTGCCGCTCCGCCTCCAGAAGCCGCCGCACGTCGGCCAGTTGGCCTCCGAGACGGGCTAGCTCGGCCGTCGTTTCCGCCTGGCGGGTCTCGGCTTCCCGCTGTCGGCGCTGCCAGTCTGACCGCTCCGCCTCGTGGTCCGAGATCGTGCGCTGCAATTCCGCTTGCAGACGGCCGATCGCCTCCTCTGCGGCCCTTTGGCGATGGGCGGCCTGGGCGGTGCTGCCACTCGGCAAACCGCTTCGCTCGGCCGGTGGCCTCGATGGCAACACTTCGAAGGACAATGGACCCATCTGCAAAACATCGCCAGGCCGCAGAACCGCATCGTCGAATTCGCGGCCGTTCAGACGTGTCTGGGCTGCCAAGCGTCGCACCACAGTTCGGCGAGCGCCGCGCAGAATAAGGCAGTGCCAGGGCTCGATTCCCTGGCGGTCGAGCCGGACCGTGCAGCGCGGATCGGTGCCGAACGTACACTTCGCGAATTCGACATCGACGATTCGACCGGCCCCCCCGTCGTCGATCATGCGCAACTTGAGCGTATCTGAGGAGCGACCGAGCAGTCCCTGCGGTGGCGAGAGCGTTGTGAGCATCATGGCATAGGCGGTTGACTTGAGAAGCCGACGGCGTTGGGTCGGGGGGACAGCAGGTAACGATTCCGGGCCGGGCACAGCGCGCAGTGCAAGTGCATTGGCTAAGGGCATTTAGCTTACCGGGACCAAGAGGCAAGTTTTGCCGTTGGATCGCCTTCCATCGGCAAAAACTGCAAATTCGGCTGCACATTGGTGACGGGTTTGCCGATTATCGGATAGCGTTTTGCGGCCTGCGGCAGGCGGCTCCAACGCGCCCCAAGTGTCCGGTGAAAAAAATGTTGGGTGGCTCCACGAGGGGCCGCGCCTGGCCGGGACTTGTGACCATAAACCATTGACGGACCGGCATTTATGCGTTTCCAAGCGGGCGGAGTGCTCCGCCCGCCTGGGCAATTTTTTTCCGACCCGATATGGCTTGCTTGCGTAGTATATTGTGGTTGCGGTCGAGCGGGTTCAAAACGGCGGAACCCGTGTGGCGGCAACCTTATGGGAACGGGATCGAGGTGTTTTTCTAGTTGCCGTCGATAGGTCGGGCGAAGAGCGAAGGGGGGCCGAACCCTCGTTGCCGCCCGGCATCGATCGGTCGAAGGTAATCTACATGGCACGCAAAGATGCGATTCACAAGATGCGCGAGATTTTGGTGGTCCGGCGCGACGCACTGCGCAAGGCCCTCGCGGGAGATTTGAGCCTGTTGAAAGAGCTGCGCGAGCAAAGCGCCGGCGACGTGGTCGATTTCGCCCTCGATTCAGCCCAACACGAAATCAATTCGCAGTTGGCGGAGGTCGAAAGCCGGGAGTTGGCCAGCATCGAGAACGCCCTGGAGCGCATGCGCACCGGGCATTTTGGCGTTTGCGAGCAGTGCTCCGTCAGGATTCCCATGGCCCGACTGAATGCCCTGCCCTATGCCACGCTGTGCATCGAATGCCAGCGCGACGCCGAGCGGCAGGGCACGGTGGGCGGGTCGGAAGCCGACTGGGGCCGGCTGATGGACAGTTCGGGCGACGTGGAATTGTCGATCAACGACATTGAAATTGACGTTTCTTGATTCTATTTCGAGACTCAGTCAGAATACGTGGCATGATCAGCCGACGTAATTTGCTCGCGGTGGTTTTGTTTACATGCGGACTCTCCGCGGGCGCGGTCCTGGTGTATGCCGTGGGCCGCGGCCCGGATGAGGATCCGCTGTCGCTGGAACAACGCGCCGAGCTTTTTCAGTCGCTCAACCGGCAAGTCGACTCGCTGGAAGCGCAGTTCAACGTGGTCAAAAGCGTGGTCAAGCTGGTCAGCCCCACGGTCGTGCATATCAAGGCCGAAAAGCCCGACCAATCGACGCGACGCACGCAGCGCGAGTTGATCGAAGAGGCCGGTTCGGGCGTGATCATCGAATACAAAGGCCGCACGCTCGTGCTGACCAACCGGCACGTCATCAAGAACGCCCCGCTCGACAAAATCCAGATCGGCCTGTCCGACGGCCGCGAGTTGCACCCGCTCAAGGTATGGAGCGATGTCGGTACCGACGTGGCCCTGATGGCGGTCTCGGCCACCGCCTTGATTCCTGCCCGGCTGGGCGATTCGTCGATGGTGGAAATCGGCGACTTCGTGCTGGCCGTGGGTAGCCCGTTCGGTCTCAGCCATTCGGTCACCTACGGCATCATCAGCGCCAAGGGCCGGCGCGATCTGGAACTGGGCGACGACGTGGAATTGCAGGACTTCATGCAGACCGACGCCGCCATCAACCCCGGAAACAGCGGCGGCCCGCTGATCAATCTGCGGGGCGAGGTGATCGGCATCAACACGGCCATCGCCAGCAATTCGGGCGGCAACGAGGGGATCGGCTTCAGCATTCCGATCGACGGAGTGATGCACATTGTGCGTCAGTTTGTGGAGCGCGGGCGGGTGGTGCGGGCGTTTCTGGGCGTGAAGCTCGACCAGCGTTTCACCAGCACGGTGGCGGCCAAGATGGGGCTGGCCCGCCGTCAGGGCGCTCACGTGACGGTGGTCACGCCCGGCGGCCCGGCCGAGGCGGCCCGGCTGCAACGCGGCGACGTGATTTTGCGGTTCAACGGCGTCCGCATCGAGAACGACACGCACCTGATCTACGTCGTCAGCCTGACCGACGTGGGCAAGGAGGTGCCGGTCGAGGTCTATCGCAACGGGCAGTTGATGCACGTGACCGTGAAGGTCGGCAACAAGAGCGACTTCCCGCGCTGACCAATCGCCGCGTGCCTGCGGGAATGCGGTCTGCGCGTCAGGCGACACGTTTGTCGCGTCAGCGCGTTGCCAGCGGGCAGGAAACTGCGCGACGCCGGCGCCCGCCGATGCCGCGCGGTGCCGCCGCCGAGCGACCCCGACGTGATCGAAGCGGCGGCCGACCGGCAGATGTCGCACCTGCGCAGCTACGCCGGCGGGTTTCCTCAAGCCGCGATTTGCACTAGAATGCTTTTCGTTCTTTCTTGCTCACGTTGCATACCCATGCGACCTTCGCTTTGCCTAACGGTTCTCGTCTTCCTTGCCTCGCCGGCCATGGGCCAGGTCGTTTCGGAGGGGCCAAAAGACAATGGCCCGCAGCTTTCGCCGGAAAAGTCGGTCGAACAGTGGAAGACCGGGTTTATCGTAGCCGCCAAGTCCGGACCCTGTGGTGACATGCTGGGCAGCTTTACCTTGCCGGTCGATTGGCCCGAGCAGGATGTGCGAATCGTCAAGGAGGATTATTCGCCGCTGGCCCGTGTGAACGAACGGATGATCGCAACGGTGAAGCAAATGGTGGTCACGATCGACCAGCTTCCCGCAGGCGACGAGGCGGCGGTGCTGGCCACCGTCGAAGTCACGCGACATCCGCTGCTGCCGCCCGCTCAGCCTTCCGCCCTGGTAAAAGCAAACCCAAAAAAGTTGCCGAAGGACCTGCGAATGTATCTCGGGCCCAGTCCGAGCATCGAAACCCAGCACGGCAAGATCAAGGCCCTGGCCAAGCGGATCGTCGAGGACGCATCGGGCGGGAGCGACTGGCAGAAAGTCGAGGCCACGTTCGATTGGGTGCGAAACAACATTAAAGTCCGTGAAGAACAGCCGCAGCCCAGCGCTTACCAAGCCCTGCGCGACAAGGTGAGCAACCATGAGGGACTCTGTTGGCTGTTCATCGCGCTCTGCCGGGCCAGCGAAATTCCTGCCCGCACCGTGTGGGTGCCCAAGTATTGCTATCCCGAGTTTTATCTGGCCGCAGCCGACGGAGAGGGCTACTGGTTTCCCTGCCGCGTGGCGGGCGTCCGCGAATTCGGCGGCATCGACGAGCGGCGTCCGATTTGGCAAAAAGGCGACAACTTCCGGGTGCCCGAGCGGCCGCGCCAAGCCCTGCACTATCTGCCGCTCAATCTAAGCGGCAAAGGCGGCAATCCCTCGGTGATTTTCGTCTGCGACCCGTTGGCGAAGTAGGGTGCCCTTCACGGGGTGGACTTTTCGCGGGCTGCGTGGTGCAATGATGTTCCAGGGACATGCGCATTGAAAAACGGCTGGTAGGTAAGGGTGTTGGCCATGCGGCTGAGTTTGCTGATCGGCGGTTTGATCGCGTTGGGTGCGGCGTCGGCTCTCGCCGCCGAAAGCGCGACGGCCACGCCCGCCATCGATTTTAATGGCCAAATCAGGCCGATACTCTCCAACCATTGCTTCCAGTGCCACGGACCGGATGTGGCGCAACGCAAGGCCGGACTGCGGCTCGATCTGCGCGACGAAGCGTTTCGGGCAACCGAGTCGGGCGTGGTGGCGATCGTGCCGCGGAAGCCGGCTGAGAGCGAACTGGTGCGTCGCATCTTTGCCGCCGACGACGAACGGATGCCACCGGCAGACAGTAACAAACGCCTGACCGAGGCGGAAAAATCGCTGTTGAAGGAATGGGTCGCCGCCGGCGCCCCATGGCAGGACCATTGGTCGTTCATCGCGCCCGTGCGCCCCGCGTTGCCGACCGTCTCGCACGCCGGTTGGTCACGCAACGCGATCGACGACTTCATCCTCTCGAGGCTTGACCAGGAGCGGCTGGCGCCCTCGCCGCAAGCCAATCGGCCGACGCTCATTCGCCGGCTGTCGCTCGACTTGACGGGTCTTCCGCCGACGCCGGAGGAAGTCGACCGCTTCGTCAACGACGCGGCCGGCGACGCCTATGAAGAACTGGTGGCGCGGCTGTTGGCATCGCCGCGCTACGGCGAGCGAATGGCCCAAGAATGGCTCGACGCCGCGCGCTTCGCCGACACTCACGGCTACCACATCGACGCCGGCCGCGACATGTCGCGCTGGCGCGACTGGGTGATCGGCAGCTATAACCGTAACCTGCCCTTCGACCAATTCACCATCGAGCAGCTTGCCGGCGATTTGCTGCCGAATCCGACGCTCGACCAGCTTATCGCCAGCGGATTCAATCGCAACCACATGATCAATTTCGAAGGCGGGGCGGTCCCTGAAGAATATCACACCGCGTACATCGTCGATCGCGTGAACACGACGAGCACGGTGTGGTTGGGCCTCACGGTCGCCTGCACGCAATGCCACGACCACAAGTACGATCCGCTGACTCAACGGGAGTTCTATGAACTCTATGCCTTCTTTCATAATGTGCCTGAGAACGGCCTCGACGGACGCAAGGGCAACGCCGAACCGATGGTCAAGGCGCCGTCGCGCGAAGAGCGGCAGAAGCTCGACGAGTTGTCGCGGGCCATCGCCGAGCTGGACCGCGAGCTGGATGCCCCCATCGCCGCGGTCGACGCCGCGCAAGCGGCTTGGGAAAAGGATGCGCTGGAAGTCGGCGGAACCGATGGAAACATTCTCGATCAGAAGACGTTGTCGCAAGACGTGCATGCCGCCTTGGCGGTTCCCTCGGAATCGCGCAATGAGGATCAGCGCTCGGCGGTGCGGAAGTATTTTCGCCGACACGTCAGCAACGAATTGAAGCCGCGGTTCGACGTACTGGCGGGGCTGCGCGCTCGGCAAGCGGATCTCGACAAGGCCATTCCCACCGTCATGGTGATGCGCGAAATGCCTCAACCACGAGACACATACCTGCTCGTTCGCGGGCAGTACGACAAGCACGGCGAAAAAGTGCTGCCGGGCGTGCCCGCCTGTCTGCCTCCACTCGCCGATGGTGCGCCTGCCAATCGGCTGGGCCTGGCCCGCTGGCTGGTCGGTCCGGCACATCCGCTGACGGCGCGAGTGGTCATCAACCGCTTTTGGCAGATGCTCTTCGGCACGGGCCTGGTCAAGACGGCCGAAGATTTCGGCTCGCAAGGCGAACGCCCCAGTCATTCGGAGTTGCTCGATTGGCTGGCCGTCGAGTTTCGCGAGAGCGGCTGGGACGTCAAGCACATGCTGCGGTTGATGGTCAGCTCGGCGACGTACCGACAATCGTCCGTCGCCGCGGCGGAGTTCATGGCCAAAGACCCGGAGAACCGGCTGCTGGCCCGCATGAGCCGATTGCGGCTGCCGGCTGAAGCGATTCGCGATCAGGCGTTGGCGGCCGGCGGACTTTTGGATGGGCGGATCGGCGGAGCGAGCGTCTCGCCTTATCAGCCGCCCGGCTTGTGGGAAGAGCTGATGTCGCGTGAGGACGGAGCGAATTGGACGGCCCAGACGTACGTGCAGAGCCACGGCGCCGATCTCTATCGCCGCACGATGTACACGTTTTGGAAGCGCACCAGTCCGCCGCCGACGCTTTCGACCTTCGACGCGCCCGACCGCGAAGTCTGCACCGTTCGCCGGGCGCGTACCAATACTCCCTTGCAAGCATTGATTCTTCTCAACGACCCGACCTACGTCGAAGCCGCCCGCAAGCTGGCCGAGCGCGTGCTGCGCGAGGCCGGATCGACCGAGGATCGCATGGAGCGAATGTTCCAGCTCGTTCTTGCTCGCCGGCCCAGCGGTCGTGAAGCGGCCGTTTTGCGGAGTATCGTTGAGGAGCAACTGGCGAAGTTTCGTGTGGATCATGAAGCGGCCGTCAAGCTTCTTTCCGTCGGCGAATCGCCGCGCGATGAGCGGTTCGAGCCGGCGGAGCTGGCCGCCTGGTCGGCGGCGGCCAGCGTGGTTTTGAATCTGGATGAAGCGGTAACGAGAAATTAAGCCTCAATCGAAGAAAGCGAATAATGGCAACGTTGTCGCGACGCGCTGTTTTTCCGGAAGGACTGTTGCGTGCCCCGGCGCTGCTCGCGAGCGGTGATCGCCTGTCACAAGCGGAGTTTCACAGAAGATACCTGCAATATCCCGACGACATCAAGTTCGAGTTGATCGATGGCACTGTCTATCTTGCTCCGCCCACGCGTCTGCGGCACGGAAAATGCGCGAGCATGCTGGGAGCCATCCTTGGGCTGTATGAAATGCAAACTCCCGGCGTGGAAGCTGCCCTAAACGCCACGCTTATTCTCGGCCCTGAGAGCGAGCCGCAACCCGACCTTGTGCTGCGCGTTCTACCGAGGTACGGGGGGCGGACGTGGACCGACGAACTTTTCTTAGCCGGCCCACCGGAACTCGTCATGGAGATTGCCTACAATGCCGTGGCGATCGACCTACACGACAAAAAGGACGACTACGAGCGTTGCGGCGTGGAGGAATATGTGGTCGTTTGTCTGGAAGAAGGCCGCGTCCTTTGGTTCGATCTGCCTGGCCGGGAAACGAGGAAGGTGCCAGCCGACGGCATTCTGTGCAGTACGATGTTTCCGGGCCTGCGGATTGATACAGAATCACTGTTTCGGGGCGAGATGAAACGGCCTTTTGACGTGCTCAAGGAAGGACTGTCGTCGCTAGAGCACGCACGTTTTGCGCGGCGTCTTGAGAAAGCGACTCATCCGCGAAAAGCGACGAGGAAGACACGACCTACCCTAAGCAAACGAAGAAGTGGTTGAAGCGCGAGCTGATTGACTGAGGACATTCACGTGCAATTACAAAAGCTGTCGTTCACCGATCACCAGTCAGGCTGGCACTTGTCGGCGACCGAGTTTTTTCCCGACCTGACATTGCTGGTAGGCGTTTCGGGCGTCGGGAAGACCCGTATCTTGCAAGCGATCCGCATGTTGCGTGGGGTTGCCGATGGAAGCGAACGGCAGACCCACTGGGGTCTTGGCTTTGACGTGGATTTCTCCGATGGCCGAAACCTATACTCGTGGGCGTGCCAGTTTGAGACGAGGCCGGCTGGCAACGGTGAGACGTTATTGGACGATGGCCCGATTTTGGCCGACCACATGAAGGGCCCTGTTGCCCGCTCTCGCGTCCTGCGAGAGACTTTAACAGAAAACGGGGACGTGTTGATCGAGCGAGACGCAGGCGGAATTCGCCTACGCGGCCAACCCACACCGAAGCTCTCTCCACACGACAGTGCATTGAAGATGCTCAGCCACGAAGAACGGATCTCGGCGGCGCACCATTGTTTTCAGCAGATTCTGGCAGTTGACCAAAGCGAAGACACGGATGCGTCCAGCGGTATTTTCATTAGCGGCATCGGTGGACACCTCGATCAGTATCCGACCGTCGAGGAGCTTCGCGAAAGCAGACTCAAGACCCTGGTGAAGCTGGCGATTGCTCAGGAGCGGCATCCAAGGTTCTTCGAGAGTATCGCCGCCCAGTTCATGGAGGTGTTCCCACAAGTCGAAGCCGTCCGCGTCAACCGCTTGCGCCTCGTTGAGCCTCAGGAAATACTTTCTCTAGCGATTAAGGAGCGAGGCGTGCGTAAATGGATTCATGAACCATTCATTGCGTCCGGTATGATGCGGACAATCATGCATCTGGCACGGATCGCATTATGGCCTGCCGGCACGCTGATTCTAATCGATGAATTCGAGAATAGTTTGGGGGTTAATTGCATCGACTTTGTGACGAAAAGCCTGGTGGAGCAAAGCCGCCGGATGCAGTTTATCATCACCAGCCATCATCCTTACATCATCAACAATATCAGCCCGGCCCATTGGAAAATCGTCAGCCGCAGAGGTTCTGAAGTCACAACCCAAAACGCCTCTGACCTGGGACTGGAGCAATCGAGCCACCAGGCATTTATCAAGTTGTTGAACTCCGAGGCGTATCAAGAGGGCATAGCGGCGGGATGAACGTTTACTTTCTTGTCGAGGGGAAACGCACGGAGCGGAAAGTCTATCCGGCATGGCTTGGGCATTTGCTTCCTGAACTTCGTCAGGTCGCACAGCCGCAAGATGCGGTAGAGAACAATTACTTTATTATTAGCGGTTTTGGTTATCCGTCGATGCTGCACGATCACTTGCCAAACGCCGTAGCTGACGTCAACAAGTTTGATCGCTACTCGCATCTGGTTGTTTGCCTCGATGCGGAGGAGTTGACCATCAACGATCGCCGTACCGAAGTCATCGAATTCAGCAAGCAACGCCGTTGCCGTCTGCTTCGCGCGGAGCTTCTCGTGATCGTTCAAAATCGCTGCCTTGAAACCTGGTTTCTCGGCAATCGAAAAATCGTGTCCCGATCGCCGCAAAATCAGGCCCTTGGCCGGTATCTCGCCTTCTTTGATGTAACCCGTGACGACCCGGAGCAAATGGGCGTCTACCGGGCTTTATCAGCCATGCCAGTTTTCACGGCAGATACCTTGAAGAGATTTTCGCCGAGCGCGGCATCCGTTACAGCAAAACACGCCCTGGACACGTGATGGAAAAGCACTACCTCGACGAATTGGTTCACCGCGTTCAGGAACGCAGTCGTGACCTATCCAGTTTTCAGTATTTCCTTGAGGTTTGCGAATTGCTTCGAGCGAGACTCTGGATACAGTAGAATCAGGCCGCGGTAGTTTGCTCCTTTAATAATTGAGCGAAGGAAAGAGTTTGTATGACGTTGAATGCCAACCTTGCCCAACTTCTCACTCGCCGCGCCTTCTTCGGCCGCGCGGCCAGCGGCATCGGCACCGCCGCTCTTGCCTCGCTTCTCAACGAGCGGCTGTTCGCGGCGGAAAACGGTCCGTCGCCAAAGCGGCATGGCGCGCTCGACGCGATTCACTTCACGCCCAAGGCGAAACACGTCATCTACCTGTTCATGTCAGGTGGACCGTCGCACATCGACTTGTTCGATTACAAGCCGGCGCTGAAGCAGCATCACGGCGAGGAGTTGCCCGCATCGGTGCGCATGGGACAGCGTGTGACCGGTATGACGGCCGGGCAAAAGTCGTTTCCCTGCGTGGCGCCGATGTTCGAGTTTTCGCAGCATGGGCAGTGCGGGGCCTGGGTCAGCGAGCTGTTGCCAAACGTGGCCCATATCGTCGACGACATCGCCATCGTCAAATCGCTGAACACGGAGGCCATCAATCACGATCCGGCCACCACCTATATCATGACGGGCGCTCAGCAGCCCGGCCGGCCCAGCCTGGGCGGCTGGTTGAGCTATGGCATCGGCAGCGAGAACGACAATTTGCCCGCTTTCATCGTCATGATCTCGCAGGGCAGCGGCAACAAGACCGACCAGCCGATCTTCTCGCGCCTCTGGGGAAGCGGCTTCCTGCCGACGCGGCACCAGGGAGTGCGCCTGCACTCGGGAAACGATCCGGTGCTGTACCTTTCCGACCCGCCGGGTATCGATCGCGCCATGCGCCGTCGCATGCTCGACGGCGTCGAAGTGCTCAACCGACTGGCGGTCGAGTCGTTCGGCGATCCCGAAATCGAGACCCGCATCGCCCAATATGAAATGGCCTATCGCATGCAGGCGTCGGTGCCCGACCTGACCGACCTGTCCGCGGAAACGCAAGACACGCTGGAGGCCTACGGCATCGACGGCGGCGGTATCGACGGCGGCGGCAGCGACGGCGGCTTTGCGCGGAATTGCTTGTTGGCCCGGCGGATGGTCGAGCGCGGCGTGCGTTTCGTGCAGTTGATGCATCGCGGTTGGGACCAGCACGGCAACCTGCCGAAACAGATTCGCGGGCAGTGCCGCGACGTCGACCGGCCCAGCGCCGCACTCGTGGCCGACCTCAAGGCCCGCGGGCTGCTCGACGAGACGTTGGTGATTTGGGGCGGCGAATTCGGCCGCACCGTTTACAGCCAAGGGCAATTGACCGCGGAGAACTATGGCCGAGATCATCACGGCCGCTGTTTCAGCATGTGGCTGGCCGGCGGCGGAATCAAGCCGGGCATCAGCTACGGCGAAACCGACGATTTCTGTTACAACATCGTTCGGGACGGCATGCATCTGCACGACCTGAACGCCACGCTGCTCGAGTGTCTGGGCATCGATCACACGCGGCTCACCTTCCGCTTCCAAGGGCGCGACTTCCGCTTGACCGACGTTCATGGCAACGTCGTCAAGCCGTTGTTGGCGTGAAAGATATGCCATTATGAACCCAATCGCCTTCTTTATTTCGCTGTTCGTGGCCGTGGCGGCAAGCGGCATGGCGGCCGCCGCGGAGCCGTTGGTCGTCGATCTCTGGCCGGGGAAACCGCCGGGCGACGTCGGCATCGAGAGGCAGGAGAGCACCCGCATGTACGAGTCGGCGTTGCTCGACAAGCCGACCAAGCTGATTACGAACGTCAGCCGGCCGACGCTGACCATCTATCCCGCGGCGAAAAACGCGAACACCCGCGCCGCCATGATCATCTGTCCGGGCGGCGGATACCACGACTTGTTTTGGGAACTGGAAGGCGAGGAGGTGGCGGCGTGGCTCAATTCCCAGGGCATGACCGGCATCATTCTCAAATATCGCGTGCCGCGGCGAGCGGGCGACGCGAAGGGCGAGCCGCCGCTCGGCCCGCTTTGCGACGCCCAGCGCGCCGTCAGCCTGGTCCGCAGCCGCTGTGCCGAGTGGGGGACCGATCCCCACCGCATCGGCATCGTTGGCTTCTCGGCGGGCGGCCACCTCGCCCTTGCCACGGCCGCGAATTTCGACAAGCGGACCTACGATCCCGTCGACGCCGTCGATGAATCAAGCTGCCGGCCCGATTTCGCCGTGGCGTGCTATTCGGGCTACTTGAAGGCGAAAGACCAGGACGAACTTTCTCCGAGCATTCACATCTCTCGCGTCCCGGCCGGCATGCCGCCCGTCCTGCTCGCTCACTGCTCCGACGACAAGATCAGCGACGCGGAGCACAGCGTCATCATGTATCTGGCTCTGAAACGCGCCGGCGTTCCCGCCGAGCTTCACGTTTTTGCCAGTGGCAACCATGATTTCGGCGTGCGGCAGAACGAAAAGCTCCCCTCGATCTGGACCGAGCTTTGCGTTCGGTGGCTGCGCAGCTTGAAGTTGTTGCCGCCGCGCGGCGGCCGGTGATGCAGTGAGGTCGTTGAGCGCCTCGATCGCTCGCCGCAAAGGAACCGGCGCGCAAAACAAAAGCGCCGCGCGCGAGGCGCATTTGCGGGGCGCGCCGCATCCAAAACCGGGCCAAAACGAGTCGCCTGCGCAAAACAAAAGCGACACGCGCGTGTCGCTTTTGTTTGCGCGCGGCGGCCCATCATGGCACTGCGCCCAAACAAAAGCGCCGCGCGCGCGGCGCTTTTGTTTGCGCGCCGTGGCCACGCGGCAGGGTACACTCTCCGTAACACATTGACATATATGGAGTTATGAATTCCATCCAGAAACGGGAGTCGATGTTATCTTTCGTTCCGCGCACGAACGCCCTATCGCGGAGCGGAAGGCGACAATGAATGAATCACCTGGGCTACTCGATGCGGTAGCCGCGCGCTTCAGTGTCGGTGGCCAACATGGCAAACTCTCCGGTCTCGGCGTTGGCCACAGCCCGCTGTGCGATTCGACAGGTTTTACGACATCGCCACGACGAGCGACTCACGCGCCTGCTGGATGAGGACGATAAGTTCGGCGACCATCGTTGATGACGGATCGGATACTTCTCCCGTCAGCAAATGCCATTCGGTCGCAAAGTGATTCGCCCAGCTACGGTGGATGTTCTCGATCAGCAGGTCTTCTTGCCGACCAACTTCGTAGTGAACCTCGTTCGTTTCCGGCAGCGGTGGCAATGGACCTGCGAGGCGATCCTGGCACAGCCGAGACTTGTGGAGAAGGCAGACGATGCCTGCCATTGACTGTGGGTTCATCTCTTGATCGCCCCCCATTCTGATAGTCGATCGCCGGTGAAGCAATCCCTTTGGGCGCGTCGGTCCGACACGCCCAAGCGCGTTCAGCAGCGGAGGGCGATGCCACCGCCGCAGGTTGCCGGCGCTGGCAAACCCAAGATCGCGCAACTCGCATCGGTCGATGAAACCGATGCAAGTTGCGGAAGCGCCGCAAACCAACGACCCACGACTGGATGTCGCTTGTCGCGGTCGGTGCGGTTGGCTGCCGAGGGTGATGTCTAGGGTTGAAGCTCAGACCGGTGAAACGATCCGTTCCTGGATCACGCAAGTGCTCAGCAGGACCATCAGCGGCATGTCGTAGGCGGTCCGGAAGCCGTCGTCCATGCTGGGAAGCTGATCGAGCAGCGCCACGACTCGCGATCGGTCGAAGAACGGCAGCGCGTCCAGGGTCGGCCCGCGCAGCGTATCCTGGATGAGCTGGTAGAGCCGGCCGTCGGTGTTCAGCGCAGCCGGGGGGGTCGTGACCGGGTGCTTTTGCCGGGCGTACACGGTCGCCGACAGGACCGGACGCGCGGCCTCGCGCAGCACGTATTTCTCGACCGTTCGGCGGATCTTCTGGTCAAGCGGCAGGTCGCGGGCCAGCTCCACGACGTGGTGGTCCAGGAACGGCAGCCGACCCTCGATGGAGTGCGCCATCTCCATGCGGTCGCCCAGAAACGCCAACACATAATTCGGCAGCACCACTTTCGCCCACAAGTAGAGCGCCGTCCCAGAGGATGAAGGCGAACTCGCTGCGGAGCCGCTCCAGACAGCCGCTGCCGAGCTCTTCGTACAGGTGCAGGGCGATCTCGCTGTTCGACCGGGTCTGGAGCCGATGGCCGCGCCGGGTCAGCTCGTCCTGGATGCGCTCGAAGTCGTAGAACTCCCCGTTGACGACGATTTGCAGGCGCCCGTCCTCGCTGGCAATCGGCTGGTTCCCGGCCGCCAGGTCGATGATGCTCAGCCGCGCGTGGCCCAGGCCGACGCGATGGTCGGGGTCCATCCAGGTGCGTTGACCATCCGGGCCCCGGTGGGTCAGCCGTTGGGTGGCGCGATGCAACTCTTCAGAGCCGACCGCACCCGTCGGCGAAAACATTCCCACGATGCCGCACATTGTAGCCCTTCAACCGAGAATACCCTGCAAGGATTATTCTACCGGTTTCGCGAGCGATCGCCCACGGGCGCTTACACGATACGTTATTGTGCTGCACGAACGGCGCGGTGTATCTGGAATTCGACCGCGAGGCTGGCTCGCTACCCTTGGTTGGTTTCAGTTGCCAATTGGCCGCAGGTCGTGCTAACCTGTCGATGTGTCGTCGATTTGCCGCGAGAGACGAACGTCGTGCCCACCCGAGAAGAATACGAAAGGAAGATCCTAGCCCTTGGATGGCCAGACTTGCTTGCGCTTTGGGATGCGGTTAAGGTCCGGGACACGCCCGATTGGGGCGCGGGCAAGGCATTCGAGTATCTGGTGCTTCGGGCATTCGATCTTGATGGTGCCGTCGTTCGATGGCCCTACGGGGTCTCCCTTTATGGTCAAACGGAAATCGTTGAGGAGATCGACGGTTCGGTAAGAGTTGGAGCGTTGTACAGCTTGATCGAAAGCAAGGACGAGAACGGCGACATTGCGATCGCTCCGATCGCTAAGCTGAGGAACCAATTGCTTCGGCGGCCCGCTGGCACGTTCGGCATGGTGTTCAGCTCGCACGGGTTCACGGATCCAGCTAGACAACTGGCGCACTTTGCGTTACCTCAGTCGATTCTTCTCTGGACCGGAGACGAGGTCGAGTACGCTTTAAACCAGCAGAACATCTGCGAGCTCTGCGAGATGAAATATCGCATGTGCGTGGACCACGGCATGGTCGACTTTGACGTCACGACAGGAGCGATCGTATGAAAGTTTACCTCTTGGTGGAAGGGAACTCGGATGCGGCCTTCTTCCGACGGCTTCTCCCGGCCGAGATCGTGCCGGAGACAACCATCGTTATCGTCGGTGGACGATCCAACATTTCGTCTAAAGCCCGCTCACTCATGGTGACGAAGGGAAGGCCAATCGCCCTGGTCGCCGACACGGAGGTGACGGAGAAAGACGCCGTCGAACAGCGAATTAGGACTTTGGAGGAGCTTCTTCGCTCGGCAACCGCGGGCGTTCCCTACAAGGTAATCTTCGCAGTGCCCGAGATCGAGGCGTGGTTCTTCGCCATTCCTGAGGCATTGGAGCGGCTGAGCGGAAAGAAGCTCTCGCCCGAGCAGCGCGAATTAGCCGAGGTGCGGCCGAAGGAAATTCTCACAAAGCTTTTTAAAGACGAAGGCCCGTTGTTCGTCGACCAACTAGCTAGCAAGCTGACGGAGTCAGAGATCCAAACGCTCCGCGAGACCCAGCCTAGGAAGGATCTGATCGACTTCATCACGCAGCAAGTCAACAAAAAAACCGAGCCGCTACCGGCGTGACGAGGGCGTCGGCCCGGGGCAGCGCGCGAATGCGCCGTCGCACTCCGCCCGCTGCAGCACACCGACCAGCGCCCGCCCGACAAGGTGGCTATTGCGGCCCTAGGCCACGAGGCTGCCGTTCACCAGGTCGCCGGGCCGCGCGTGGATGTTGTCTTGGGCGTAGGTGGCGAAGAAGGCGTCAAAACCCTTGCCGGCGCGCAGCGTGTTGGCGCTGGTCGTGTTGTAGTCGATCGCCAGGTTGTCGCTCAGGTCGCCGGCGATCGACGCCGCCGAATCGTGGCCGGCGATGTCGCTCTCCCAAAGCGCGAGCACCTGGCCCAGCGTGTCGCCCCCGGTCGCGGAGCGCGCATGTCACCTCCTGGATCGAGCATGCCGAGTTTCCGCTGCTGGTGCTGCGCTATGAAGACCTGCACCGCGATCCGGTGGCGCACTCCCGGATCTGCGCGAAATCTTCGATTCATAATCATTCGCCCTCGCGAAACCGTGTCGCCCCGCAATGGCTAAAGCCACGATCGAGAAGCCCGGCTGTAGCCGGATCGACGATTCCAGTTGCACGCGGTGCAGATACAAGAACGAAGGTCAGGAGCCCGTTTCCGGATAGAACGGGATCGGTTGCGGCAACGTCTGCCGCGGCGAGGAGGCCGCGTCGACCGTCGGCAATCGCTCGATGACGTTCGATCGCATCGGCGATGCTTCCGGAGGCGGGGCCATCGAGGGAACCGAAGAATGGGCGCCGCTCGTGTTCGAGCGAAATAAAGCGGCGGACGGAAACTTGCCGTGGGCCGACCTTCCCAGGCCGTCGGAGCCAGACGATGGCCTGGGAAGGCCGCTCCGCGCCGGCCCAGATTGCGAAAAAGACAAGGTGGGTGCCACGATCGTGCCCTGCGGCGATACCGGCCCGAATTGACGGCGCAAAGGCGCGACCGGCGTCCTGGGCACGGCTGGCTTTCTGATGCGTGGAGTTGGCTGTGTGGCCTGCGCCGTTGAACGCACGATGGGCATCAACTCGCCGCCGGATTGAAGCTCGTCGGCGGTGAGCGTCCGCGGGCCTGTTGCCGGCCCGCTCGATTCCTGTTGGGGCGGGCGCTTCGTGGTCGCCAACACCGCGGTTGCACGTGGCGCGTCGGCGCGCCGGGCAAAGGCGTTGCCCGTCGGTGCGGGCGGACCTGCCGCTTTCTCGCCGTCCCGGCGCACCGGCACCGCGGCTGTGTTACCGTCGCTGAGGGCGGCGAGCAGCGCACGTTTGTACATAGACCATAGTTGATCGCCGCGCAGCGCGGCGGGCACGCGAACCACCAAGGTCGGCAGCTTGCGGTCGATGCCCGTGTAAACGGCCAACGAGCCTTGCTCCGCGGCGGCGTTGAGGGGAACCGGCCGCAGCCCGCTCGCTTTGGCGAACTCGCGGGCCGGCTCGTCCGCCGGTCCAGCGTAGACCAGCTCGGCGTTGCGGCGCGTGGCCGCGAGAATCATGACGCGGTCGGGCCGCAGGTCGCTGATGAGATCGGCCAATGCACGTGTTTCGGCTTCGCTATCGGGCTCTCGGCCGCTCAACCAGATGCTGCCGGATGGCAGTTTATGCCATCCGCGCGTGGCAAAGTTGCGGTCGAGCCGCACACCGCGCGCGTTCAGCGGCGAGCGGCGCAGCCGGCCGTCGGGGTTGGGGTCGCGGACCAGTGTCACGCGCACGCCGCTCACGCCCCGCGGAAAGCGTTCCAGGTGCTCGGCGAGCTGCTCGACGAGCGCCAGCGCCGCGGTTTCGTCGCCCCCCAGCGGCCCGACCACCAGCACCTGCGTTTCGCCCTGGCCGAATTGCCGATATTCGATCGCCCGGTCTTCGAGGCTGCGGGCGAGCACGCTCCAGCGCGGAGGATTGGCCGACGGGTAGCCGGCTTCGTGAGAAGTCGGGGCGGCGTCGGGCGTGGTGCCGGAATTCTCGCGAATTCCGCTGGGCGACGGGACCGTTTGTGCCGAGAAGACGATGGTTGACGGTCGCACCGCGAGCGGCGATTGCGCGGCGGCACTGGGCGGCGACGCGCAGCAGATCGTCATGACAATCAGCCCGAGCGGGAGACGCAAGTCTCCCGGTAGCTCTGTTTTATTACCTGGCATCAAGTTAGCGCGGCTTCGCGATGAGGGGTGGCGGGCGCAGCATCGCCCGGAAAGCATAGCCCCTGGCAGCGAGAGGTCAAACCGCTTGCCTGGGCGTCACCCTGGTTTTGAACTTGGCCGCGGTCCAAATTTTCACAACCACCCGCCTAAACAGCAGAAACGGAATGGCGGTGGCTGGGGCAGAGCCGCGCCGATTCGGCAGTTCCTCGGAAACCGCTCCGCCGCGGCGATGCAAGTGCCTCGCTTGCGCTTCGGGTTAGTGTGGCCGCGGCCAGAGCGGTTTGCTGCCCGGCGTCGGCCGCAGCCAGCGCCGACGCCAGGTCGGACCATGGACTGGGATTCGCCGACGCGTAGGCCGCGATGGCCGCCGCGTCATCAGCGCGGCCGAGCACGCTTTGCAGTTCGCGGCAATCAGGGAAGTTGTTCCGACGGCCACGGCCTCGCGCTGGGCGTTCTTGGGCAGGTCGAGAATGGCCGCCGCGTCGGAGACGGAAACCAGCCCCGACTCCACCGCGGCAATCAATTGCTCGTCGCCCGCGGCCACCACGCGCGAGGCCGTGGTCACCGAGCGTGCTGAAACATTGAGCAGTGCCGCCGCGCGGCCGTCGGTGCCGATCGGCTTGCGCAAATTTGCGGAAGCCGATGAAACACGGGATTTTTGCGGATCGCGGTCCCAGGCTGCCGCGTTTCCGGCGGGACTGCCAAATTGATGAGCACGTGTACGCTCGGCTGCCTCTTTTTTGAACATTACTTTTGCGCGGGCCGCGATCACCGAGCGCTGGCTTTCGTCCAGATGGCGGCGGTGCAGGTTCCGCGACAGAACAAAGGCAATCGGCGAGCCGTCGCCCTCCCACTCGACGAAGCGCGGCTCGACCTCGGCCAACTCGCAGGCGTGCAGGCGGTTGCGGCCGTCGAGAATCAACCCCTGGTGGAGCACGATCGGCTCGTGCAGCCCGTTGTGGGCGATATCTTGCACCAGCAGCGTCAGTTCGGTGCCCTGCATCAGCGGAAAAAGCGCGGCCGCCGGGTGGACGCCGGTCACGCACACCGGCCGGCCCGGCGGCGCTTGGGGAACGATCGCGACGGCGGCCGAGCCGGCGGGCAGCGATGAGGAAGCGGTCGAGGGCGAATTGGCGGAAGTGGTCATCGATGGGTCTCCGTTTCGGGGTTCAGGGTTCGGGGTTCAGGGTTCGGGGTTCAGGGT
>Ga0307373_10006003_pt1 | contig 19541 bp, 18 predicted proteins | sample OX2MG_FD_202534 | JGI IMG/M metagenome (GOLD analysis project Ga0307373, IMG submission 202534) | Soil microbial communities from Risofladan, Vaasa, Finland - OX-2 | ecosystem: Environmental > Terrestrial > Soil > Coastal area > Acid sulfate soil | place: Finland: Risofladan, Vaasa | collected...
GAAGTGCACCACGCCGGGGATTCCCGGTTCGTTGGGATACCGGCGGTTCTCTCCCGTCAGCGAGCCGGCGCCCGGAGCGGAGCCGTGGAACGAGCGGTAGGCGGTGAGGATCTTGTAGCGCCCCGTTACGATCCGAGAGATCTTGACGGCGTCCTCGTTGGCCTCGCCGCCGCCCGTGGTGAAGTGCACGCGCGCTCCCTCGCTCCACGGCGCCAGCCGCGAGAGCTCGGCCGCCAGCTCCGCCCGCTTGTCGTTGAGGAACGACGGGGCGGCGTAGCAGAGGCGCGCAGCCTGCTCCTGGATCGCCGCCACCACCTTGGGATGGCCGTGGCCCAAGTTGACCGAGATCAGGCCGGAGGCGAAATCGAGATAGCGCTTGCCCTCGGCGTCGAAGAGGTAGGAGCCCTCGCCGCGCACGATCATCGGCCACCGGTGCGACCCCATGGCGACCCAGGGCGTGAGCACGTGCTGCGCGTGCAGTTGCGTCAACTCGTCGGGATTCATCACAGCCTCGAAACCTCTCTCGACAACGGGAAACGGAGGCAACCAACGCCGGCCGGCGTACCCCTTTGCGAGTGACCGGCGCGCCTTCCTGCGCAGCCGACGAGCGCCGGCGCTTTTCGCAAGACGAACCGCGGGAGCGGGGAAGGAGGCACGTGAAAGTCGTCTCGCTCATGCCCTTCGGCAACGAGGAGCTGGCCGCGCTCCTGGACTCACCCTTGAGGCTGGTCGTGGTCCCCGCCGACGATCAGGAGGCGCTCCGCCGCGAGCTGGCCGAGGCGCAGATCGTGATCGCCTCGCAGTTCGACCGCGCGATGGCCGCGCTCTGCCCGCGCCTGCGCCTGCTCCAGTGCCCGGCCGCCGGCACGGACCGCATCGATCGCGAGGCGCTGCCCCCGGGCGTCCAGCTGGCCAACGGCGGCGGTCACGAGATTCCGATTGCGGAGTACGTGATCGGCGCGCTCGTGGCGTTGCGCCAGCAGCTGCTCCAGGGCGACCGGGCGCTCCGCCGGGGCGAGTGGCACCACGGGTTCTGGTCGGGACGCGGACGCATCGGCGAGCTCCACGGCTCCACGCTCGGGCTCCTCGGCCTCGGGGGCATCGGGCGCGAGGTGGCGCGCCGGGCCGCGGCCTTCGGCATGACTACCCGCGCGCTCACGCTGCACCCCGACCGGGCGCGCTCCGAGCCCGGCCTCGACGCCGTGGGCCCCCTGGGAGATTCCGGCGCGGTCGACGATCTCGTCGCCTCCTCCGACGCCATCGCGATCTGCTGCGAGCTCTCCCCGCTGACGCGCGACCTGATCGACGCGCGCCGGCTGGACCTCATGAAGCGCGACGCCGTCTTGGTGAACGTCGCCCGCGGACCCATCGTGAACGAGCAGGCGCTCTTCGAGGCCCTGCGCGACGGACGAATCGCCGGAGCCGCCCTCGACGTGTGGTACCGCTATCCCGAGCGCCCCGGGGCCCCGGCCGCGCCGTCGTCGCTTCCCTTCGGCGAGCTCGAGAACGTGATCATGAGCCCCCACACCAGCGGCTGGACGGCGGGCCAGATCCGGCGCAAGCTGGAGATGCTGGCAGCCAACCTCAACGCCTTCGCCGCCTCCGGCCGCGTTTGGGACCGAACCGCCGGTCCTGCGACATAAGTCGAGGCTGAAACGGGCCTCCAGGGGAGAATATACGAGTACGATGAGCACCACCAATCTGACGAACGGGGCCGTGAAGACGCGCGTCGAGACCGACTCGATGGGCAAGATCGACGTCCCCTCCGACAAGTACTACGGCGCGCAGTCGGCGCGCTCGTTGATCCACTTCGACATCGGAGACGCCGAGTGGCCGCGCGACGTGATGCCGCGTCAGGTCATCAAGGCCATGGGCGTCCTCAAGAAGGCCTGCGCGCTGGTCAACAACGACCTCGGCAAGCTCGACAAGGAGAAGACCGATCTCATCGTCCGCGCCGCGGACGAAGTCATCGCGAACAAGCTCAAGGCGCACTTTCCGCTGCGCGTCTGGCAGACCGGCTCGGGCACGCAGACGAACATGAACGTGAACGAGGTGATCTCGAACCGCGCCATCGAGCTTGCCGGCGGCGAGATGGGCAGCAAGAAGCCCGTCCACCCCAACGACCACGTCAACATGTCGCAGTCGTCGAACGACACGTTCCCCACCGCGATGCACATGGCGGCGGCCGAGGCGCTCAACGACATGCTCCCGGCCGTCCAGAAGCTGCGCGACGCGCTCGACGCGAAGGCCAAGCAGTGGAAGGACATCGTCAAGGTCGGCCGCACGCATCTGCAGGACGCCACGCCCGTGACGCTGGGCCAGGAGTTCTCGGGGTACGTCACGCAGCTCGATCGCGGCATGACCGCCTGCAAGGAGGCGCTCAACCACCTCTACGATCTCGCGATCGGAGGCACCGCGGTCGGCACCGGGCTCAACGCGCATCCGGAGTTCGCTGAGCGCGCCGCCAAGAAGATCGCCGAGCTGACGGGGCTTCCCTTCCGCTCGCATCCCAACAAGTTCACGGCGCTCGCCTCGCACGACGACTTCGTCTTCGCCTCCGGCGCACTCAAGACGCTGGGCGCCGCCCTCATGAAGATCGCCAACGACATCCGCTGGCTGGCCTCGGGCCCGCGCGCCGGCATCGGCGAGCTGGTCCTGCCGGAGAACGAGCCGGGCTCGTCGATCATGCCGGGCAAGGTCAACCCCACCCAGTCCGAGGCGATGACGATGGTCGTCTGCCAGGTGTACGGCAACGATCTCGCGATCAGCTTCGGCGCATCGCAGGGCAATTTCGAGCTCAACGTCTTCAACCCGGTGATGATCTACAACTTCCTGCACTCCACGACGCTGCTGCGCGACGCATGCACCATGTTCCGCGAGCACGCCGTCGAAGGTCTGCAAGCCAACGAAGAGGTCATCGCCAAGTACCTCCACCAGTCGCTGATGACCGTCACCGCCCTCTCTCCGAAGATCGGCTACGACAAGGCCGCCGAGATCGCGAAGAAGGCGCACCACGAGAAGAGCACGCTCAAGGAAGCGGCTCTCGCGCTGGGCTACGTCTCCAGCGAGGACTTCGACGCGTTCGTCGTTCCCAAGGAGATGACGCGCCCGAAATAGCTTTCGCGAAGGCGCGGGCGCATCGAGGGACCGGAGCAATCCGGTCCCTCCCGCGTTTCGGCGCCCCCGGCGGCCGGATCTCGCATGGCCCCACGGCAGTCAGCGCGAAGCGTGTCCCCATGAAGCAGCGGCCGCGGGGACTGGACGCCATCTTCGCCCCGCGCACGGTGGCCGTCATCGGCGCCACCGAGCGCCCGGGGAGCATCGGACGCGCCGTCCTCCGGAACCTCGTGGGTCACCCGTTTGGGGGCACGGTCTTCCCCGTCACGCCCGCGCACGAGAGCGTCATGGGGATCAAGGCCTATCCCTCGATCGGGGCCGTGCCCGAGCCCGTGGATCTCGCCGTGGTCGTCACCCCCGCACCGAGCGTCCCCGAGCTGATCGGCGCCTGCGCCGACGCGGGTGTCCGCGGGGCGATCGTGATCTCCGCGGGCTTCCGCGAGGTCGGCGCCGCCGGAGCCGAGCTGGAGCGCCGCATCCTGCACGAGGCCGCGCGCGGCGAGATCCGCATCGTGGGCCCGAACTGCCTGGGCGTGATGCGCCCGTGGAACGAGTTCAACGCCACGTTCGCGGGGGCATCTCCGCAGCCGGGCTCGGTGGCCTTCATCAGCCAAAGCGGCGCGCTCTGCTCCGCGATCCTCGACTGGTCGATCGAGCAGCACGTCGGCTTCAGCGCCTTCGTCTCGATCGGGTCGATGCTCGACGTCGGCTGGGGCGATCTCATCACCTACTTCGGCGAGGATCCGCGCACGCACGCCATCGTCCTGGCGATGGAGTCCATGGGCGACGTGCGCGCGTTCGTCTCCGCGGCGCGCGAGGTGGCGCGCGCCAAGCCCATCATCGTGCTCAAGGCGGGACGGACGGAAGAGGCCGCCCGCGCCGCCGCCTCGCACATCGGAGCGCTGGTGGGCAAGGACGACGCCGTCGATGCCGCGTTCCGGCGCTGCGGCCTCCTGCGCGTAGAGTCGATCGCCGACCTCTTCAACATGGCCGACGTCCTCGCCAAGCAGCCGCGCCCGCACGGCAAGCGCTTGGCCATCGTCACCAACGCCGGCGGCCCCGGCGTCCTCGCCACCGACGCCTTGGTCACCGGCGGCGGCACGCTCGCCCATCTCTCCGAGGCCACGCGGTCCGCGCTCGACGAGGCGCTTCCCGAGCCATGGAGCCACGGCAACCCCGTGGACGTCCTGGGCGACGCCGACGCCGCCCGCTACGGCAAAGCGCTCGAGATCGTGGCGCAGGACGACGACGTCGACGGCATCCTGGTGGTGATGACGCCGCAGGGACTCGCCGAGGCCACGCCCATCGCGGAACGCTTGGCATCGTTCGCTCGCACGGCGGCCAAGCCGATCCTCGCGAGTTGGATGGGCGGCCTCGAGGTCGCCGAGGGAGCCTCGATCCTCAAGCGGGCGGCGATCCCCACCTTCGCCTACGCCGACACCGCGGCCCGGATGTTCAACTACCAGTGGCGGTACGAGGAGAACCTGCGCGCCCTCTACGAGACGCCGCTCCCCCCCGACGACCGCATCCAGAGCACCTCCGCCGCGGGGGACGCGAAGGCGATTCTCGCCCGTGCGCGCGCAGCCGGCCACACGCTGCTGAGCGAGGGGGAATCGAAGCGCCTCCTCGCGTGCTACGGCATTCCCACCGTCGAGACGCGGGTCGCCGCGACCGCCGAAGAGGCGGCGCGCTTGGCGGAGGAGCTGGGCTACCCCGTGGTCCTCAAGCTGCAATCGCACACCATCGCCCACAAGCGCAGCGCCGGCGGAGTGCGCCTCGGGCTGCGCGACGCCGACGAGGTGCGCGCGGCGTTCGCGCGGATCGAGTCCAGGGTGGCCGCGCCGGACTTCGACGGCGTGAGCGTCCAGCCCATGGTCACGGACGAGGGCTACGAGCTCTTCGTCGCCGCGACGCTCGACGCGCAGATCGGCCCGGTGCTCGCCTTCGGTCACGGCGGCCGGCTGGTCGAGGCGATCGGGGACCGCGCGCTTGGCCTTCCCCCGCTCAACACGACGCTCGCCCATCGCCTGATGGAGCGCACGCGGATCTTCGAGGCGCTCTCCGGCGCGCGCGGCGAGCCTGCCATCGACGTGGAAGCGCTGGAACATCTGTTGGTCCGCTTCAGCTATCTGGTCGCCGATCAGCGCTGGATCCGCTCGATCGAGATCAACCCGCTGCTGGCCGCGCCGGGAACGCTCCTCGCCCTCGACGCGCGCGTCGAGCTGCACCCGCCGCAGACGACCGCCGAGGAGATACCCCCGCTGGCGATCCGCCCCTACCCGGTGCAGTACGTCGATACGTGGCGCATGAGCGGCGGCGAGACGCTGACGGTCCGTCCGGTGCGCCCCGAAGACGAGCCGATGATGCGGACGTTCCACGACACGGTCTCGGAGCAGAGCGTCTACTTCCGGTACGCGCATGTGCTCTCGCTGCGCGAGCGCGTGGGCCACGAGCGCCTCAGCCGCGTCTGCTTCATCGACTACGACCGCGAGATGGCCCTCGTCGCGGTGCGGGAAGGCCCCACGCCCGCGATCGTCGGCGTCGGGCGCCTGGTGCGCATGCACGGCGGACGCAGCGCGGAGTTCGCCGTCCTGGTCAGCGACGAATACCAGCATCGCGGGATCGGCACGGAGCTGCTGCGCCGGCTGGTCGAGTTGGCGCCGAAGGAAGGCATCGGCAGAGTCGTCGGCTACATCCTGCGCGAGAACGGCGGCATGCAGGAGGTGGCGCGGCGGCTGGGCTTCACGCTTCGGTACTCCGAGGAGTACGGGATGATGGAGGCGGAGATCTTCACGGGGGCGCGCTCCGCCGCACAGGACGCCCGCGGCGGCTGAACGAACGGTTGCCTCGTTGTGACCGAGCGGTTTCCGCCCCGGCCGCCTCGTCGCGTACGCGCGCGGCGTAACGCCTGACGCGAGCGCTCGAGGGGCACCTACGAAAGGATGACGACCATCGAACCGTTCGACCTCGGGCTCCCGGAGGCGGCCCGACGGCTGGGATTCTCAAAGATCCGCCTCGAGGACGGCGGCGTCTCCCTCTCGGGAGCGCTCGACGCCGCGTGCGACGCGGATCCCTCGACGATTCACGCCTTGAGCGCCGCGCTGCTCGACTCGGTGTGCGATGGTGCCTTCCGCTCGCTCCTCGTCGACGGCGACCGCCCCTCCATCATCGAGCTCACGCTGCGCTTCGCGCGTCCCTTCACGAGCGAGAACGGCGTGCTGACCTGCCGCGCGCACGTGGTCGATCTCGGCGAGCACGTCGGCACCGCTCGCGCCGAGATCGCCGACGCCGCGGGGTGCGTCTTCGTCGAAGCCGACGCAACCTGCGTGATCCGGCGCCCCTGAACCAAAGAGGGAGCCCCTGCGCGTGCGCGAACGCAGAGCAGCCTCATGCGTACGCTCGCCTTCGTCCTGTCGCTTCTTCTCCTTGCGCTCTCGGGTGCCGTCCCGCGACCAGCCAACGCCGCCGGCGCGGAGCAAGGCATCCTGCGTGCGACGCTCTCCAACGGCCTGCGCGTCCTCATCGTCCGCAACACGCTCGCGCCGGTGGTTGCCACCGAGGTCTCCTACCTCGTGGGCTCGGGCGACGACCCCGCGAAGTTTTCCGGCATGGCGCACGCGCAGGAGCACATGATGTTCCGCGGCACGCCGAACGTCTCCACGGATCAGCTCAACACCATCGCCACGGCCCTGGGTGGCGACTACAACGCGTTCACCCGCCCGACGGTCACGCAGTTCCTCTTCACCGTGCCGTCGAGCGATCTGAGCGTCGTGCTCCACATCGAATCCGACCGCATGCGCGACGTGCTTGACGCACAGAGCCAGTGGGACGACGAGCGCGGGGCGATCGAGCAGGAAGTCGCGATGGACGAGTCGCAGCCCGGCGCCGATTTCTTCAACTCGGTACGCGCGAAGATGTTCGCCGGCACGCCTTTCGCGCGCGACCCCGTGGGCACGAAGGCATCGTTCGACCGCTTGACGGGCGCCGATATCAAAGCGTTCAACGGCACATGGTACGCACCCAACAACGCGATCCTGGTGATCGCGGGAGACGTGGATCCGCAGCAGGCGCTCGCACAGGTCCGGGGCCTCTTCGAGAGCATCCCGCGCCGCGCGATTCCCACCCAGCCCTCGTACAAGCTTCCGACCATCAAGCGCACGCTGATTCGGAAGACGACCACCCTCCCCTATCCGCTGGCCGTCGTGGCCTACCGCCTCCCGGGCAGCGACAGCAAGGACTACGTCGCCTCGTTCCTGCTCCAGGCGGTGCTGAACAGCGAGCGCGGCGCGTTGCGCGGGTTGACGGCCAGCGGGCTGGCCATCGGCTCAGGATTCCAGGCCGACGCCGCGTTGCCTCAAGGCCAGCTCTGCTTCGCGGTCGCCGCGATCGCGCCCGGACAGGATCCCTGGGCGATGACCGAGCGCCTCGAGTCGATCACGGCGCGCTATGCGCGCGAAGGCGTGCCGGCGGACTTGTTCGAGGCCACCAAGCGGCGCGTCATCGCGGATCAGCAGCTGAGCCGCAACTCCATCACTGAGCTGGCCAGCGATTGGTCCGACGTGCTGGCCGTCGACAAGGAACCCTCGATCGAGCACGAAGTCGCGCTCCTGCAGGGCGTGACGCGCGCCGACGTCGACCGCATCGCGCAGCGTTACTTCAATCCGGCCCACGCGATCGTGGGGGCGCTCACGCCCACCTATCGCGCCGGCGCGCACGCCCCCGAGAAGCCCAAGGAGACGCTGCTCCCGCAGCGCGCCGCGAACAACGTCACCCTGCCGTCCTGGGCGCAGAGCGTCGTCTCGCAGATGCCCGCGCCGGCACCCGCGGCGCACCCCGTGGTCAGCACGCTTCCCAACGGCATCCGGCTGATCGTCCAGCCGGAGACGATCTCGCACTCGGTCTACGTCTTCGGCGGCATCGACATCCAGCCGCCGCTCCAGGAGCCGCCGGGTGAGGACGGGGTCGCCTCCGTGCTGGAGAACGTCTTCGACTACGGCACCGCCACGCTGGATCGCGACGCGTTCCAACGCAAGCTCGACGCGATCGCGGCGCGCGAGGACGGCGGCTCGCGCTTCTCGCTGCAGCTGACCAGCGGCGCCTTCGATCGGGGCGTCACGCTCCTTGCCGACAACGAGCTCCATCCCCGCTTCGACGCCGCCAGCTTCGAAGCCGCGCAACGCCAGGCCGCCGGCAACGCCGCCGCGGCGCTCTCGGGATCCCACGTCATCGCGCTCCATCAGCTCGATGCGAAGCTGCTGCCCACCGGAGATCCCGCCTTGCGCGAGGCCACTCCGCAAAGCATCATGGCGCTCTCCCTCGATCAGGTGAAGGCGTACTACGCTCAGACGTTCCGCCCCGATCTCACGACCATCGTGGTCATCGGCGACGTCACGCCGGAGCATGCCCGCGCCGCCGTCGAGCGCGCCTTCGGCAGCTGGCACGCGAGCGGCCCCAAACCCGATCTCACCTATCCGCCCGTGCCCTTGAACGCGGCCGGCAGCATCAAGATCACCCCTCAAACGATGCAGCAGGATGCCGTCACGCTCTCCGAGCTCGTCCCGATCACGCGCAGCGATCCGGCGCGCTACGCCCTCTCGCTGGGGAACGCCGTCTTGGGAGGCGGCGATGCCGGCCCTCTCACCAGCCGACTCTTCCGCGATCTTCGCATGAATGCCGGGCTGGTCTACATGGTCGACACCGACCTTTCGATCGGTGAGACGCGCTCGAGATTCCAGATCACCTACGCGTCCTCGCCGCAGAACTCGGCGGAGGCCCGCACGCTGGTCGATCGCGACCTGAAGCAGATGCAGCTCACGCCCGTTCCGCCGCAAGAGCTGGCCCTGACCAAGGCCTCACTGCTGAGGCGTACCATCGTCGACGCCTCGGCCGAGGATGCGATTGCGGGCGGCTTGCTGCTGCGCTCGATCGAAGGGGAGCCGCTCGACGAGCCCGCCATCACCGCCCGGCACATCGAGGCGACGACGGCCGAGCAGATCCGAGCGGCCTTCGCCCGCTACATCCGCCCGGACGGCTTCGTGGTGCTCACCGAGGGACCGTAGCCGCCTCCGCGACAACCTCGGCCATGGGCGCGATGCGAACGCCCGCGCTTTGCAGCGCGCCGCGCAGGCGCGCGGCGAGATCGGCGGCGCCGGGGGTATCCCCGTGCGTGCAGATGGTGTGCACGGGGATGTCGAGCCAGGCGCCGTCGACGGCGCGCACGCGGCCCTCGCGCACCATCGCCACGGCCCGCTCGACCACGCGCTCCGGATCGGTGATCACCGCCCCAGGCAAGCGCCGCGAGACCAGCGTGCCGTCGGCGTTGTACTCGCGATCCGCAAAGACCTCGTAGGCCACCCGCATCCCCGCCGCCTCCGCCGCCTTGGCGAACTCGCCGCCGTAGCTGACCACCAGCAGAGCGGGATCGAAGTCCTTGATGCCGGCAACGATGGCGTCGGCCAGCGCCCGGTCGGTCATCGCCAAGTTGTTGAGCTGACCGTGCGGCTTCACGTGCTGCAGCGGCACGCCGAAGCGGCGGCAAAAGGCGAAGACCGCGCCGATCTGGTACAGGACGTCCGTGCGGGCCTCGTCGGCCGTCACGTTCAGGTTGCGTCGTCCGAAGCCCACCAGATCCGGGAAGCTCGGGTGCGCCCCCACGGCCACGCCGTGCTCCTTGGCCACGTGCACCGTTCGCGCCATCACGCGCGGATCGCCGCCGTGAAAGCCGCACGCGACGTTGGCCGAGGAGATCGACGGGAACATCCGCTCATCGTCCCCCATCTTCCAGGCGCCGAAGCTCTCGCCCATGTCGCAGTTCAGGTCCACCACTCGTCCGGCCATCGTCCCTTCCCTCTCGTTCCTCTGCGGTGTCGCGCATCTACGCTCCCGCGAGCACCTCGCACACGGCGTTTCCCGCGCGCACCGCCGCGCCCTCCACGACGAGGACGCGCTCGAGGCGGCCGGCCACCGGGCAGAGCAGCGGGCGCCGCGACCCCATCACCTCGAGCATCGCGAGCACCGAGCCGCGCTCCACGCGTTCGCCCGGCTCCGCGATCCTCGGCTCGCCCGCAAGCGTCTCCCGCGCGACCACGGCCCACTCCGGAGCGCGCAGCGTCACGGTGCGCTGCTCACGCCACGCGCGCAGCGCCTCGCTCTCGTCGACGAGCGCGAAGCGCAGGCGGTCGCCGGGCTTGCGCTGCGCGAGGGCCGGGATGTCGGCGGAGATGACCACCGCCAGCGTCGGGTAGCCCCCGATCGATCCGCGGCTGCGCAGCAGCAGGAGCGGCTCGCCCGTGTTGGTGATCTCCACGGCCCCGATCGCCATGCCCTCGGAGATCTCGTCGCCGCGAACGGCGGCGGGAACCTTTGGCCCGACCAGACGGAGCCCGACGCGATCCGAACGCGGATCGACGCGGTACCAGGTGTCCACCAGGCGGGTCAGGCCGCGGCGCGCCGCGCCGGCGGCGCGATGCCCGGGAAGGACGCGCACGACCTCGCGCTCCATCAGCGTCTCCGGAGCCTCGAAGAGGGCATAGCGCCCGGCGCGCCCGTCGCCTGCCCGGGCCCCGACCGGCAGCACGTCGCCGGCGCGCAGCACGCGCCCGTTCAGCCCCCCGATGCCCGCCAGCACATCCGTCGCGCGGCTTCCCAGCACCTCCGGCACGTCGATGCCGCCCGCGATCGCGAGGTAGGCGCGCACCCCGCGGCGGGCGGGACCGCAGGCGATGCGGTCTCCGGCGCGCACCTCCCTCCTCTCCCCGGGAGGCCACCGCTCGCCGTTCAAGGTGCACGAGAGATCGGCGCCGGCCAGCGCCGCGCTCGCCGAAGCGCCCTGCGCGCGGCCGTTGCCGCCGGCGGCCACCGACTCGACCTTCAGCGTTGGCCCCAACAGCGTCATCTCCAACACCGCGGCCCCGTCGTCGTTGCCCGCCAGACGGTTGGCCCACGCGGCGGCCCGCTCGTCCAGCGCGCCGTTCACCATCACGCCGAGATGCTCGTAGCCGAGGCGCCCCCGGTCCTGAACGGTCGTGGCCAGTCCGGGGGTCACGACCCGCAACCGCAGCACGCCGCTCATGCCGGAGCTTCCTCCGAGACCGCCTCGGCCGAGAGCAGCTCCGCGCCGGCCGCCGCGGCGGCCGCGAGCTCGTCGTAACGCGCGCGGTCGATCTCGTAGAAGCGCAGGGCGTCTCCGGGGGCCCAGAGGACCGGCGGCGTGCGCTCGGGGCGGAACGCGACCACCGGCGTTTTCCCCAAGAGATGCCAGCCGCCCGGAGTCGCGGTGGGGTAGATGGTCACTTGCCGCCCCGCGATCGCCACCGACCCCGCCGCCACGGCCGCGCGCGGCGTTCCACGACGGGGCAGGCGGAGCGCCTCCGGCAAGATGCCGCACAACGGCTGTCCCGGCGAGAATCCGACCGTGAAGATCCGATAGTCCGTGGACGTGTGCGCCGCCACCACCCCCTCGCGCGAGAGCCCGGTGCGCGTCGCCACGCCGGCGAGGTCCTCTCCGTCGTACCAGACCGGTATCCGGAAGCGGCGCGCCGGCGGCGGCCCGCCGGCCGAGGCGCGCAAGCGCCGGGCGAGACGGTCGACGATTCCGTTCCGCGGCGTGATCAGCGGATCGAACTCGAGCAAGAGCGTGGCGTACGACGGAATCACGCCCCAGACTCCCGGGAGCTCGCCCTGCGCGATCAGCTCTTGCACGGCGCGAGCGGCCACGTGGACGCGCTCGTTGATCGCGACCTCGATCGCCTCACCGAACTCGATGAGCATCGCGGCGTCGCCGACGGGGAGCACCCTCCGCCACGGCAACGCCTCCGTCCCTTCGTCCACGCGCACCTCCGACCAGCCCATGTTGCACCGCAATTTCCGTGGCGTCCTGCCGAGGACTTTCAGACCGCGTAGGCGCTCCAGGCCCGGGCCGAACGCTCGGCAACATGGTCGAGCGCTCCACCGGTGCAGGAAAACGCCGAGGACCGAACGTAACCAGGACCGTCAATCCAGGGCCTCGGAAACTATCCGAGACCCTAACCGCACACAACTCATCGGAGCCATCCGCATGCGTCGCTTACTCGCCGCTGTCGTTAGCCTACTCTCCCTCGTTGCCTTCGCCGGCGTCGCCGCGGCGGCGCCGACCCCCGATGCCACCGTCGACCCCTCGAAGATCCCCGACGGCACCTATACCGTCACGGTGGAGAAGGTGGTCGATCCTCAGCACGTCTTGGTCGTGATGCCCGGCGACATGAAAACGGAGCTCGCGGCCGTGCGCGCGTCGATCTCCTTCGCCAAGGTGAAGAGCGGGGACAGCCTCAAGATCTCCACGGGCAAGGGGAAGATCCTCGTCTTCCTCGATTTGACCAGCCAGTAGGATTCGCGCGCCCGGGCACGTACGCAGAGCTCATGACCGGCGGAGGCGATACGCGCGCAAGAGCGATACGCGAAGCGCTCGGGGACGAGTTGCTCCGCCTCGCGGAGCGCTCGAACCTGCGGGAGGCCTTCATCGCCGAGCGGCTCCTCGGCGCCACCGCACCCTTCACGGTGACGGAGGTCGCCCTCGAGTGCTTCGGCATGCCCAACAAGCACGAGCGCGAGCGGATGGCGCAAGTCGTCGCGGCGCTCGAGCGCGCCGGCCTCCTGGTGCGCCTCGACGCGGCCGGCAGCCGTTGGGCTCCGCCGCCGAGCGGCGAAGAAGACTCCGGCGTTACGGCGAGCTGACGCCCGCGCGCACCAGATGCTCGTCGGTGGCCGCGGTGGCGTGGCCAACCTGCAGGTGATAGTTGTCGAACGTGGCGTGGCCCGTGGCCTTGAAGCCCGGCATCGCGATCTCGGCATCCTGCTCCACCGGCAAGACGAAGCCGTCGATCGACGCGGAGTGCTGCACCAGATCGATCGTGCCGCCGTGCTCGTACAGGAAGTGCATGCGCTTGACGCTGCCCGTCGCGGTGTCGATCACGGCGCGCGCCTCGGTGATCTCGCCCTTGACGCGCTCGTGGAGAATCAGCTCCACGTCGGAGCCGGTCCGCTTGCCGACGGCGATCTCGTACTTCTCGGGCCAATTGGACGGATCGAGCATCTCGCCGGTCACCTTCTGGTAGTTCTTGGCCAAGGCCGGCACTTGCCTGAAGGTGATCGTGTAGTGGCCCGGCTTCTGATATGTGCCGCTTCCGATGAGATACGGCTGCAGCCAGGGAAACGTGTGCATCGCCAGCTTGACGCGCAGATCGAAGGTGTAGGACTGCAAGGGCGCGTTGCGCTGCGCCAGCAGGGCGAGCGCCTTGGCGGCCTCGGGGGGGATGGCCATCGGCGAAGCGCTCGGGGCGGAGCTCGGCGAGGCGCTGGGCACGGGACCGGGCGCCGTCGGCGTCACGGCCGTTGCTTCAGCCGGCATGATGGTGATCGCGGTCACGGCGAGGCTCGTCGCGAGCAACCCAGCGTGGAGCCAACCTCTTGACATGGTCGTCGTCATCTCCTAAACTTAACCCGTTGAAAGTTTAGCACTAAACTTTTAGGGTGTAAAGAGAGCCTCCGGCCTCCGGAGCGCTCCCTCCGAAAGAACCGAGCCGTACAGATGAACGCGCCGCCGCGACCCGCGGACGACCACTCCAGCGCCCCTGCCGCAGCGGGCAGTTGCAGCGTGGTGATCCCCATTCCGGACGAGATGCTGGAGGCGTGCGTCTCCCTCCCCGGGTTCGACAAGCTGGCCATCCAGACGGTGCTGGCCCTGAAGACGACCGCGCACCAGATGGAGACCTGCGCCGGCGAGTGGTTCGACGAGTACGGGCTCACGCCGGCCAAGTTCAATGCGCTGCTGGTGCTGCGGGCCCGCGGCGATCAGCCGATGCGGCTCTCCGAGATCGGGAACTTCCTCTTCTCCACGCGCGCGAACGTGACGGGGCTGATCGACGGCCTGGAGCGCGACGGCCTCGTCCAACGCACCGCGAACCCGGGCGACCGCCGGTCGACGCTCGTGACGCTCACGGAGAAGGGCTCGCGCCTCATGGCCGACGTCCTGCCGAAGCATTTCACGCGCGTGCGCCGCATCGTGGCCGTCCTCTCGCCGGAGGAGCGCCGCCAGCTGGTCGACCTGCTGGCGAAGCTGTTCACCGCCTTCGAGGACTTGAACGCAGCGGATTCCAAAGGAGAAGCATGCTAACCGCACTCTTGGGCACCGTGCTCGTAGCCGCCGCCACGCCCCAGCCGAGCGCGACGCCGCCGCCGTCGACCGTGACCCTCTCCTTGAACCAAGCCGTCGACCGTGCCCTCACGGGGAACCTCCGGTACCGGCAAGCCCAGGAGAGCGTCACCTCGTCGATCGCGCAGCTGAGGCAGGCACGGTCGCCGCAGTTTCCCTTTCTGGTCTTTTCGGACAAGTATCAATACACCAACCCGCTCGCGGCGCTGACGCTGCCGCCCCTGGTCCCGGGCGCGTCTCCGCTCACGCTGGATCAAGGGCTGAAGAACGCCAACGATCCACGCGTCTCGCTGAGCTACACGCTCTTCGACGGCGGCAAGACGGCCTCGCAGGTCGGCGAGGCGGCCGCAGGCGTGGCTGCCGCCGAGGCACAGGCACGCGAGGCGGCTGACGCCACCGTGCAGGCCGTCGCCAATGGTTACTACACGCTCTTGGAGACGCGCCGCCTCGCCGACGTCTCCGACGAGGCGGTGCGCGTCGACCAGCAGCACGTGACGCAGGCCGAGCAGTTTCTCGCCGCCGGCACCGTGGCGCGTTCCGACGTCCTGCGAGCCGACACGACGCTGGCCAACGATCAAGTCACGGCGATCCGCGCGCACAACACGGCGAACCTCGCCGAGTCCTCGCTGGACAACCTGCTCGATTACCCCGTCTCGACGCACCTGGCGCTGACGGACTCGATCGCGCAGAGCGTGCCGGAGCTCTCGCTCGAAACCCTGCAGAAGGCGGCGCGCGAGAACCGGGGCGAGCTCCAGGCAGCGCACTTCGCCATCGACGCGGCACAGGCCGCCGTGGGCGTCGCGCGCTCCCAGGAAGCACCCTCGATCTCGTTGGACGCTTCGTCCGGCAACGCGCAGCCGCAAGTGGTGAGCGGCTATCACTCGCAGTTCATGCTCCAACTGAGCGCCGTGTGGACGCTCTTCGACCACGGCCTGACCGCCGGCCGCATTCAGCAAGCGGAGTCGCAGCTGAGCAACGCCAAGCTCGCGTACCGTCAGGCCGAGCAGGATGTCGATCTGCAGGTGGAACAGGCGTACCTGAACCTCCAGGCCGCGCGCACCGGCGTGGAGGCGGCAAAGCGCCTGGTGACCTTTGCCGACGAGAATCGCCGCCTCGCCGAAGAGCGCTACCGTGCCGGCGTGGGCACGGCCGTCGAGTTTGCCGACGCTCAGCTCAACGCGACCTCCGCGCAGCAGAATCTCGTGAAGGCGCTCGCCGACCAACAGACGGCCCTGGTTGACGCGCGTTACGCGGCGGGGCTGCTGGGGCGTTAGCGCGCGGGCACGCCCCTCCCTAGAGCAGGAGCCCGGTAGCCAGGAGCACCTCGAAGGTCTCGCTGGGGACCGCGACGCGCCCGTGCTCGACGGGAAGGCGCACGTTGAAGACGCCGATCTCCTCGCCGCGCTCGCGCGCCCATGCCGACCAGCGGCGATGGCCCTCACCGCCGCGGATCCGGAACGGCTCCTCGGTGCTCGCGAACCAGATGCCGAGGATCGAGAGCTCCGGGAGGCGCAACTCGAAGCTTCCCAGGTTCCCGGCGGTCTCGAGGAGCAACGCGCGCGTCGCGGAGACGACCTCGTCGATCAGGCGCGGCTCGCCGGGCGCCCTCAACGCGCGCGCGACCTGCAGGAAGAGCGTCGCCGCGCCCTGCGGAACCCGTGCGGCCGCCGCGTCGAGCGGCGCGAGCAGACCGCCCGCCTGGCCTTGCCGGTGGTCCGTCAAGGAACGCTCTTCTAGACTCCCGGCGGAAAGACGTAGAGCGGCGGCGTCACCACGGGCTTGCCGACCTCGAGCGTGATCTCCTCGTGCTGCGCGAAGGGTATCGCGCGGAAGTTTCCGTGGTAGGCCATCCCGTCGACGAAGGCGTGCACCGGGCCGATGTGCCCGGCCACGTCGTCCGGGGCGAGCTCCCGCCCCCAGATGTCGAAGAAGTCTCCCAGCGTGAAGGCGCCGTCGGGCTGCGGAGACTCGATGTGGATGATGCCGGTGGCGTCGTGGGTGTGGAGCCAGTAGAGACAGCCTTGCGCGTTGGGCTTCTGCACGATGCCGACGTACTCGGGCACGGCCACCTGCTTGCCGTTGAAGAAAAGCGTCAAGTGCACGTGATCGTGCTCGGCGAGCATCTCCTGGAGGTTACAGGCGACGCCGTCGACCGTCTGGCCGCGGCCCCCGCTGCCCGTGTCGCCGTCGGGAAAGACGCGCTTGCCGACCGTCGTCCCTTGGATCAAGGGCGTCCCCTGCGGCGCGGGCGTCGCTGCCGGTGCCGCCACCGGCACCGACGCGGCGTAGGAGTGACGGATGGCAAGCACCACCGCGATCACGATCAGGATCGAGACGATCGTCACGATGACGGCCGGTCCCGAGATGCCGCCGCGCTTGCCCTGATTGGCGGGAGGCTGCTTGCGTGCCATGTCAGGCGATCCTCAAGACGATCTTGCCGAACTGTTCGGAGCGCTCCATCAGTCCGAGCGCGTCGCCGATCTGCTCGAGCGGGAAGACGTGGTCGACGGCGGGCACGATCTTCTCGCGCTCCACGAGCCGGAGCATTTGCGCGAAGTCGCGCGGACTCCCCATCGTGGTCCCCTCGATCCGGATCTGCCGGAAGAAGACCAGCGCCGCTGGCACGGTCCAGTTGCCGAGCGTCGCGCCGTAGCAGACGATGCGTCCGGCATTGCCCGTGGCCTTCACCACCTCCGCGAACGTCTCGCCGCCCACGGAGTCGACCGCGAGCGCCACGCCCGCGCCGCCGGTGGCTTCGCGAACCGCCTTGGACCACTCGCCGGCCGAGATGTTGAAGACCGCGTCGGCGCCGAGCTGCTTGGCGCGCTCGAGCTTCGCGTCGCTGCGCGAGGTGGCGACCACCTTGGCGCCCAGCGCTTTGGCGAATTGCAGCGCAAGCGTCTGCACGCCGCCGCCGATGCCCGTGGCCAGCACCCATTCATCCGCGGACACGGCGCCCTTGGAGACCACCGCCCGATACGCCGTGAGCCCGGCCAGCGGCAGCGCGGCCGCGTGCTCGAAGTCGAGGTGCGCGGGCATCGGGTAGAGGCAATCGGTGCCGACGACGATGTGCTCCGCGAACGTCCCTTGATCGGGCATCCCCAGGATGCGGAAGCCGTCCGCCGGGAACGCCTCGCGGTCGCCCCAGCCGATCTCCGGCAGGATGACGACGCGATCGCCGGCCTTCCAGCGCGTGACGCCCTCACCCACGGCGAGGACCTCGCCCGCGCCGTCGGAGCCCGCGACGCAGGGAAGCGCAATCCGCGGATAGAGGCCGACGGTGATGAAATAGTCCCGCCGGTTGAGGGCGGCGGCACGGAGACGGACGAGGACCTCGCCGGGGCCGGCTTGCGGATCCGGCCACTCCTTGACGGCGACGCCCGCGGGACCGCTCTTGTCCGAGATGACGGCTGCACGCATGCGCGTTCATTGCGAGTTGCGCCGTGCCGCTCCTTCTCGTCTCGCGGGAACTCGCGCTACGCGAAGCGCTCCACCATCTCCGCCAGCTCCGCCGGCGCCTCGATCGGCACGTTGTGCCCGGTTCCTCGCAGCATCGCGTAGAGACACCCGGGAATCGCCTGCGCCACGTCGCGCTTCACGCGGCTGGGCGGCGCCAGCGGATCGCGCTCCGCCGCCACCGCGAGGCATGGCACCGCGATGGTGCCGACGCGATCGAAGAAATCGAGATTGCGGCCGTGGTCGTACCACCCGAACCACGCCTCCCGTTGCGCCACCAGCGCATCGTCGACGATGCGCTCGAGCCTCTCCGGAGGAACCTCGCGCGCCATCGCGGCGAGTTGAAAGCGCTCGATGCGGGCGCGCGCGCCGAAGACCTCCAACGCCAGCGCTCGGTGACGCGCGCTGGTGGTGTAGGCTCTTGCGCTGCCCGGCGTGACGAGCAGCAGTCTCGCGAGGTTCGGAGGCGGAGCGAGCGCGACGTACTGCGCGACCTTGCCGCCCATCGAGTGGGCCACCACCGTCACCGGCGCATCGACGGACTCGACCGCGCGGCGCAGATCGCTCGCGTACCCATCGAGATCGTGGCCGCGGCTCGGGCGGTCGCTGCGGCCGGCGCCGCGAAAGTCCAACAGGTGCATGGTGAACGCGCGCGGGTCGAGCCGCTCGGCCACGTCGTACCACATTCGCCGAGAGCTGATCCAGCCGTGGACGAAGAGCAGGTGGCGGGGCCCCGCGCCCCGCGTCTCGACGCAGAGCGCGACGCCGGCGTTCTCGATGAAGCGGTCCACTCAGCCGGCCAACGTGTCCTCGGCGAGGTGATCAGCGAGGTCGTTCGCCTTCGACTCCAGCGCCAAGACGATGCCCTCGAGCAGGTGCCGCGTCCCGAGATCGTCGAGCCGCTCCGCGCCGCGTGCCCCGCGGCGCGCCTCCTCGGCGATCGCGACGTAGCGCCTCACGTCCCCGGCCAGCATCTCGCGCGTCCGTGCGCACCCTTCGGACTCGTCCTCCACGCTCTGGAGCGCTCTCTGGCCCGCGAGCGACGACGTCGGAACGCCGCCCAGGTCCACGTAGCGCTCCGCCACCGCGTCGGCGTGGGCGAGCAGCTCGGAGGCGTGACGGTCGAGCAGCAGGTGCAGCTCCTGGCGTTGCGGGCCCTCGACGATCCAGTGGTGTTTCTTCACAAAGTGGTACGCGGAGTAGAGGTCGGCTACGAGCCGGTCGAGCTCGCCCCCGATCTCCGCGCGCGCGGGAGCGGGCAGGGCGACCGGGCTCTCGCCGATCGTGCGGTTCATCTGCAAGGCGCTCATGGGATCTCCTCGTCGATCGTTGCTACGCATATGGTAATGACTTTCACTTGCATTGTCAATCCCATCCGCCTACACGAGGTCGACGAGCCCGCTCCACTCCTCCTCGAGCCCGGTCTGCTCGTCCCGCAGCTGCTTGAGACGCTGGTGCAGGCCGCGTGCGGCCTCGCCGTCCCGGAGGACGCCGGGGTTCCCCAGGCTCTCCTCGAGCTCCGCGATCTCCCGCTCGAGCGATTCCAGGCGGCGCTCGACGTCTTGCAGGCGGCGCTTGGGGCTTGCCCCCCGGGAGGCCTGCGCCGCGCGCTGCTCCGCCTTGCGGCGCTCGCGCTCGGTCTTGCCCACGCGCTCGTCCTCGCGCTCCGAGGCCGGCGCGTGCGCCGCGGCGACCTCCGCGTATCCGCCCTCGACGAGCCGGGCGCTTCCGTCGGAGATCTCGATCACCCGGTCGCAAAGGCGCTCGAGCAGAAAGCGAT
>Ga0307373_10006005_pt1 | contig 19533 bp, 21 predicted proteins | sample OX2MG_FD_202534 | JGI IMG/M metagenome (GOLD analysis project Ga0307373, IMG submission 202534) | Soil microbial communities from Risofladan, Vaasa, Finland - OX-2 | ecosystem: Environmental > Terrestrial > Soil > Coastal area > Acid sulfate soil | place: Finland: Risofladan, Vaasa | collected...
CTCGAGCTTCCGGAGGTCGGCACCACGTTGACGGCGGGCGCGAAGTTCGGCGCCATCGAGTCGGTGAAAGCCGCGTCCGACCTGTACGCGCCGGTCGGTGGGACGGTGACCGAGGTCAACACCGCACTGACCGATCACCCGGAGCTGGTGAACTCCGACCCCTACGGCGACGGCTGGATGCTTCGTCTCGAAGGCGCCGCCGAGGGCGGGGATCTGCTCGACGAGGCCGGGTACGCGAAGCTGACCGGCGCCTGACCTAGACTTCTGGCCGGGGTCAGCTAGCTCAGCTGGTTAGAGCGCGCGGTTCACATCCGCGAGGTCGAGGGTTCGAGTCCCCCGCTGACCACCACCGTGCGCTCCTCAGTTCGGGCCGATCTGGCTCAGGCGCGGGAGGAGCTGCTCGCCGAGATCGTGGACGACCATCTCGGGGTCGGGCGGAATGTTCCGCAGGTTGATGAGCTCGATTCCCAGCGCGGCGTATCCCTCCATCTCGCGGAGGAACCCGTCGATGTCCTCACGTGGATCGCCCCCACCGTTCAACGTCTTCTTGATCGAGTTGTAGTCCCGTCCTTCCGCCTCGCAGTGCGCCTTGAGCACGTCGAGCTTGCGCTTGACCTCGTCGACGCCCATCGTGAAGAGATTGCAGGCGTCGGCGTATCTGGCGACGAGCTTCAGGGTCTTCTGCTCACCACCACCGCCGATGAGGATTCTCGGTCCGGGCGACTGAATCGGTCGCGGCGAGCAGATGGTCTCCGCGAGGTGGTAGTACGTGCCGTCGTAGGGTCCGTCGTTGTCGCTCCACATCTGCTTGCAGATCTGCAGGGTTTCCTCGAGACGCTCGAACCGTTCGCTGAGCGGCGGATACGGAACGCCGAGGCCCTCGTGCTCGCGCTGATACCAGGCGGCGCCGACGCCGAACATCGCGCGACCCTCCGAAAGCACGTCAAGCGTGGTCACGATCTTTGCGAGCAGTCCGGGGTGACGGTATGTGACGCCGGTGACCATGAGCCCGAGCGTGAGCCGACTGGTCTTTCCCGCGATGAAACCGAGCGACGTGTAGCCCTCGAGCATCGGTTCCTGAGGTGGAGCGAACTGCTCCATCTGAAACCAGTGATCCATCATCGTCATCAGGGTGAAGCCGGCTTCGTCGGCCGCCTGTGCGGTTGCCGCGAGCTTCGGTCCCAGCTGCGTGTTGCCGCCGAGACCGCTGAAGTTCATGAAATGGACGCCGAGTTCCATGGAAACGAATCCTCGTGAGCTGCTGGTGGCCTCGCGCTCACCAGAGTAACGGGATGAGCTTTCTCGTCGCGCCGCAGGAGCCTGACATCCTGCTGGTAGGCTCCGAGGCATGAGTGACGACCGTCCCGTCCTGCTGTTCGGTGAGACGTATCACCACCCCAACATCCTGTACCGCACGGGGTTCCTCTGCCCCGACCCGGTGGTCGTCGTGGACAACGGCGGCGATGACACGGTGTTGTGGGTGAGCCCTCTCGAGGAGGGTCGCGCGCGCAAGGAGTCGACGGCCGGTGAGGTGCGCAGCACCGCCGGGCTCGACCTCGCGCCGACGCCGGCGGGCGGCAATGAGTTCAGCGGTTGGGCGAACCTCGTCACCGCGGTCTGCCGCGAGCACGGCCTGAGCGCCGTCGACGTCGACGCCGATTTTCCGACGGTCCTCGCCGACCACCTGCGCCGGCACGACGTCGACGTCCGGCCGCGCACCGACATCTACCAGTACCGGCGCCGCATCAAGACACCGGAGGAGATCGAGTACATCACCGCGACGGAGAACGCTGGGATGGCGGCGCTGCAGAAGGCCATCGACGTGATCGCCGCGGCGGAGATCCGCGACGGTCTGCTGTACCACGAGGGCCGGAAGCTCACGAGCAAGGACCTCATCTACGCGGTCGAGAGCGATCTCCTCGACAACGGGAACAGCACCGAGGACTCGATCTGCTGCGGCGGTCCGGAGTCGGCCGATCCCCATCGCACGTCGAGCGACGTCATTCGCGTCGGACTGCCGATCGTGCTCGACATCTACCCGTTCGACAAGCACACCCGTTACTGGGGCGACATGACACGCACGGTCGTGCGCGGCACGCCACCTCCGGAGGTGGACCGGATGTGGGACGCGGTGCTCGAGGCGCAACAGGCGGGCCTCGATGCGGTCAGGCCCGGCGCAAACGGACGCGACGTGCACTTCGCGTGCTGCGACGTCTTCAAGAAGCACGGCTACGGGTCGCTCGCGAAGCCCTACCGCGACATCCAGAGCGATGCGCGCTTCATCCACGGCACCGGCCATGGGCTCGGCCTGGAGATCCACGAGTTTCCGCGCATCAGTGAGGCGGACGTCGTGCTGGAGGTCGGCGACGTCATCACCGTCGAGCCCGGTCTCTACGACCCGCGTGTCGGCGGGATCCGGATCGAGGACCTGGTGGTCGTCACCGAGACCGGATGCCGGAACCTCACGACGCTCCCCAAGACCTTCCATCTGGACTGAGAACGGCTCCTGCTACACTGCTGACGCTGCTCATTCGAGGAGCGTTTCCACATAACGCTTTCCTGCGCCCGGATCGCGACCGCCTGATCACCTCGGCAGTCGCAACACCCCGGGCGTCGCAAGCCCAGAGGAAAGGAGGTGCCCGCGCATGGTGCGTGACTACGAACTGATGTACATCGTCCGGCCGGAGCTGGAGGATGACGCCGTACGCGTCGCGGTGAAATCGGTGCGCTCGTTGATCGAGACGCATGGTGGCGACGTCGTCAAGACCACGCTCTGGGGCAAGCGCCGCCTCGCATACGAGGTCAAACGCCTGCGTGAAGGCCATTACGTGCTGGTCGTCTTCCACCTGGACGGCGCCAAGATCGCGGAGATCGAGCGTTCGCTGCGCATCCACGACACCGTCTTCCGCCATCTCATCGTCGTCCATGAGGGTCCGATGCCCGAGCCGGAAGCCGAGATCGAGGAGATCGAGGGTCCGATCGAGCCGGAACTGGAGGCTGACGGCACCGTCCCAGTGGAGTCCGCGGATGCCGTGGATGATCTCGCGGCAGAGGATGTGCCCTCTGCAATCGATGACGACGAAGGAGATATCTGATGGCAGGTTCCCTCAACCGAGTGATGCTCATCGGCCGGCTCACACGCGACCCGGAGCTCCGCTACACGCCGAGCGGAACCGCCGTGTGCAATCTCGCGCTCGCAACCAATCGGTATGGGAGCGACCCGGCGACCGGCGAGCGCAAGGAGTTCACTGACTACCACGACGTCGTCGTCTGGAACCAGGGCAACCGCAAGCTCGCCGAGACGACCGCGCAGTACCTGCAGAAGGGGCGCCTCATCTACGTCGAGGGACGCCTGCAGACCCGGTCGTGGGACGACGCGCAGAGCGGCACAAAGCGCTACAAGACCGAGGTGAACGCCAACGACGTGCAATTCCTCGATAGCAGCGGACGTCAGGAGGGTGCCCCCGTTGGTGATGTTGCCGGCGGTCCGGCGCCCGCGCAGGGCCCGATCGGTGGCGACGTCGATCCCGATGACATTCCGTTCTAAGTTTGCCGTTCTAAGAGCCTGGAGAGCCATGCCTGATTTCGACCGCCGCCGCCGCAAGGTGTGCAGCTTCTGCCTCGAGCACATCGACTTCATCGACTACAAGGAGGTCACCCGGCTGCGCCGGTACCTCTCCGAGCGGGGCAAGATCCTGCCACGCCGCATGACGGGAACGTGCGCCCGCCATCAGCGGTCGTTGACGGTCGCGCTGAAGCGCGCCCGCCACATCGCGCTGCTGCCCTTCGCGGAGATCCGCTAGCTCTTCGCTGCCGGCAGCTCGTACACCTGGACCTCCCAGTACGTGTGCGGCGGCGTCTCCACGGTGAGGTTCATCGGTCCCTGGAGCGTCGGTTGAGGCGCTTCCTGCGTGCCGATGGCGCCGTTGGCACACGGCACTCTGACAAACGGCCCTGACTGGCTTTCGAAACTCGTCGAGAAGTCGATGGTCGCGGTGCCGACGCACGTGTACTGCACGAAGTACCGCCCCGTCGGCGCGAAGGTCTCAAGTCCTGAAGTACCCGTGCCATCCGTCGCGGGCACCAGGATGCGCGCGCCGGCAGGGATCGTTGACGGCCCGAGAAGGGGCAATGGCGGCAACGGGCCGCTGTCCGCGACGACGATCTCCCATTCTGTGGAGGGACCCGTCACGATCTGCAGGCTCACGGGCTTCCCGTCGAGTCCGGCGTTCGCCGGTTCGAGAAACTCTCCGATCGATCCGCCGGCACACTGTTCGGCGATCGAGTCGATGACGTGGTCGGCTGTTTGCACGCCGAACGAGCCGGTGCCGATGCAGGCCGACTCCACGAAGATGATGCCCTCGGCCGTAAAGGTGGGCAATGAGGCCGACCCGCGCCCGTGGGTCACGCTGATCACCGTGTGGCCGATCGACGGCAGACCCAAGGTCAGTTGCGAGCTGCTGGGCAGGGTGGCGCGTGCCGCCGGCGCCGGTGGTTTGACAGCGTGGCGGCCGGCACGCAAGGTGCGTGCGCACCGTCCCCGGCCTGCACCCCATGAACGCCGCGCACTCGTCGATCGAGTACCCGTGCCGGTAGTTGAGCGTGAACGCGGCGCGCTGCTTGAGCGACAACCGCCGGTAGGCGCGTTCCATGTCCATGAGATCGGCGGCCGGACGGGTCATGCGTGCGACGGCGTCGTCCTCCACCAGCGTCAGCGGCGGCCAGCCGCGGGACCGAAGCAAGCGTCGACGGCTGAGGCAGTGGTTGACACAGACCCGGGTGAGCCACGCGGCCGGCTTCTCCATCCGCGAGACCGACTCCCAGGACCGCCATGCTTTGAGGAGCGTCTCCTGCACGGCGTCCTCGGCCTCGCCCTCGTCGCGCAGGATCGACAGCGCGAGCGTGAAGAGGCGCCTCGCGTCAGAGGCGGCGGCCGCCTCGAACGTGGCATCCCGTAGTGCTTCACCCGGAGATATCGCCATCACCGCTGCGATCACATCCTTCCCAACGCACACCGGGGCGGTTTTGCTGACACGCCACACCTATACTGACCCGCAGGCGCATGCGCGTTCACCGGGCTCGTTCTCTCCACGTCCTCGTCCTCGCCCCGGTCGCCGCGATTGTCGCGGGTGCCCTCGGCCCAGCGCCCCGCGCCCTCGCGGCCCCCGCCAGGGCGCCGGCTCCGATCGTGGTCACCGTCGACCCCGCCTACGGCGGCCAGCCGACGTCCGCGCATCCGAACATCCCGTTCGACCCCGGAGCGGTCGGCGCCAACGGGGTCCTGGAGAAGGACGTTGATCTCGATGTCGGCAGGCGGCTGGCCACCCTGCTGCGCACCGATCTCGTCGATGTCGTCATGACCCGCAGCGCGGACGTCTACGTGTCCGCTGCGCAGCGGCAGCGCATCTCGACGGCGCACCACGCGGTGATGGTCGTGAGCATCCTCGCCAACACCTCGACCACTCCGAAAGCGGCCGGTTCGCTCGTCACGTACCCATCGGACGCGAGCAGGACGTTCGCTCAGACCTTGAGTGACGCGCTCGGCGCGGAGATGACGCCCGACGGTGTGCCCACCCTCGGCATTGCCGTTGATCCGAAGGCCTGGCCGGGCAGCCGCGTCCCGGCGGCGTTCGTGAAGATGGCGTACCTCAGCAATCCGTCGGAGGCGGCGCTTCTGACGACGGCGGCGTTCCGCGAGGACGTCGCGGCGGCCATTCGCAACGGGCTCGAGGCCTACATGCCGGCGATCGTGGCTCGCCGCAACGCGATCATCGCCTGGCGCGATGCACACCCGGGCGCCGCGTCGCCGTCGCTCACCCCTGCATCGGCAACTGTCCCTGAGGGCACCGGCTTTCAGTTCGAGCCGGTGATCATGTGGTTGCTGGGCATCGCCGCCGTCGGGTTGCTGCTCCTCTTCCGCGATGCCGTCGCTCGCGTGCTGGTGGTGCTCATCGCCCTGATCGCCCGTCTGATCCGCGGGCTGATGTGGCTGCTACGAGCGGCGACCCGGCGCGGGCGGCGGCGACATGTGCAGACCGCGGCCCCGTATCAGCAGCCGCACCGGCCGCCACAGCAGCAGCCACGGCAGCGGCCCGGCTCGGTCTACGACGACATCCCGCTCTAGGCTTGACCCGAAGGGGCGTCCGAAGAGGAACGAATCTTGGTGGAAACGCAGGTGTTCTTCACCGGATGCGTCTAGCCGAGCGCGGCCCCTGCAAGCTCGAGGAACCCGGTGATCGTCGTCCCCTTCCCGGGGATTGAGCTGATCTGGAGATCGCCTCCGAGCGCGTCGAGACGGTCCGCCATGTTGGTCAATCCGGCGCCGCGTTTCATCCACGAGACATCGAAACCCCTCCCGTCATCGACGACCGCGAAGGTGAATCGGTCCTCCTCCTGACGAAGCCGGATGGTCACGCTGGACGCCTGCGCGTATTTCTGGATGTTCTGGAGCGCTTCCAGCGCGCAGAAGTACACAGCGGCCTCGATGTCCTGCGGGTACCGCCCGATGCCGTCCGCCTCCACCGATACGGGGATGGCGGCCTTCCGAGCCTGCGACTCGAGCGCGACCACCAGCCCCTTCTCGGCCAGGAGCGGCGGATAGATGCCTCTCGCCAGGTCGCGGAGAGTCTCGAGCGCCTCGTCCGCATCCGCCTTCAGCTGATCGAGTGTCTGCTGCGCGCGGGCGGGATCTCGATCAAGGAGCATCCCCACCAGCCCGATCTTGACCTTGATCGCGACGAGGTGCTGCTGGGCGCCGTCATGCAGATTGCGCTCGAGACGGCGTCGCTCCTGGTCCTGAGCGGCGACGAGGCGCTGACGCGATGCGCGGAGGTCCTCGAGCCGGGCCTGCAGATCCTCGGTCAATCCGACAGTGCGGAGCACGAGCCCGGCCTGTCCCGCAAGGTCCACCAGGAGATGCTCCTCGACCGGCGTGAGCGCCTCGCCGCTGCGCTTCGTGACGCCGAGCGCGCCGAGGAGCGTGCCCTGATGGCGCACCTCGACGAGCCGGCTCGTTCCGTTGATGGCGGGCAGCGTCCCGTTGACCGCCGGCATCGGCTCGGCGGGCGACTCGGTCTCGGGCCACACTGCGGCCTCACGCCACTCGTTCCCGTGGCGCAACCACACGTCGGCGCGCTGCGCGCCGGTTCCCTCAGCGAGCACGCGTGCCATCCGCGGCATCACGTCATCCATGGCATACGACCCGGCGACACGTTCCGAGAACTGCGAAAGCACCTCGTACGGGGTCGCTCGCGTGCCATAGACAAGCCGGTTCGCAACCCGCTGCACGCGCTCGCGCACAGGCTGGAAGCCGACGGCGACGATCGCGGTGGCGACGATCGACAGGCCCAGGTTCGGCTTGCCGCCACCGCCGATCAGCGCCCCTATCCCCACCGCGATGCCGACATAGACGGCCGTGATGAAGACCGCCAGCGAGCCGTATACCAGGGCGCGACTGATGACCAGGTCGATGTCATAGAGGCGGTGCTTGAAGATGGCGAAGCCCGCAGCCACCGGCAGGGCGCCTCCGAACCCGAGCGCGATCGCGACATCGGAGATGGGCGGAAGACCGAAAACCACGGTTTCAGCCAGGGTGGAGCCGACAGCGCATACCGCGCTCACGGTGAGCACAGACGCGAGCCACTTCAGTTGAACGCGCTCATCGCCGCGAGACCTGCGAAAGCGCACGAACGGTGCGGCGGCGGCAATCGCCAGGACGACGAACCCGGCAAGCCAGCTGAGACCGAGGACGACGAGGATCGTCCCCGGAATGCCGTTCGACGGGACTCCGATCGGATTTGCGGCGGATGCGAAATTCGTCTCCGTGGAAAGCTGGCCCGGGCTGAACGCTCCCGCCGGCACGACCACGATGGTGAAGAGCACGGACGCGACCGCCACCGGTCGCCACCTCCGTGAGGGCAGATGGCCGTCCGGGAAGAGCAGGAGCAGCAGCGCGAGCGCCCCGCTCGGGAAGACGAACCCGATGACCCAGCTGTCCAGCCAGAGCGCCCAGACCCCGCCCGGAGCACCGGGATGGGTCAGCAGCGCGTATCGGGCGTACTGATCAGCGATGCCCTGCAGCGCCGCGACGACGGCGATGAAGAGGAAGAGCCAGCCGGTGACGTTGCGACGCCGCCGGGAGGCGACGAGTGCGCCCACCAGTCCGAAGCCCACGGGCACCACAAGGTCCTGGAGATCGATGTCACCGATCGAGTGGACGTGCGCCCGGTTGACGATGACGAGGCTCACTGAGACTGCCGCGATGACGATGCCGAGCGCTGCCGCGGCAACCGCAAGCACCGTGATGGCAGCACGCGGTGGTTGCTCGTCTTCGTCCGAGCGCGCGTGCTGCGTTCGACTGACGTCGACCTGCTCCATACGTCAACTGTATGCAGACGAGTGCCGGCGCCAATGGCGCTACCACCACGCGTCGGTGAGGCAGGCACCACCGCACTCGCATCGTCGGACGGTCTCGAACGTGCCCTTCGCTAGACTTCGGCCCATGGGTGAACCACAACTCCGCGTTCCCGGTCCGACCCCGCTCCCCGCTCGCGTGGTCCGCTCCGCGAGCCGTCCCATGATCAACCACCGCGGCCCGGAGTTCGCCGCGGTGATGGACGACGTCGTCGGTGGCCTGCGCTGGGCGCTGCGCACCGAGAGCGACGTTCTCCTGTACCCGTGCAGTGGCACGGGCGGCCTCGAGGCCACCGTCGTCAACCTCCTCAGCCCCGGGGAGCAGGCGCTCTTCTGCGTGATGGGCTCGTTCGGCGAGCGCTGGGCGAAGATCGGCGAGGTCTACGGCGCCGACGTTGTCCGCCTGACCGTGCCGCTGGGCGAGGCGATCGATCCGGAGGATGTCGAGCGCACGCTCGCCGAGCATCCCGACATCACCACGGTGTTCGTGACGCACAACGAGACGTCGACCGGCGTGACCAACGACCTCGCGGCGATCGCCGGCGTCGTGAAGAGCCGCGGCAAGCTGCTCGCGGTCGACAGCGTCAGCGGCGCAGGCTGCCTTCCACTGGACACCGACGCCCTCGGCATCGACGTGCTCGTCACGGGTTCGCAGAAGGGCTGGATGGCGCCTCCCGGCATCGCGATGATCGCGGTCAACGCGGCGGGGTTCGCGCGCTCGGAGACCGCGACGTGCCCGCGCTTCTACCTGGACTTCGGTCGCGAGAAGAAGTCGCAGGACAAGAAGCAGACCGCGACAACCCCTCCGGTCTCCGTGATGTTCGCGCTCCAGGAAGGCCTGGCGATGCTGCGCGAAGAGGGGATCGCGAACGTGTGGGCGCGCCACGCCCGCGTCGGCAACATGATCCGCGCCGGCATCGAGGCGATGGGCATGAAGCTGCTCGCCGCCGAGGGGCATCGCAGCGACACCGTCACCGCGGTGCACAGTCCCGCCGACAGTCCGGACGCGCTCAAGCACCTGCTCACCACGTTGCGAACCGACCACGCGCTGGTCCTCGCGGGCGGCCAGGAATCGTTGCAGGGCAAGATCTTCCGGATCGGGCACCTCGGGTTCATCGACGACGCGGACGCGTACACGATTCTCTCGCTGCTGGAAGCGGGTCTCATCGACACCGGGCTCCGCACACGCGGCGGTCTCGCCGTCGCTGCGGCACAGGCCGAAGCACGCGTGGCGGTCGCGCAGGCGGAACCCGTCACCGTCGGGTGAGCATCACCGCGGAGCCGCGCACCGCTGCCGGCACCGTGACTCGCATCCTGGTCGCCGACCCGATCGCCGAGGACGGCGTCACGCGTCTTCGCGCGGCAGGTGAGGTCGATGTCGTCACCGGTCTCGATGCTGCCGCGTTGCGCGAGCGCATCGTCGACTACGACGCCCTGGTGGTGCGCAGTGAGACGAAGGTCACCGCCGAGATCTTCGCGGCGGCTCCAAAGCTGCGTGTGGTGGGGCGCGCCGGCGTCGGGGTCGACAACATCGACATCGAGGCCGCCACGCGTCACGGCGTCCTCGTCCTCAACGCGCCCACGGGCAACACCATCGCGGCCACGGAGCACGTGGTCGCGATGATGCTCGCGCTGGCGCGCAACCTCCCGGCGGCCGACCGCTCGCTGCACGCCGGTCTCTGGGAGCGCTCGAAGTTCATGGGCATCGAGTTGCGCGAGAAGACTCTCGGCGTTCTCGGGCTCGGGAAGATCGGATCCGAGGTGGCGCGCATCGCCCGCGAGGGTTTGCGCATGCGCGTGCTGGCACACGACCCGCTGGTCACCGCCGAGCGCGCACAGGCGCTCGGTGTCGAGCTCTGCGATTTCGAGACACTTCTGACTGAAACAGACTTCCTGACCGTCCACGTTCCGCTCACCGACGCGACCCGCGGCGTGATCGGCGCCGCCGAGCTCAGGCGGATGCGCAAAGGTGCCCGCCTGATCAACGTCGCGCGTGGCGGCATCATCGACGAGCAGGCGCTCGCGGACGCGATCGCCGGCGGCCACATCGCCGGGGCGGCCATCGACGTGTTCACCAAGGAGCCGCCGGATCCCGCCAATCCGCTGCTCGGGCTCGCGCAGGTGGTGGTCACACCGCACCTCGGCGCGAGCACGCGTGAGGCGCAGGTGAACGTCGCCTTCGACGTGGCCGATCAGATCGTCGAATACCTCGCGGGCGGTACGCCGCGCTACGCGGTGAACGCGCCCACCGTGCTTCCCGAGGAGCTGGCGCGGCTGCAGCCCTACCTCGTCCTCGCCGAGAAGATCGGGTCGCTGGCCGCGCAGCTCGACGGCCGCAAGCTGCGGCACATCGTCTGCAGCTACTCCGGCGACCTTGCGGGGATCGACACGTCGATCATCACCGCGCACGTCCTGCGCGGGCTCTTCGCGCATTTCACGGAGACGCGCGTCAATCCGGTCAACGCCAAGGTGGTCGCGACGTCGATGGGGGTTGACGTCGATGAGCGCCACACGACGCGGAGCGTCGATCCCGAGGGCTCGCTGCTCGTCGAGGTCGTCGGCGAGCAACGCCTGCGCATCGCCGGGACGCAGTTCGATGACGGGCCTCGCATCACCCGCATCAACGATTTCCGCGTCGACATGCAGCCGAGCGGCACCTTCCTCGTGGTCACGCACCAGGATCGTCCGGGCGTGATCGCGGCGATATCGACGCTGCTCGCGCGCAACGACGTCAACATCGCCGGCATCGAGCTCGGCCGCGACCGCCCGCGCGGGCACGCGGTGATGCTGATGGAGATCGACGACGCGGTGAGCACGGGGCTGCTCGAGGAAGTGCGCGAGACCGCGATGCTCGACCAGCTCCGCCAGGTGCGGCTCTGAGGGCCTGACCCTCGTGGCCACCGTCCAGCCTTTCGAGGGGACCCGCTACAACCCCGAGCACGTGAAGCTCGGTGGGGTGCTCGCGCCGCCGTACGACGTCATCAACGACGAGCAGCGCGAAGCCCTGTATGGCCGCGACATGCGCAACATCGTGCGCGTCGATTACGGGGTGCGCTATCCGAGCGACGTCGAGGGCGTCGACGACCCGTACACACGCGCGTCCTCGTTCCTCGAGTCGTGGTCGGACCTCGGCATCCTCGTGCGTGACCATCCCCCGGGCTACTACGTCGTCGACCACCACTTCCCCGACCCGAACGGCGGTGTCCGGGTCCGGCGCGGCCTGCTCGCGACCGTCGCCGCCACGTCGTGGGAACGATCGGACCTCCGCCCGCACGAGCGAACGCTGCGCGGCCCGAAGCTCGACCGCCTCGCCCTGATGCGGGCGACCCACGCGCAGACGAGCCCCGTCTTCGGCCTCTGGCAGGGTGCCGGCGCAATCACGACACATCTCGACCATGCGGCGACCGGACCGGCACTCCTCGGTGGCCGATTCCCCGGCGAGATCGGCTCCGAGAAGTTGCTCGTCTGGCGCGTCGCCGACGCCGGCCACGTCGCGGAGATCGCGGATGCGTTTCGTGGCGCAGTGCTGTACATCGCCGACGGCCATCACCGCTACGAGACGGCCGCCGCGTACGCGGAGGAGCGTCGCGCCGCGGCACCCGACGCGTCTCCGGACGCTGCGTTCGAACGCTGCCTCGTCTACCTGGCTGCGGCGGATGACCCGGGGATCACGATCCTGCCCACGCACCGCCTGGTGCGACCGCAGCCTGGGGTCGCATTCAGTCTCGACGACCTCTGGGCGCGACTGGACGACGCGTACGAGGCCGAGGTTGCCGCCGATGCCGCGGCCGCGCTGACAACCGCCGCCTCGCTGCGCGCCACCCACCACGCGTTCGCCGTCGTCGCGCATGACGGTGCGGCGGTGCTGAGCAGGCCGCGCCGGCGGGGCGGGTCACCACGCGACTCACTCGACGTCGCGGTGCTCGAGTCGGAGGTGCTGGGTCCGGCGGGGGTCTCCGCGGAGGCGATCGCGGGAGGTGCGCTGCGCTACACGCGCGATGCGAGCGAGCTCGACGCGGCGGTGCGGCGCGGTGAGGCGGCGCTCGGCTTCGGGGTCACCCCCGTGACGGCGGGCGAGGTCATCGCCGTCGCCGATGCCGGGGAGACGATGCCGCAGAAGTCGACGTATTTCTACCCGAAGGTGCCGACGGGGCTCGTCCTGTTCGAGGTCTGACTCGCGGAGCGTGACCGCGGGCCTTGTTTGGCCCGATGCCTCCGACGGGTAGAGTTGAGGCGATCACCCGCGACCAGGGAACCACTGCTTGCCCACCTACGGATACCGCTGCCCGAAATGCTCGACCGAGTTCGAGGTATGGCAGACGATGCGCGATGAGCCGGGCGCTCCCTGCCCGTCGTGCGGCGCCGCGGCGAATCGATTGTTCTTTCCCGCAGGCATCGTGTTCAAGGGCTCGGGCTTCTACAAGACCGACAGCCGCGGTGCGTCATCCTCCGCGATCATGTCCGACAGCGGCGACTCGGGCTCGTCGGGCAAGAGCTCGGGCAAGAGCTCGGGAAAGGGCTCGGACAACGGTTCCACGGGATCCACGTCCGGCTCCGCCACCACCGGGTCATCGACATCGTCATCGTCGTCCGACACATCGACAACCACCAAAAAGGCCGCCTCGACCGACACCGCCGGTTGAGTGCGATACATCAGCGTCCCTCGCCCATCAGGAGAACCTCAATGGCTCACCCCGTCACCGTCACCGACACCACCTTCAAGGAAGAGGTTCTCGACTCGGACATTCCCGTGCTCGTGGACTTCTGGGCTTCCTGGTGCACGCCGTGCAAGATGATCGCGCCGATCGTCGAGGAGTTCGCGACGCAGTACGACGGTCAGGTCAAGGTCGCGAAGGTCGACGTCGATGCGAACCCGATCACGCCGGGCATGTTCGGGATCATGAGCATCCCCACGCTGATGATCTTCCGCGGTGGCAAGGCCGAGGAGCGGATCGTCGGCTACCAGCCGAAGCAGACGCTCGAGGCCAAGCTCCTCGCCGTCCTCGCCGCCTGATCGACCTCGCGGCGGCTCACAGGCCGAGCAGGCCGAGCGCTTCACCCGCAAGGTAGAGCGACCCGCAGACGACGACCACGCCGTCAGGACCGGCGAGCGCACGCGCCCGTCTGAGCGCAGCCTCGACGTCGGGCGCGATCGATGCAGGGGGCTCGAAGAGTCCGGCCAGGTCCTCGGGTCGCGTCGCCCGCTCGACCGCCGGGGCGGTGACCAGGATATCGGCCGTGAGCTCGCGCAGGCTGGCGGCCATGGACACCACGTCCTTGTTGCGCATGACCGCGAAGACCGCGACGCAGCGCCGGGTTCCGATCAGGTCACGGGCGGACGAGACCATCGCCGCCATGCCCGCCGGGTTGTGCGCACCGTCGATGAGGATGGGCGGTGTGCCCTCGATCCAGTCCATGCGCCCTTGCCAGCGAACGTTCTCGCAGCCGCGCCGGAGCGCGCCGGCGTCGATGGATATCCCGGTCGCCCGCACTGCGTCGCACACGGCCACCGCTGTGGCGACGTTCGCAACCTGAAACCGGCCGCGCAGCGGCGCGTTGACAGCGATGTGCTGCCCGGCGAACAGCGTCTCCACCTCGACCCCGCGCAACCCTGCCGCACGACCTGAGAACGGGACGTCGCGCCCGACGACGGTGAGGCGCGCCCGCACCGCAGCGGCACGAGCCTCGATGACCGGCAGCGCCGGATCGGTGGCGCCGGTCACGGCATGGTTGCCCGTCTTGATGATCGCCGCCTTCTCCCGCGCGATCTCGGGAATCGTGTCGCCGAGGAGGTCCTGGTGGTCCAGCGCCACGTTCGTGACGACCGCCACCCCCAGATCGAGAACGTTGGTGCTGTCGAGCCGGCCACCGAGACCGACCTCGCACACGAGGACGTCCGTGTCGGCTCGCCGCGCGGCCAGGATCCCCGCCGCCGTGAGCACCTCGAAGCCGGTCGGCTGCAACTCCTCCGGCAGCGCTTCTGCAGCCTCGCGCACGGTGTCGACCAGTCCCCCGAACTCAGTCTCGCTGATCGGCGCGCCGTCCCGGACGATGCGTTCGCAGTACGACTGCAGGTGCGGGCTCGTGAGCAGCACCGAACGATGTCCGGCGGCGCGGCAGACGGAATCCACGGTTGCGCAGACGGAGCCCTTGCCGTTGGTGCCGGCGACGAGCGCGCCGCGCAGTCCGGTCTGAGGGTTGCCGAGAGCGGCAAGGAGCGCGCGCGTCCGCTCCAGGCCGGGCATGATGCCCCGCCAGGCCACCGTATCAAGGGTCGCCACGGCGCGCTCGTACGCCGTGCCGCTCACGCCCACTGCCAGGTCTCGCTCATGGCCTCGCCGGCATCGGGCCGCCGGACGCGGAGACGGATCGCCCCCATCCAGGCTCGCCGCCGGGCGTCGACGTCCCCGACATCCTCGATCGCGGCGTCTCGATACAGGCAGCCCGTCTGATGGGCGAGCACCGCCTGCAGGTCCTGGTACTCGAGGAGTGCGGCCGCGTCCGTCGTCGCGGATTGGCCCCCTGCCGCGGTGATGGTCAGTCGAAAGACCCTTCCCTGCTGCTCGTCGAAGGAGGAACGCGGCGTCACGGTGATCTCGCCAAGCGGCGGGATCAGGCCGGCGATGCGGTCGAGCCAGGCGCGCTGCGGATCCGGAGAAGCCTCGACGGCCGTGTCGACGAAGAGCTCCCCGGCAAGGGAGAGCACGGCCGTCTGGAAGTGGGTGTAGTAGACGAGGTCCGCGCCGTTGAGCGCAACGCTGCCGACGTCGCTGCCGTCGTCGCTGACGAAGGTGACCATGAAGGGACGCGCGTAGGGTTTGCGCGCCTCCGACTCGCTCCAGCGGACACGCATCGACGGCATGTGCAGCTCAGGCCGCTCGTCGTGCCCGGCGCGCCCGAGCCAGTGCCAGCGTATTGCGAAGCAGCATCGCGATGGTCATCGGCCCGACCCCACCCGGCACCGGCGTGAGCCATCCCGCGACCGGTTCGACCGAGGCACGGTCGACGTCGCCGTACAGCATGCCGTCCTTCGGAGTGGTCCCGACATCGATGACGAAGGCGCCCGGCTTGACGTACGAGGCGTCCACCATGCCCGGGCGGCCGATCGCCGCCACGAGGATGTCCGCCTCGCGGCAGATCGACGGGAGATCGCGGGTGCGGGAGTGGCAGATGGTCACCGTCGCGTCGGCATTGGTGAGGAGGAGCGCGATCGGACGGCCGACGATCGCGCTCCGGCCGATGACCACGGCCCGGCTGCCGCGGAGCGGTATCTCGCTGCGGCGCAGCAACTCCATGCAGCCGAGCGGCGTGCCGGGAGCAACGAGCGCCGGGTGTCCCTCGGCGAGCCGGCCGAAGTTGCACGGGTGGAACCCGTCGGCGTCCTTCTCCGGGGAGATGCATGCCATGACCGCGTCGGGATCGATCTGCGACGGCAGCGGGAGCTGGACGAGAATCCCGTCGATCGAGTCGTCGGCGTCGAGCGCCCGGACGAGGTCGACGATTTCGGCCGTGGTGCTGCCGGCCGACGGCGTGAGCAGCGTGAAGCGGATTCCGGCCCGCTCCGCGGCGCGGCCCTTGTTGCGCACGTAGAGCGCCGACGCCGGGTCATCGCCACAGAGGACGACGGCGAGCGACGGCGGCGCGATGCCGTCCGCGGTCATCCTCGCCACCTCGTCGGTGAGCTCGGCCCGGATCTCGGCCGCGACCGCCTTGCCATCGACGATGACGGCGCTCATGCCGGGCCGACGACAGGGCGTTCGATGATCACCCAGCACCGGTCGATGGCGCCCGCGAAGGGCGGCTGCTTGCCGACCCGGACCTTCACGCTCTCGACCTTCGGCTCCGCGAGCATGACGGTGGCGACGCGATCCGCGACGGTCTCGATCAGGCTGTGCTGCTCGTCCTCGAGGACCGCTCGGACGAGCCGGAACGCATGCGAGTAGTCGAGCGTGTCGGCGATGGCGTCGCTCCTCCCGGCCGGGGCGAGGTCCAACCGAACCTCGACGTCGACATAGAAGCGGTTGCCGAGCGTCCGCTCGGCCTCCGTTTCGCCGTGATAGCCGTAGAAGGACATGCCCTCGAGGACGAGCAGGTCGACGTGGCTGGACACGGCGCGATTGTACGAAGGCGTGCCGTGCGTTCCGACGTGCTTGCCGACTGGCCTGCCGGCTGACGTACCGGCGGGGCCGGCCGGCGAGGTCAGACCCCGCGAACGCCGCCCTCCGGCCGGAGCACCTGCTCGCGGTGGTCGACGGGATTGACCATGACCACCTGGAAGAGATCCTCGAAGTCGCAGCCGAAAAGCTCCATCAAGGACTGGCGAAGCTTCGGACCCGGGTTGCGTGTCCCGGCCTCGAGCGCGGGGATGTAGTTCTGGGTCACCCCGAGCCGCCTGGCGAGCTCGCGCTGGGTCAGATGGTGCTTGTCACGCATCGCCCGCAGCCCCACGGCCCTCACCTCGACGTTCACACGGACAAATATACGCACCTGTGAGTATGTTCGTCAACGCAACGGGGGTCCGGCGCGTGGGTTTGCCAGACTCGGAAGGTGACCGTCATCCCTCGCGAGTCGATCAACACGGCGCGGCTGGTTCTCGAGCCGGTCTCGCATGCACATGACGCCGACCTGTACCGGGCGAGCCTCACCTCACGCCCCGAGCTCCTGCCGTGGATGCCCTGGGCCGTCGACGTGAGCATGGAAACCCAGGTGGCCTTCGTGGAAGAGCGCGGCATCCCAGGGTGGGACCGCGGCTCGCCCGCCTTCGCGATCACCGAGCACGGCGTCGCAATCGGGGTGATCGGCCTCGATGAGCACGCCGAAGGGGAGTACGAGATCCATTACTGGCTGCAGACGGACCGCACCGGTCGCGGCTACGTGACCGAGGCCGCTCAGGCGCTGCTTGCCTGGGCTCGGGAATCGCTCGGCGCCACGCGCATCCTCCTGAACGCGGGCATGCTGAATCGCCGCAGCCTTGCGGTTGCGGAACGGCTCGGTTTCACGCGCGACGGCGAGCTCGAGGGGGGCATGACGGGCGGGAGCGTCGCGATCTTTCCCGCCTACACGCATCACCGCGACCTCTAACCGCTGCGCTTGAGCAGTCCGAGCCGCTTCGCGCGGCGCTCGGCGCGCGCGAACACCCAGACGCCGGAAGGGATGAGCACGGCTCCCATCACGAGGAGCACCAGGACGGTCCCCAGCAGCGATCCGATCCCGGCGTGGTCGAGCAGTGCCGAACGCATGCCGCTCAACGTGTAGGTGAGCGGCGATGCCTGACCCGTCACCCGCAGGACGGTGGGGAGCACGGTGATCGGGTAGTACACGCCCGAGACGAGCAGCAGCACACCCTGCACCGCCACCGCCATCTGCTCTCCCTTCTCCGGCGAGAGCAGCGGCAGGATCGACGTGTAGATGCCGAGCCCCAGCACGGGGAAGGTGGCCGCGGCAAGCACCAGCAGCGCCGATCCCGCATCCGCGTGAGACAGGTCGAGGTGGAACGCCAGGGCGATCGCCACCATGATGATCACGCTTCGCAGGAGCGCATACACGATCGCGAAACAGCAGATGCCGAGCAGATGCGTCACCCGCCGCACGGGTGCCATGAAGGTGTACTCGATGGTTCCTTCCCACCGCTCCCAGGCGATCGCGAAGGAGACGTCGAAGAACATCAGCGAGAGATAGCTCCAGAGCAACGAGCCGATGAGCAGGTACAGCTGCGCTCGCGCGATATCCACGTGCGCGTTCGGGCCGCTGAAGGAGCCGAGACCCGACGCCAGGTACCCGATGCTCAGCGTGCTGACGATGCTGTACACCAGCCAGACGACTTCCCAGATCCAGTAGCGCTTGTACAGGTTCCGCTGGCGCTCGAAGAACCCGAGAAATGCGTTCGTCTCGAATCGCAGACCGGGTGGCCGCATCTCGACGTCCGGTGTGCGCGTGCTCATGACCCGTCCTCCTCTTCGGCTTCGCTGTCGTCGTCGAAGCTCTTTCCGGTGAGCCGCAGGAACACGTCTTCCAGCGAGGCTCCGTCGCCCTTTTCGCTGTGCTCCGCGCGCAACGCAGCGGGCGAGCCCTCTGCGAGGATCCGGCCGCGATCGAGAATGATCACCCGGTCGCAGAGCCGCTCCGCCTCCTCGAGATCGTGGGTGCTGAGCAGCACCGTGACGCCGGACTGCTCCCTGATGTCACGGACGAACCCCTGCACCTCACGCTTCGAGCGGGGGTCGAGTCCGGTGGTCGGCTCGTCCATCAGCAGCAGGGACGGGCTCGTCAGCAGGCTGCGCGCGATCGCGACCTTCTGCTGCTGTCCGCGCGACAGCTGCTTCATCGGCCGGTCGATCGTGTCGCGTGGCAGTCCGAGCCGCGTCAACGCGCCGACGGCCGCGTCGCGTGTTCCCTTCCCGTCCTGGCCGTAGAGGCGCGTCGCATACGAGAGGTTCTCCCACGGGCTCATCTCCTTGAAGAAGCTCGCTTCGACCGAGACACGGTTCACGTGGCGGCGGACCTCGTGTCCGTCCTTGACCACGTCGTGGCCGAACACGCGAGCGCTTCCCTCGTCGGGGATGGTCAGCGTCGCGAGCACACGAAGCAGCGTCGACTTGCCGCTGCCGTTCAGGCCGACGATCGCGACCATCTCACCGTCGCGCACGCACAGGTCGACGGAGTCGACGGCGCGCTTCTCCCGGCTCGAGTGCTCACGTCGTTTCCATGGCCGGCCGCGTCGCTCACGACGGAACGACTTCACCAGCCTGGTCACCTCGACGGCCATACCGCCGTCACCTACCCTGGACACCGATTTCTCCTTGCTCACGTTCTTGTTCTCTCTTCTGGTCAAACAAAAAGGACCGTACCGGCCGGGTGCCGCACGATCCTGTGAGCAGAGCCATTCGATGCTCAACGACTCAAGGTGCGACTCCCGACATGCAGACTCCACCCTTCAACCGAGGGACCCCGGTTTCGAGGCACAGGACGCTGATCACAACAAGGCGCTCCTTTGCGCGGATGGCTGAACGACCGGTCATGTTAGGTGCTGCGGGTCCTCGTGTCAAACAAACTCGGCGGCCGTGATCCGATGCAGCACGTGGCGTGAGAGTGGAGACGTCGCCGGGAGCCGGGGATGATCGA
>Ga0307373_10006006_pt1 | contig 19531 bp, 12 predicted proteins | sample OX2MG_FD_202534 | JGI IMG/M metagenome (GOLD analysis project Ga0307373, IMG submission 202534) | Soil microbial communities from Risofladan, Vaasa, Finland - OX-2 | ecosystem: Environmental > Terrestrial > Soil > Coastal area > Acid sulfate soil | place: Finland: Risofladan, Vaasa | collected...
ATTTCATGCGGCCCTGACAAAAGCTGTCGCACGCCTTCGGCAAAAGCTGTCACGCCCTTGCGAAGGCAGGATGTCAAAGCCTCATATTCATTTCTATGATACCCATTTTCTCTCAGAAAAGCAACCTTTTTAGGAAATTTGTTTCACTCGTTTTTCTGGTATTCCCAGGGTGACACGATCGAGCGCGAAACGTTTCACTCACTCACTTCATCGTCAAGCGCATTTCCTTCGATGCGCTTCGATTGAAGGTCCGCAGATTCAGTCGAGTCAGGAGCCCTCCTCTTACTTTCCAGGCACGAAACAGGTGCGTTGTTCCTCCGCCGGGATTGGGGACTGTCCTGGGCAGCATCTTGTTCGACTGTAAATCAAACGTATACCCGACGATGAGTTCTGCCGCTTCTATCCGGGTTAACATCCCAACTTCACGAATGCCACTACGAATACCTCCATATAAACTGCAAGCGGGGTATGAAAGTCCGTCCACCCACATTAAACCAGTTCCTCCTGTTACACCACTTCCAGGCCGATCTCTGGCAATCAGCGTATCCGCCCGGAAAGACAGGCCACAGCCGCCTGCCACATCTGACAGGGTACTGTCGGCAGTCTCTCCGATATCGCTGGCCGCGCCTTTGAAGAGCGACCCAGCTCCTTCCATCAAGCCGCCGGTAATCGCCCCCACCGCGACTGCGGTTCCGACGTCGGCCAACAGCGGTTTGCCGGACATGGCGTTGCCGGCCATCTGCCCCGCTCCGCTTGCCAGCGCACCCACCGCGACTTTCACCAGTGGCCCCGCTTCCGGTCCCACCAGACCCGCCACCGCTCCGGAGACCGCGCCCACCACCGCCGCTTGCGCCACCTCGCCCAGCGAGGGCGTCTTACCCTGCACCGCATCGGAGACCACGGTCGTCGCCACGCTGAGAGTTGCTCCGATTACCGCGCCCAGAATCATCGTACACAACGGCCAGCAATGGCCGCTGGGGTCGTTGCGCGTTTCGGGGTTATCGCCGACGTAGGCGTAGGGATCCATGCCCTGCGCGTTGTCCTGCACGTTGTCCGAACGCACGTACTGCCCGGTGAGCGGATCATAGTAGCGGAAGTTGTCGTAGAGCAAGCCCGTCTGGCTGTCCAGCCGCTCGCCCGCGTAACTGTAGGGGGTGGGCATTGTCCCCCAGCTATAATCCGCGGTGCCATAGGGGCTGTAGTGTTGCAGGGCGATGACCTGCCCACCGCTGTTGAGCGCCACGCTGTTACTGCCCAACGGGTCGCTGATCAGGTAGTCCAGGGGAGAGGAACTGCCCACACGCACCGCCACGCGCCCCGTTGGCGTTGTAATACTTCGTCGTCGTCACAATGGCCCCGGAGATGACCGTTTCGGTGTAGCCATCGAAATCGATTGTGTCGGTCGTGCCGCTTGCACCGGACGAATTCGTCAGCACGCGGTTGCCCTGGTTGTCGTAGAGGTACTGCGCGCTGCCCACTTTGCCAGAAGGCGCCGTCCAGTTCACCATCTGGCCCCGGCTGTCGTAGCTCATTGCCGCTCCGGTCGGCGTGCTGCCCCCGCAGGTATGCCCCGTCCCCGAGGCGGTGTTGCGACAGGTCATATTGCCCATCGCATCGTAGGCGGCGTACTGGTTGGGGATGCTGCTCACGCTGGTCACGGCGTGAACCTGGTTAGCGTCTCCATAGGTGTAGCTGCCTGCCGCGCTGCTGGTGATGCGGTCCAGGCTGTCGTAGCTGTATGCCTGGGTATAGGCAGGCAGCGTCGTGCCAGTTGGCGTTGGGCCACAGTGATCCCCGCCGGAGGGCGTGCCGGTGTTGCCGGCCCAGGCCAGCCGATTGAGCGCGTCGTAGCAGAACGACTCGTTCTCCGTGGCCGAGCCGCCGCCCTGCGTGGGGACGACGGTGGAGAGGCCCAGCACGTTGCCCACATTATCGTAGGTGCGCGTCTGACTCCAGAGCGTTTGCCCGGCCTCGATCACACTGTTGCTGAGCGGACGCTGGATGCTGTCGTACTGGGTCGCGGTGCTAAAAACTGGGGTGGGAATGCTGCCCTTGGGGCCGGAGCCGCCCATCGCCAGTCCCGCGACCTGCCCATCGTTGGTGTAACTGACCTGACCGACCAGGAACGGCACCGGATCGGGCGAGCTGGGCGTGCCAAAGTAGATGGCTTGCAGACGCCCGTTGGAATCATAAGTGGAGGTCAGGGTTTCCCCGTCAGGATAGACCAGGCCGCTCAGCTCACCGCCGTCGTTGTAGGCCATCTTCACCGTCTGCGTGATGGTGCCGGCATCGGGCGTCGTCACCGAGAGCGTACTCTGATCCGTCTCGCCGCGCTGGTCATAGCCGTAACAGCGCCAGCCGCTGCCTGCTCCGCTCGCTCCGATGAAGATTTCCGCCGTCTTGCGCGCAATCGGGTCGGAGGCGTAGCTGCCCGTGGGTGCGGTACAACCCGCCGGGAAGGTCGCCCCTGGCGTGCTGGCATTGCTATAGCCATCATAGAAATACACCTGATCGGTGCTGCCGCTACAGGAGTTCGCGTCTGCCGCTGTGAGCGCGCTGCACAGTGGGCGATTTATCGCGTCGTAGCTGGTGTAGCGGCTCTCGTTGCGCGGATCGGTCTGGCTCAACTGGTTGCCGTCCGCGTCATAGGTATACTTCCAGGCGGTGTCCGAGGAATTGCTACAGTCGGCAGGCATGGGCGTATCAGTACATGATCCCAGATCCGAGTCATTGTAGCCGGTCAGCCGCTGTAAGCCGTCATAGGCGGCGCTGTAGGTGGCCTGGGGCGTCCCCGTACTGTCGTACGTGGTGACGGAGAGCGTGTTGCCGACCGTATCGTAGACCGTCCCCACCGTGCGGATGACGCTATAGGGACTGCTCGTGCCGCTGAATGCCTGGCTGTAGCGCGTGCGCCCGAAGCCGTCGGTGTAGGTGATGGACTGGTGGTTATAGCCATCCAGGGTGATGGCCTGCTCGTAGGTATTGCCAGTCTCGCCGGAGATGGTCGGCACCCCTTGCGCCACGGCATAGCTGGTTGTCGCTTCCTCGACAATGGTGGTACCAAAGCCATAGGTGATGGTGCTGGTGGTGCGCCCCAGGCTATCATAGGTCGTCAGGGTGCGCGGTTGATTGAGGTCGGGCGCGACATAGCCCAGACCGGAGGACGCGGCCACCGCGTAGTTCAAACTCTTGACCGTCTCCTGGCCCATACTGTCATAGACGGTATAGCCGATCAGCAGCGAGGGGATCAATGGTACTCGCGAGAAAGCATTGGGGCCGGGCGTCTGGATTTCGACCAGATTGCCCCAGCCGTCGTACCATTCTTTCTCGGTAGACATCTCGCCGCTCGACGAAAAGCGGGTCGCTGTATCGATCTCGAGGCAAGGCGTCGTCTTGCCGGGCTTGCAGTTATTGATGTAGGTGTAGGTAATCGTCGGGCTATCCAGGCTGTCGCCTGGGCGAATGACCGAGGTGAGCCGTCTAAGTTCAGCATTTTGTTCGTAATCGACCCAGGTGTGCACCGAAAAAACGTTGCGAGAGTTTGGACCACCGAAGGGACTGTTGTGATATTGGCCCCACCATACTTGTGCGGATCGAGAACATAAAAGAGGCCATAGCACAAAAGCGTTTCGACATCATTAAATGGAACCTGACGATGTCCGGGCGGAGGAAGCTGCCGTTGGGTAATTTCAAGCAGGCAAGCTGCGATGTGCTGCGATGAAAGTTCCAGGGACACCATTGTCTTCCCTCGAGCGACTGTTACCTTTCGTATCTTTCAGTTCCCTTGTGATTGCTGCATTGCTTTTTTCTATTCTATCCCAGCCATTTCATAAGAGCAAGAAGCTGGTTGCCCATTTAGACTATTCAACTGAAAGGCAGGTCAGTCACGCCGGTCCAGAAATCTTTGCTCTGCAACTAAGGAAGGTTTGGCAAAACGTGGGCCGCGTCTGCGTGCAAGGCGCGCGGATAGTCGTGCGCTTCGGAGCAATTAACGACAGAAAGATAGAACCCCTACAGCTTCTGAAGCACTCGCTGGATGATTCAGGATGGGATATAACCACCGTGAGTTCAGCGGGATCGGCATCACGCGGGCGAAGGCAGGCGCTACACTTTTCATCTTCGACCCAGGGAGCCATTGAAAAATATGATGTGTGGGGGATACACTCTACAGCTATATAGATGTCATAAACATCAGGTGAGTGACTGGGCGATCTTGGGAAGATTATGTACAAGTTCGTAATCGCTGACGAGTCGCACCTGGCTTGCTGGTAATGTGCTGAGAGGATGCTTCACTGCCTGAATATCCCGCTGTACTGGATACGAGCCAACCATATATTTGCCGCGAGCCGCTTTCACCAGCAATGGCACTGATGTCCCCTGAATAACGCACTCAGTCTGACACTCTATGCCGCCAGACAGCTCAAGAAACTGGCGCAGCATCTCTAACTGCGCTGCTTGTTGCGGAGTTGTTAGCTGGCCCGGCGGTTGTCCCTGAATGATAGCGCGCAGCAACACACTTGCTAAATGCCTGTCTAATCGCTTGTGCATCATCCGGTTAGCGTAGCTGCGCAGGCAGCGATAGCAGGAACGTTCACATTGTTCAGGACAGAAATCTAAATATTGCTGAGCAGCCGCCAGGAGTGCATCCATAAAGCGACCAACTTGCGTAGCATAGCCGGCGCCCCCTGAAAGCGTATCGTAGAGAAAGAAATCAACCATGCGAGGTAAGCTTACTTGCTGTCCAGCCGCCATCGTATACCCCCATCCTACCTGAAGCTCTGAAGGAGCTACGTCAAGAAGGCGGGTAGCCGCGAGAAGAAGCGACTGAGCTATCGTATCCAGCGCATCGCGCATCCACGGCTTTCCAACCTCGTATGCGACACCGCGAGGCCATACGAAGCGTAGGAGAAGCAGATCACTATGGAACCTGTGTCCAAGATAGCCATGCCAGATACCATCGGTAGCATTACATTTGCGTGATACAGCCATCCATTGCGGAACGAGGAATGGCCTATCGTGTATCTGATGGAGCCAGGCGGGATCGCCAGGGGAGGCCGATCCACACGAGCGGCAAATGGAGAAGCCCTCTCCGCCAACACCGCTATTCACCAGAAGAAGTTCCCGATGTTCAGCAACATTCCATGCGACTCGTCCCTCGGCGGTTTTCTGCCGAAAATCATCGGCGTCGGTTAAAGGAATAACCAGCTTCGCTTCTGTAACCGTTCCGCTTCGCATAGAGCTATCGTTATGAATTTGTTGCCGTTCCAGGGCCTTTGCTCGTTCAGGTGCAAAGTCTGGCGGATCGAGTATTTCCTGGATGGCTAGCGGCCCGTTGCACAAAGGACATTGACGAGTTATTCCCCCATCACCAGAAGAAGCTGGCTCGATCCGTGTATATCCGCAAGCAAAGCAGAGGGCGAAAGAGTGATGAACTTGCCGGAAAAGGGATGGAACTCGATTTGCCAGCGTCGCGCCAGGAAATGGATCAACATAGATGCCGCCGACACGATAGGTTACTTTGTCTACGATCAGTTCGCGTCCTGGCGCATATTCAGAGAGGGCAATGTCAACGCTTTGCTGGGGACGTTGCTTGATACCAATACGCCACGAGCCTTTATTGCCTGGCTTCCACTCCTCGATCACAAAACTCCGTACCTCACGCGGGAATGCATACGTCGGTAGAAACCCATGCTCAAACAAGGTGTCAAGCAGCATGGATTCTTCCCCGCTTATTCGAAACTGATCGTTTTGTGCCTCAGCGTGATCCATCTCTCTTAGAGGATAGAGTTGCTCACCGATATCATGCAACTTCTCAATCAATGCGCTTGCTGTAGCCTGCACGAAATCATGCTTTTGCCGCTCATTTATTGTTGTGGGTGCAGGTGTATCTGGGAGCCAGGCAGCTATGTAGCGTGCCAGAAGCGGTGAATTGTCCCCAAACAACTTTTTCACCCATTTCTCGAAACCATGCAGTCCATATGATTCTGACGAAGTAAAGAAAGCCTTTGCCGTGCCGAGCGCCTCTGCGAGATAACCATAGTGCCGATCTGTTGGTCGAGACTGTACGTATTCCAGGAAAAATGTTTGGATGAGCGCAGCTTGAATGTGACGCCGAATTAGCCGTTCGTTCACTCTGGAGATTTGGGGACAGGGCAACACACCTGCAATCATCTCATCTGGATGAACGAAGTAGTGGGCATCATGCGACCCATTTTCGCTATATGCGAGTACCGTCGAGAGCGCTGAGCCGCGCCGACCTGCGCGACCGGCTCGCTGCTGGTAGTTAGCGCGGCGAGGGGGCATTGTCCGTAACCCGATACCCAGCAGTGTTCCAATATCTACGCCAACCTCCATTGTTGTTGTGCAGCTCAGGATATCAATAGCCGGGTGTTCAGCAGTGACGCCGATGTCCTGAAAGCGCAACTCGTACTGTTCCGTTGTTGTCGAAATTTGTTGAGCATCACGATAGGAAAGTTGGGCGGTGTGTTCTTCAGCGGTGAGGTGAACAGGCACACGCTCTTCTGAGATAACCTGACGAAGAGGTTCGCGGTAAAAATCGGTGCGCGCGCGAATGGCTGGATCATCGCCGGGCAACTGTACCAGCTGCGAACCGCCGCAGTGAGGATTGGGACATCTTCCTCCCAGTGGAAGCCAGATCAACTGGGCGCAATCGCTGCATTGGTACCATGAATCTTCTAATGTCAGACGAAGCCCGACTTTTTCTGGCTTGAGAAAAGCAATACCATCTTTCGTTTCGCAAAATTCATCAACGAGGGCCTGCCGCAATTGGGGCAATTCGCTTCTCGCATATCCCAGCACGATCTCTGCCGCTTTTTCAGCTTCATTCCATCCACTTGTTGCGGTGCCGCTCGTGGTTGCAAGGCCCTCACCAGGAACAGTATCTTTGCGATCTGCTGGAGATATTGCTCCATCGAAAGCACTCTCCTCCAATAAAGCGGCGATCCAGTTCACGACCAGTGCGCGAAGATCAGATTCGTCCAATCGGCTAAAAATTGGTTTTTTCTTCAGTAGTTTCAGGCTATTTGGCTGCGGCTCCATGACTGCTGCACACATCCGCTGCATCGAATAGAAGGGATCGGCGACCTGCCGCAGCAGAGCCACCCGATATCCCTGCGGAATCGATGGTTCCCACCCATCCTCTCCGGCAAGAGCAGCATCCAGATCGTATAATTCCCGTAGTTCTTGTATTCGTCTCAATAATTCTGCCTGCGAGTCTCCATCAAAGAAATGCAAGCGATATTCGCCGCAAACAGCGACAAACTCACGATAGAGCGCATTATCTATACGTACCACCGGCTGCCTGTTGCGCTCGCTGCATCGATGAACGGCCAACAGGAGCGCCTGGCGAAAGGTATCGAGTTCAACTTCTCGCGGCAGATCGCGCGCAAGACGTGCTGCCCGTTGGCGTCCGTCGGAAAACAGCAGAACCTTGCGGCCCATGTTTGGCATCGCGTCATGTGCAGGTGCGCTGGGAGGCTGTAATTCAAACTGGCGTCGCACCAGATTAACAAAGGGCTGTTCCCCTTTCGTTGATAAGCTTGTAATAGATGAGCCTTGCAGCCGCTTGCGACAGACCGGACACGACTTCCAGCGCGGGCGATCTGAGGAGTTCTCCTCGTCAGCTTCGTCCTTTCGTTCCTTTTTTGTTTTTCCATCAGAAGCGGCTTGTATTGGGCGATAGACAAGAAGCCAATCAGGCTCGTCTTCCTGGTTGATGAGATTGCGACTGTTGGCAAGAACACGCCCGGTCATCGTATGAAGGTAGATCGACCCGGCATTGGTCGCTTTCGGATGGGGTCTGCCTACCAACAACAATGTCTCGTTGTTCTCATCTCTAAGAGCCTTGCCACTCTCATCCGGTTCATGCCAGTAGAAGTTCGCAGGCTCAGATGGAGCAAAAGCGCGCAAAAAGACCGCTCCGCAGTTGCGGTGTCCGTACAGTTCATAGACACGCGCGCCACAGGTGCAATGAAGGCGCGAGCTCAGCCATAACGCACCTATGTCCGCCTTGCTACCTGCGATACGTCGCGCATTGCAATGAGGATTAATGCAAGCGTAGACTGGCGGCAAACCGCGAAAAAATAAGTGGGCGCGGACAGGCAAGAGCGATCTACCATCCTGGGTGGTTGCAGCAGCGGCCATAGCCAGCAATGCGCTTGTTGCCGTACCCTGTTCTTGTTGGTTGAGTTCAGGGAACAACTGCGAAGCAAGCTGCTGAAATGCCACGGCCTGGCCGGTCGTTATCTCCCATAACCGGCAAAACGAACCCAAGCCGAGAAGATTGTGGCCTAGAAATTGCGCGACATCTTCATTTTGAGAGAGAGGAGGCCAACCCAACTGTGTTGCCAGCCGGCCAACAACGTCATACCCTCTTGCCTGATTCACCGCGCGAGCTGAAAATGTCTGCAAGTCAAATTTGCTCAAGATAGCTCCTTCTGTTTCCTTTGGAACCACCTGTTTTGCTGGCAGTGTCGGAGCTTTCATGCGCCGTCCTTGAATCATACTAAACTTTGAACCCGGTCGAGTTGGAAAACCGGCCAGAGCAGCCGCAAAGTCAAGGATGGCTTGCTGCCCTTCGGTTCCGGTATCCAGGCTGGCACTGGTCAGGATATATCGGGCTCTGCTACGATCAATGCCCAATCTGGCCTGCAGCCTTCGCAGCAGCAAACTGATCTCGGTTCCGGTGACGCCGCTATAGAGGTGGGCTTCATCTAGCACGATCAAAAGCGTGTTAGCCTGATCCTGCGCGAGCCACTCGGCTGTTTGCTGGAAAAGCGAACGTTCAATGGGGCGCATAAGCATATATTCTAACATGGAGTAGTTTGTGACCAGCACGTCTGGACACCAGCGTTGCATTTGATGGCGAGCATACAATTCAATGTCGCTACCACTCACGGAGATCACCCCGCTATGAGCTTGTGTGCGCAGCTTCTCAAGGTTCAGCATTGGCCAGCGTCCGAACGATTTCAGTTCTTCTGCCTGGTCGGACTGTTCAGCTTCCAGTTGAAGATAATATTCCAAAAGTGGGAGCAATCGTTGTCGATTCTTTTCCTCACTAGCAAGGCCGGGATAGGGAGTGCGGGAAGTGTACATGCCAAACCGCAACGGGCGAGGCGCATGATGGCGCTGCTGGAGCCATGAGATGAAGCGAGGATTACCAAAAAGACGGCGCAGACGAGTCAGCTGATCATTGACCAGTGCGTTCATGGGATAAAGCAACAATGCACGCATCCCCGGCATCTGGTAACTACGCGGTCGCTTTGTCGCCTCTTCGAAAGAGCGAGCAAGAATAGGGAGCAGGAATGTCTCGGTTTTACCCGAACCTGTACCGGTGCTAACGATAAGATCGTGATCTTGACCGAGAAATGCCTCCAATGCAGCTGCCTGATGCTGGTAAAGATGGGCTGGGACGAGATCAGAAGATAATGAGGCAAGCTCTTCCAATGCAGCAGCGAGAGATGAGGGAATACGAAGTTCATGATAGCTGGCTCCAGTAACGTATCCAGGTGTACTCTCAATAAATGGCTGTTGCGAAATAACGCCTGCTGTTTCAAGCAGCGCGTGCCGTTCAGCTACAAGGGTCGGATGACGCAGTGGATATTGCGCCTCAATGTAACGCAGCAACTGCATATGAAGCTCATCTGCCAATGTGGGTACATTCGGCGAGTAGAGAGGCTCTCTTTGTGTCGTCATAGAGATACGTTTCTTCTTTCTATCTGGTTGGCGTCGTGACTATCTGGACAGAGAGCTGTGAAAGCATTTCCTCAACTCTTTCATGAAATTCTGGAGCAATACCCATCCATATGCGAGGATAGTAGCTGTCCTGCGATACCTGCAATTGTCCTATGGAAGCAAGAAATTTGCGTTCGCGAGTCGGCAGTTCGCTTCGGAGAATAAGCTTGCCCTGATCCCGTTCCCAATTGACGCTTGTAGGTGTATGAGCTTCGTTATCCAGGGCGTAGCAAAGGCGTCGTATATCGATAGATCGCAAGGTCGCGCTTTGCTGGACAAGATGATGACCTCGAATAACACCTCTGGTATATTCTCTCATGCCAAATTGGACAGCAGTTCGGAGGAGGTATTGTCCATCATTGACGGCATGGAGAGGCTGCCAGCGCAACCCTTGCGGCCTGTTCATGGAGGCACCATACGCTTCAAGTTCCTGATTTTGCTGATGAACCGGCACTCCATCTATGGTATGGAATTTCCGCGCCAGTTCATGCAGCGTTGGAGGTTTTGGCCCTAGCCATCTCTCAAGCGGCTGGTATTGCCAGATGGGCGTATACCCATCTGTTGGGAGGATGAAATTGCCGATGGTAGCATCTACTGCCCGAAAGCTGCCATGTAAATGGAGCATTTCCAACACATCTCTGGGCAAGAGGTGTGTGGGTAAGCTTCCTGCAAGGAGATAGTACCTGTCTCGAATAGGCACAAGACGGTGGGGAGCGGGTAGCCAGCGCCCTCCTGGGAAAGCATAGAGATCGCCCTGTTCCGCCAGATCATCCAGTAACTCTCGTTCCAGTGGGGTTTCCATCTCATTCTGATCGGCATTGATGATCAGTGTTCTGGCAACCTTCAATACTTGATGAGTAGATACGGCTGGTTGAGAAAGCTCATTACTCTGTCTCGTGACTGTTTGTGTCCAGACGGCTATGCGAATCGCTTCAGCACGAATAGCCTCAACTGAAGCGCGTCTGGCGGATGCTCCGAAGAGCATAGCCTTTGCTTGTGTAGCAACTTTCTGGGGGGAAAGCGGCCCTTCCCAATAGGTGTCCCTGGCAAGCATTGTCTGTCCTTCCTCAGCGATTGCTCGCCTCTTTTTCGATTAGCCCAGGCCAGATTTGCGCTATTGCTTTATCAGATTCCGGAGCTTTTAAGATCGTGAGTAAATGATAAAACATGCGCTGGTGGCTGGTGAGCAGGAGCGTTTCAGGTAGCAGCGCTGCTTGCCGTCGAGCTTCCTGCTGCCAAATACGCCATATATTGAACGGAACTTGAGAGATGGGAGGAATATGCGAGGGAGTATCTGCCCTGGGTTTAGTTTCAGTAGCTTGTACAGGGATAAGCCACGGATTGCAGATCGATGGCAGGCGCAGACTATATGCTTCACTGTCGCATGTCACTGCCAATAAAAGGTTATCCGGCCATATAAACTGGGCCAGTTCGCGATATGGATCTTGCTGCTCAATTGCCCGCGGATGGAAGAGATTTATCGGAGACGGGCGTAGTATAGTGCCAGTTGCTTGCCGGATTTCGTGGTATTGTTGTAAAAGTGGGACAGAGACTGGGAGACCGGGGACGCGATCTATCCCTTCCAAAACAAGGAGAGCAAGCTCTTGTGGATGCTTTTGAGCCTCTAACACAATATCAGCGAGTCCTCCTGCGGCTGGAATAAATATGCGCCGCTCGCGTTCAATTGACCCGAAGAGATCAAGTGGAGATGTGGCTGTCAAAGGAACAGAAATTGACCAGGTACGACCTCCGGTAATGATTCGCGCGACCGCATATAGAAGTGCTGACACAGCTTCACCCGCAATGACAGGGATGAATCCTGCCAGGAATGCTGCAACACCAATGCGAACATTTTTTGAGAGAACTCCAACACTTTGTGCAGTTTGAACCCAGACAGGTTTAGGTAGGTCTTGTAAACTGCTAGATATCACCTTGCTACCATTATTGTCCTGCCAAACAATCGTATGCTCCGCCTTCACAAATTGGGATATTGCGTGCTGATCTTGGGTAGTTATGCCTGATTGTGATGACCCGACCGAGGGAGGCTGTCCGTTTCCACTCAGGGCAGGAAAGAAAGACGACGCAATTTGGAATTCGGCAAGCATATGCAGTGGTTCTTCGCGTAGTTCTGTCAATCTTCGTTGCACTTCATGTTCAACCTCAATAGCTTGATCGCGCTGTTTCTCTGCCGCCTCAGCAGCATCCCTGATAGTTTCGAGCTTTATTTCAGCTTCTTGTATATCTTGCTCCAATTGTTGAAGCATACCCCGTTTGCCTTGCGTCTGTGCGGCGATTTCTCTATCAATTTCAGCGTTTCTTAATCTGATCTCCTGGTCGCGGGCTATCTTCAAAAGCGGGTGATCAACAGATACATCTTCAAACAGAGTCTTGAGATTGTTCAGAAGGTGCATTTGATGTTGCATGATATGGTGCGCTCGATTGAGTGTTGCTTCTTCGATATGCAACGCAGCAGGTCCTTGAGAGCTACTGAGCCGGATTAGTTCGCGGATACGTTTATCGACAAGGCGAACATTCTCTTCAACATTCGCAGGTAGTTCGTTGCTCGCTTGCAGGGCGCGCTTAATCGCCACCTGAGGCAGCGAAAAATCTTCTTTGCCCACTGGAGTCTCAAGAAAATAGTCATCGAGATAGTTGTAGGTTTGAACAATTTCACCTAACTTCAAGATGCCCTCTTCTGGCATCCTATATTTGAGTACCACTAAGGAAGGCCCACCAGTATCTGTACTATCAATATATTCCCGTGGCCGCACCTTGTCTCCCTTTGGCTCAAGCCGGATCGGTCCATAAAGATAATCTTGATGACGGATATAAATATGCTGTGTGAAACATTGTGCTGGCTCGAATCCTCTATCGAGAAGATCGGGAATCTCAAAGGAATTGCTAGCTTTGTTTGTCAAGTCAATAATTTGCGCGAGAGAAGAAAGCTGAAGTTCATCATGAACCATATACAAAGAATATCGACTATCTTCTGGAACGTTGGGGTGTGAATTGCGCTCAGGGAAGAAGGTGCAGAACCTCCCGATTTTGGAATCGGTGTCATCTTTCGCAAAAAGAGTCGCTTTCCCATTATGTGGAAAATATTGACGTCGAATGTCAGGCTTTATCGCACGCCATACAATTTTGTCAAAATATGCTAATGGAGTGATGAAGGCAACGTTGGCTTTAACGTCTACTGGATAAATAATGCCGAGCCATTCATAAACTTCGGTGTTCATTTCCTCTTTCCCTCTCTGTACCTGCCGGTCCTAATTTCGTAGTCAATACGGAACGTCTCAGTTGCTCTCCACGTTTTGGTTTTCTGACGCTAGCTCTTGCAAATGGTAAAGAATCCAGGTTGGCACCGAATTTGCCCTTGCTAATCGATCTAGTGCTCGAAATAGGGCTGGATTCGCGATAAGCTGAGTAGCCATTTGATTGAGAGCATGACGCAAATGGTCTGGAAGCGCGGAGCTTGTCCGCTGATCCACGTTTCCAACAAAATAACTTAGCCAGACAAGATGGGCGATAAATTGCTCGTCAGACTGACAGGGGGTCTGTTTATCTTGTTCAATACGAGGTTCTACCAATAACTCCAGCAGACCGAAATTCCCGGCATCGAGCGTAATAGTGACATCATGAGCATTGATAATGCTCGGCCATATCTTTTCATGCCAATATGCAGTAAGCTCCTCACCGGTGCTGACGCTATTTAGACTTTCTCGTAGGTATCTCTCTTGAGCGGAAACGTAGCTCCAGGTAACAGAGATCGGCAGTCCAATCGGTTCAATTGCCCAGTCCAGCAAAGCTAGTTCATGCAGGGAGAATACATTCAAGCTGTTCTCCCCTACCTGAAAATCGTGAGTGTTCTCGAAGGCATGAAACGTCTGGCTTGTTGTTGCTACTGTCACGGTGCAATTGAGACCTTGTAGCCATGATGGCATAGCCGCTTTGCGTTCAGTAACGCGGATATATAACGGTTCTGAACAGGCATCGCCTGTTACCTGAATCTGGTAATCGCCGCGTCCTGGAGCCTTCCAACTGAAATAGCTGATATAATTGACCGGGAGAGGATCTGATCGGCTCTGGGGTGATCGCGCTGCTCTTCGAGCAGTATTGCTTACTGGCTCAGTCAATAAATAGGCGTCTTTATCGATGCTAATCTGTCGCCGCGGTGGATCGCACCGGATGAGCAAAGAATGGTCAGGCTGTAGGATGTACCAACTACCGTCAGTAATCGCGTCAAATCGTCCGATGACTCCTAAATGATAGTGCTGTTGAGCTACCTTCAGTTGACGATATCTGAACCATTGCTCTATTTTCTCCCAGGGTACAGAAGCAATGCTCGTTAGCTCTAATTTCCACAACTGCCATCCCAAGTCAGGCTTGCCGAATAGGGAAGCTTTGCCCGGCCAATCGGGTTTAGCATCAACTTTTGCCAGCCAGAAGAAAGACTCAGACAATGAAATCGTACTTCCTGGGAGACGGCGATGGTAACAATCCTCTCGTTGCTTGGTTTCGATGAACACATTTCCTTGCCAGTTATCAAATAAGGCTGGTGTTTCTGGAGCAGTTGACAGACTGAATCTGTTCTGTCGATCGTTGCTCCACTGAACAAGATATCTAGATGGTTGCGGCCAGACTTTCAACAGACAAGAGCAATTGTATAACTGTACGCGGGGAAGATAGGACGGGGAATAGTTCATAGTCACAAAAGTAGGATGCAGGCGCTGCAACTCGTTCAGGACACCATCATCCTCAGCAAGCATACTGAGATCGATATTCAACGTCCACCCGCCCCTCTGCTCATCTACTGTGAGAAGTATCGGCAAACCGGCAAACGCTGGCAATGTTTCCGAGGTTGGCTCAGCGAAAATATCATGCGAGTCATAGGGAATGTGATAGATAAACAGGTAGTTCTTGTCTTTTAGGCGATGATATGTACCTGGATCAAGATAGATGCTTTCTCCACGCTCTGGTATGCTATACCTGTTTGTACGCAACCATTGCTCACCTGCGGCAGTAAGTTGCCATGTACCCTGGCTCTGTCCCGCAAGAATATAGAGGTGATCATCAGCTATTGAGCGTTTAAGCTGGGCCATAGCTTTCTCCTCTCTAGCGCCAGCTTCGTGCGTTTGAGTGAATACAGAAGAGCGAACGATCTCTCCTTATATCCACAGCAAAAAGGAAAGCCAGATACTATACCTTTGATATACAGTATACAAATACAGCGGAAAGTCAGAGATAATGACGTTTCTCGCGATGTTGTTCTGTATTGTAACCATTTCAGGACAGATTGGCAAGATGTTCCTACTGACATTCTATTTTGGTAACTATTCAGGAGTACTAGCAGGATGGCGCAGGAAGCGAAAAGCGAGTAAAGTAGGAGTATGACAAGCGAAGAAGAAGTGATCAGGCTGCGACAAGAGAATCGGGCGTTGCGAGAGCGAATCCAGTTGCTGGAGGAGCAACTGCGCGTGCTATCCGAGCAAGGGCAGATGCAAGAAGAGCAGGCAAAGAAGCGGCAGGCAGTGCAGGAGCAGGAGCTAGGACAACTCAAAGAGCAGGTACAGGGGCTCGAAGAGCGGCTGAAGAAAGATAGCCACAACAGTCATCTGCCCCCCTCCTCAGATCGCTTTCATCGCCAACCCAAAAGCTTGCGCAAGCCCAGCGACAAGCCGGCTGGGGGACAGAAGGGCCATCCCGGCAGTACGCTGATGCTGTCGCCGACGCCCGATGAGGTGATCGTGCATGGGGTGGAAGCCTGTGTCCACTGTCACGGCGAGCTGCGCGCGGTCGAGAGCCTGCAGGTGGAGCGGCGGCAAGTGATCGACCTGCCACCCAAGCGGGTGGTGGTGATCGAACATCAGGCGGAGCAGAAGCAGTGTCCGGTCTGCCAACAGATCAGTACCGGCGCTTTTCCTGACGACGTGCGAGCAGCCGTGCAGTACAGCGCGGCCTTTGGCGCGGTGGGGGTCTATCTGGTGCAGCAGCAATTCCTGCCCTATGAGCGAGCGTGCGAGGTCATCCAAGACCTGCTGGGGCCAACGATGAGCGTGGGAACGTTACAAGCGATGGTGCAACGCTGTGCCGCCGCTTTAGAACCAGTGGAAGCGCACCTCAAAGCGGCGTTGAGCCGGGCGGCAGTGTTGCATCAAGATGAAACCGGCCTGTATGTGGCCGGCAAACGCTCCTGGCTCCATGTCAGCGCCACGGACCACCTCACGCACTATCAGGTGCATCCCAAACGCGGCCAGCAAGCCTTAGAAGCCATCGCGATTCTGGCGAGCTTCGAGGAAGTGAGCGTGCATGATGGCTGGAGTTCGTATTGGCGCTACCCCTGCCAGCACGCCCTCTGCAATGTCCACCATCTGCGGGAGTTGACCTTCTTGCACGAGGAGCAGCATCTGGCCTGGGCCGAGGAAATGAAAACGCTGTTGCTCGATGGCAAAGCCGCCGTCGAGGAAGCGCGGGCGGCGGGACGAGCGCAGTTGCACCCACTGGAACTGGCGGATTGGCAAGAGCAGTATGAGCAACTCCTGGAAGAGGGCTATCTGACCACACCGCCTGATCCCCCACCGCAGGCGCAAAAGCGTGGGCGGCGCAAACAGTCGCCAGCTCGCAATCTGCTCGATCGGCTTTGCACTCACCAGGAAGCAGTCCTCGCGTTCCTGACGAATTTCGCCGTGCCGTTCGACAACAGCCAGGCCGAGCGCGACATCCGCATGGTCAAAGTCCAGCAGAAGGTTTCTGGCTGCTTCCGCTCGTTGCCCGGCGCACAAGCCTTTTGCCGCATTCGCAGCTATCTTTCCACCTTACGGAAACAAGGTGTGCCAGTCCTGTTGGCCTTAGAGCAGGCTTTGTCCGGTCATCCGGTCTTTCCTGCCTTCTAGCTCCCCTGAATAGTTACACGAATCCTTACAGAGATTGCTAAATTTGAGTAAAAGTGAGCTTGAGATTCTACACAAATGCAAGTTATCCAGATCATATACTGCATCTCGTAGAAAAAGTTGGTCATCCTGGACGGCTACAGGGCTAGAATAAGCTAAGGACTATCTGTAAGTACTTGTCCCATAGCAAGCACGAAATTCACAAAGCGCCCTCTTTGCGAAGACAGACCATCTTCTGAGAAAATTCGGTCAAAGTGACGGAGAAATTCGGGTAGGATACCAGGAAAAACGAGGTGCGATAATTGTACACTTGTTCTAGCCAGGATATCTCCTTCACATAGGCGATATCCCTGTGAGAGCAGAGAACAGGAAGCTGCTGCCACACAACTTGAAGCGAATATTGTTTTTTGCGGCTTGCAAAGAGACGAGAATCGGCTCGCTCTTTCATTTTTCGGCACAGATTGCGCAACAGCTTCCCGTTTCTGCCTGTTTCGTTCAAGGTAGAGTGTGTATGGAACAAATACCGGCCATGACCCCTGCTAAACGCAGGCGGCTCTTGAAGACTTTTGGTCCATGCCCGGCGGGCTACACCTATGATGATCTGGAGCGGCTGCTTGACGCCCTCTATGGCATGTTTAGCGATGTCTACACCTCAGCCGAACTGCGCCCAATCGTCGTCAGCAATCCCTTTGACCGCTCCGAGCATCCGCGCCAGCTCAAACTGATCGAGTTGACCGACTGGCTCGAAGCCATTGTCGCCTGACAACAACTGGACACCCCTTCGATGTATCTTTCCCTCTTCAGAGGCAGCGATGGCATCTCGCCCGGCTGAGCGGGATGCCCTTCACCATCTTTCCTACTAGGACTCGCTTTGCGCCCGCCGCCCGCGCCCCGACGCTTTTGGCCGGTAGCCTTTACGCCGGATCTCACGCGGCCACGGCATCCGCGTGGGCAGGTGATCCCCCGGACTATACTTGCGCTTTTGCTCCTGGATCGTCTTATCATTCATTTGCATATAAATCTTCACGGTCGTCATATCCTCGTGGCCGAGGAGTTCTTGCAAACTGAATGGGTCGTTACCCAGAATCAGGTAGCGCACGGCGAAGGTGTGACGAAGAATATGTGGGCTGATGCGCTTGCCGGTGATCCCGGCCCGCTTCTTGAGGCGCGCGAACAACAGCGTCACGCCATTTTTTGTGAGCGGGGTTCGCGTTTCGGAAAGGAACAGGTGATCTTCTCCGGCGCTGCCCCAGTCGGCCAACTCCTCCTCACCGGGCCGGTGTTTATCCAGGTAGTAGAGCAGGTTGCGCAGGCAGTTCTGGCCCAGGGCCACCCGCCGTTCTTTCGATCCCTTACCCTTCACCGTGAAGATGCCATGCCTGCGGTCAAAATCTCCCACGCGCAGGCCGCACAGTTCGGAGACGCGAATGCCGGTATCGTAGAACACCCAGAGAATCGCGCGGTTGCGTACCGCCGCCCGGTCGGCATGTAGCCCCGCTTCATTGGGAGGAGCGCATGCCAGTAAGAGTCGCTCAAACTCTTCCGGCTCGATGGTCTGAATGAGCGGCTTGCCGACTTTGGGAAACACGACATGATCGAAGGGATTGCCGTCAATGATGGCGCGAGCGACCAACCAATGGAAGAAGGCCCGCGCCGAGCGCGCATAGGTCTGAATAGTGCGCTCAGAGCGCACCTTGCCGCGACTGGTTGGCGTCTTGCGCATCCAGGCAAACCAGGCGTTGATGTCCTGAGCCTCGATCTCTCCCACCAGGGTGATCGTCCGTTCCTCTTGCAGGTAGCGTTGCATGAGGCCAAGCGCGGTGCCATGCCATTCCAGGGTTTTCAGGCTATGGTTGCCGCCCTCGTGATCGAGCAGATAATCCTCGATGGCGCGCTCGATGGTGGTCGTGGCGCGACGCTGAGCTTGTAACTGGCGCTGCGTGGTCTTCCCGCCGCGTGGTTTCGCTGTGCTTCCGGTTGGTGCGGCGCTGGCACGCGCCTCGGTCTGGGCGTCCAGCTTGGCGCGCTGGGCCACGGCTCGTCGATCCGTCACGCGCCGGGATGCTTGCCTGTTCGAGGGAGCATTCCGTTTACGAGACGGCTCAGGATTGGGAGTGGTCTTCGACAATGGTACTGACATGATGTGATCCCTCCTGTGGATCGTTCGTCCGGGGCGAAGCGGGCAGCGAGAAGGCAAGGGAAGAGGCAGGATGTCGGGCGTACCTGGGCAAGGCGTTGCGTCCTCGCGAAGGCAGGATGTTACCAACTCGCGAAGGCAGGACGTTGCCCAAAATCGCGGCAGGATGTCGCTGTGCGCCTTTTTGCACCAGAGAAAACCGCCTCGTGCTTCCTTCATCGCCGCCCGGTTGTCCCGGGACGGCTTCTCATCGGCCTGCACAGAGACGGTTCATATCGAAGAGCGGGAGACGGGGCTCGAACCCGCGACAGCCTGCTTGGAAGGCAGGAACTCTACCACTGAGTTACTCCCGCATGTTCATTGTGGAGAAGATGCTGGATTGGTCGGGGTGCGCGGACTTGAACCGCGGACCTCATGGTCCCAAACCATGCGCGCTACCAACTGCGCCACACCCCGTCACGACATGCTTCTCGTCGATGCGTGATTACTATAACATGGCTCTGGCGCTCTGTCAAGAAGGTAGCAAAGTGAGATGCAGATTACCAGCTTGACACGCGCCTGAGAGAAGGCTATTATCATGGTATACATCAATTATCAGAAGCGAGAGTACCAGGATGTCTGAACAAGCATGTTATATTGAACAATTTCCGCATAGCCTTCCGCATCGCGCGGAGGTGATACTGCGCCCGTGCGGGCATTACGCCTGCGCGCCACATACCATCACGTATTATGGGACGGGCGATGATGACGAACT
>Ga0307373_10006008_pt1 | contig 19528 bp, 18 predicted proteins | sample OX2MG_FD_202534 | JGI IMG/M metagenome (GOLD analysis project Ga0307373, IMG submission 202534) | Soil microbial communities from Risofladan, Vaasa, Finland - OX-2 | ecosystem: Environmental > Terrestrial > Soil > Coastal area > Acid sulfate soil | place: Finland: Risofladan, Vaasa | collected...
GAGCGCGCGCTTACGCGCAAACATCGGGCGACTCCTGCATGACCTATCAGCATAAGCACCGGCATCGGCGCCGCTCAAGGGCTTTTGAGGCTATCTGATGCTATCAGGGGAGAATCTGGAACCGGCCAAGGCGATAGGGACGATAGATCTCGAAATCGCGGCGATCGACGGTGAAGATGCGGCGGATCCGCTCACGCTCGGCCACGCGCACGAGCGCGGCGTCAGCAAGGTCCATCGGCAAGTCACGATACTTGCGCATCAGCTCGCCGATTCGGGGAAGGTCGGCGCGATCGAGGGGCGCCAGTTTGACAGCTCCATTCGATAGCCATTCGAGCACGGTTTCCTGTGCGATATCCGAATCCTTTATCAGGTGCATCGCCTCGGTAATCGCGGGCCAGACGGTGAGCAACGGTTCGCGGAGTTCCGCCAGAACTTCGTGGCAAGCCAGATGCCAGGTGTCGTTACGGCTACACAGAGCGACTAAAGGACCGGCATCTATCAAGATCACGCGCGCGTTTCCTTGCCTGCAGCATCTCACCGACCTTTCGGCTGGTATCGACGGAGAGATTGGACGGTCCACTGATCCAGCATCCGATTCCCTTTTTCATGAGATCGTATGGGCGAACCTCCGCGCGCTTGCGCCTTCGGCGGCGATGCTCCAGCACCGCTACCGCCTCGCGGAGGAGTCCGGATTTCGTGGTCCCTTCCTCGCGCGCGAGGCGCTCGATCGTGGCCGCCAGTTGCGAGTCGATTCGTAGAGTCATGATCGCCATCGTTCGTTCCTGTAATACAATGTGTAATACACACCTGGGCGGGAATCCAGCCGGTCAAGAAACGATCCGCTCGGGATGCGTGTAGATATTGAAGCTGCCGCCGCGCAGGAAGCCGATTACTGTGGTGCCGGTTTCCTGGGCCAGCTCGACGGCCAGCGACGACGGCGCCGAGACCGCCGCGACGATCGGCACGCCCGCCGCCGCGGCCTTTTGCACCAGCTCGAATGAGAGCCGTCCGCTCACCATCATTATCGAGTCGCTCAGCGGGAGCAGTCCCGCGCCAAGCGCCCATCCGACGAGCTTGTCCACCGCGTTATGCCGGCCCACGTCTTCGCGCAGCGCGCGGAGGGTTCCCGAGAGATCGAAAATCGCGGCGGCGTGCAATCCTCCGGTCGCGGCGAAGATCGCCTGCTCGGCGCGCATCGCGGCGCCAAGTCCGAGGATCGCCGGCGACGCGGCGCGCACCGTGCCCCGCGGAGGAGCAACCCGGCGCGTGATCGACTCGATACTGGTTTTGCCGCAAATTCCGCAGCTCGAAGTGATCGCGAAGTTGCGCTTGAGCCGCGCGCGCAATCGCTCTGCCGGAACATTCAGGATCGCATCGATCATGTTCGGCTCGGGCTTGCCCGCGCGGCTGCGGACGCGGCGAATCTCGCCAAGCTCGTGCGCGCAGGCGACGAAGCCTTCGCCAAAGAGAAAGCCCGCGACGAGTTCCTCATCGTCGCCGGGGGTGCGCATCGTGAGCGTGAAGCGGCGTCCGCCGAGCCGGATTTCGAGCGGCTCTTCGGCGGCCAGCGATTCTTCGCCCTGTGCCGCGCGGCCGCCGGACCATCTAAGCGCCCGGACGCGCGCGATCTGATTGTTAGGGATTCGGTTTTTCACCGCCGGTACTCTGCGCGCCGCCGCCTGTGCTTTCGCGGGCGAGCGCGGCGACGGCCTCGCGCACGATATCTTTCAACTCGGCTCCGCCGCCTGCCAGATGGTCGATAATCCGCCGGCGCATCGCGGGCGCCCAGAAGCTGCGCAGATGATTGGCAATTCCGGCGACGGCTTCGCCGCGGTCGGGATAGGCCGCAAAGTAGTCGCCGATCTGATTCGCCATCCTGATGAGACGCCGGTTATCCACGAGTCCCAAGCCTCGCCCGCCGCGGCCTCAAGGACGACGCTCGTGCTCGTAGTCCTCGAGCTTCGCAAGCGGCACGACCTCGACGGCGGTCACCTTGTACTCGGGGCAATTGGTGGCCCAGTCGGAGAGATCGGTGGTGAGCAGATTGGTCTGCGACTCGGGATGATGAAACGTCGTGTACACGACTCCGGGCTGCATCCGCGGCGAGACCCGCGCACGCAGGCGGGTCGCGCCCTTGCGTGATCGCACATCGAGCCACGCGCCGTCGCGGATTCCGCGCTGTTCGGCGTCGTGCGGATGAATTTCGAGCAGGTCCTCGGGATGCAGCGACGCATTCGTCGTTCGGCGCGTCTGGCTGCCCACGTTGTACTGGGTGAGGATACGTCCGGTGGTCAGGATCAACGGGAAGCGCGCGGAGGTGCGTTCCTCAGTCGGGATATACTCCGTGATTGTGAATTTGCCCATGCCGCCCACGAAGCGACCTACGTGCATCGTCGCGGTGCCCTCGGGCGCGGCGTCATTGCAGGGCCATTGCACGCTGCCGAGGCGGTCGAGCTTCGCGTAGCTGACGCCGGCAAAGGTGGGAGTAAGGCGCGCGATCTCGTCCATGATCTGCGACGGATGCGCATACGCCATCGGATAGCCGAGCGCGGCCGATAGCTGGCACGTGATCTGCCAGTCCGCAAAGCCTGCCAACGGTTCCATCACCTTGCGCACGCGCGAGATGCGCCGTTCGCTGTTGGTGAAGGTGCCGTCTTTTTCGAGGAACGACGATCCCGGCAGAATCACGTGCGCGAACTTCGCGGTCTCGTTCAGGAAGATGTCCTGAAGCACGACGCACTCCATTTTGCGCAGCGCATCGGTCACGTGGCCCGAGTCGGGCTCGGATTGGACGGGATCTTCGCCCTGGATATAGATGCCCTTGAAGCTGCCGTCGAGCGCGGCGTCCATCATGTTCGGAATCCGCAGGCCCGGCTCGGGATCGATCGTCACCCGCCATTCGCGCTCGAAAGCGGAGCGCACGTGCGCGTCCGAGATATGCCGGTAGCCGGGCAGCTCGTGCGGGAACGAACCCATGTCGCAGGAGCCCTGGACGTTGTTCTGGCCGCGCAGCGGATTAACTCCGACGCCCGGCCGCCCGATATTCCCGGTCGCCATCGCAAGGTTCGCCATCCCGAGCACCATCGTGCTGCCTTGGCTGTGCTCGGTGACGCCAAGGCCGTAATAGATCGCGGCGTTGGGAGCGCTGGCGTAAAGGCGCGCGGCCGCGCGCAAGTTGGCGGCGGGCACTCCGGTCATCGGCTCGACCGCCTCTGGCGAGTTGCGCGGCTCGAGGATGAAGCCGCGCCAAGTAGCGAAATCGCGCGCGCCGCAGCGCTCGCGCACGAAGTCGAGGTCCGCCAGCCCCTCGGTCATCACGACGTGCGCGATCGCATTGATAACCGCCACGTTGGCGCCCGGGCGCAGCTTCAAGTGATACGACGCGGCGACGTGCGGCAATTTTACGATTTCGATCTGCCGCGGATCGATCACGATCAGCTTCGCGCCCTCGCGAATCCGCCGCTTCAGGGCGGAGCCGAAAACCGGATGGCCCTCGGTCGGATTGGCGCCGATAATCATGATCACGTCGGCGTGGCGGACCGAATCGAAATCCTGGGTGGTCGCGCTGGTGCCGAACGCGAGCTTGAGTCCGTAGCCGGTCGGCGAGTGGCAGACGCGCGCGCAGGTATCGACGTTGTTGTTGCCGAAGGCGGCGCGGACCAGCTTCTGCACGAGGTAGGTTTCCTCGTTGGTGCATCGCGAGGACGTGATCCCGCCCACGGCGTCGCGTCCGTAGCTCGTCTGGATGCGCCGCAATTCGCGCGCGGCATAAGCGATAGCTTCGTCCCACGAGACTTCGCGCCACGGCTCGTCGATCCGCGCACGAATCATCGGGCGCTTGACGCGGTCGGGATGCGTTGCGTAACCCCACGCAAAACGGCCTTTGACGCAGGCGTGGCCGTGATTGGCGCTCCCGTTCTGATTCGGCGCCATCCTGACCACCGAGCTGCCCTTCATCTCCGCCTTGAAGGAGCATCCGACGCCGCAGTAGCCGCAGGTGGTGACGACGCTGCGCTCCGCCTGGCCCATCGCGATCACGGAATTTTCGGTGAGCGCCGCGGTCGGGCACGACTGCACGCAGGCCCCGCACGCCACACATTCCGAATGTGCGAACGGCTCGCGCTGGCTCGCCACGACCGTCGAGCCGAAGCCGCGGCCGTCGATCGTGAGCGCGAAGGTGCCCTGCACTTCCTCGCACGCGCGAACGCATCGCGAGCACACGATGCATCGCGAGGGATCGAAGGTGAAGAACGGGCTCGATTCATCCTTGGGCGAGGCGAGATGGTTTTCGCCCTGATAGCCGTAACGGACCTCGCGCAGGCCGACCACTCCCGCCATCTCCTGCAGCTCGCAGTTGCCGTTGGCCGGGCAGGTCAGGCAATCGAGCGGATGGTCGGAAATGTAGAGCTCCATGACGCCGCGGCGCAGGCGGGCGAGCGCTTCGGATTGCGTCCGCACGACCATCGCGTCGCGCACCGGCGTGGTGCACGAGGCCGGGTAGCCGCGCGCGCCGTCAATTTCGACCAGGCACAAGCGGCACGAACCAAAGGGTTCGAGAGAATCGGTCGCGCACAGTTTTGGGATTTTATGGCCGGCGAGCGCCGCCGCGCGCATCACGCTGGTCCCGGCGGGAACTGTGACTGACGCGCCATCGATCGTGACGGTAACGGCGGGCGCATCCGCGCCGACGGGGGTACCGAGATCAGTGTCGCTCTTCGACCGCATCGCGTTTCAGCCCTTCTCCGTCGTTATATTAAATCCGCGATCTCGCGCGTGGTCAGCGCGAAATCCTCGGGAAAATGGCGTATCGCGCTCAGCACCGGCAGCGGCGCCAGGCCGCCAAGCGCGCACAACGACCCGTTTGCCATCGTATCGCAAAGGTCGCGCAGCAGCATCAGGTTGGCCCGCGCGTCGCGGCGCGCGATGATCCTTTCAATCACCTCGACGCCGCGGACCGACCCGATCCGGCACGGCGTGCATTTCCCGCACGATTCCAGCGCGCAAAATTCCATCGCAAAGCGCGCCATCCGCGCCATATCGACCGTGTCGTCAAAAACCACGATTCCACCGTGCCCAAGAATTCCGCCCGCGCCCTGCATCGTCTCGTAATCGAGCGCGAGATCGAGCTGCGCGGCCGGCAGGTACGCGCCGAGCGGACCGCCGATCTGGATTGCGCGAATCGGCCGGCCGCTGGCGGTGCCCTCGCCGATCCCGACGATCAGTTCGCGCAGCGTCGCGCCCAGCGGCAGCTCGACCAGTCCGGGCCGTTTCACATTGCCGGCGAGTTGGAACGGAACCGTGCCCGCCGACGACGCCGTGCCGAGCGCGCGGTAGTAGTCCGCGCCGCGTTCGATAATCGCGGGGACGCTCGCCAGCGTGACGACGTTGTGGACCAGGGTCGGCTTGCCGAAGAGCCCGCTGATGGCAGGCACGGGAGGCTTGTGGCGGACCATCCCGCGGCGCCCTTCGATACTCTCGAGCATCGCGGTCTCTTCGCCACAGACGTAGGAGCCCGCACCGACGCGAATTTCGAGATCAAAATCGCGCCCCAAAAATTCGCGCGCGCGCGCCGCCGCAAGCGCGGCGTTCATCACGCGGCAGGCGTCGGGATATTCGGAGCGAATATAGATGTACCCGTAGGAGGCGCCGATCGCCGCCGCCGCAATCGCCATCGCTTCGATCAGCGCGAACGGGTCGCCTTCGAGGATCATTCGGTCGGCGAACGTTCCCGAGTCGCCTTCGTCGGCGTTGCAGACGATAAATTTGCGATCCGCCGCGGCGCCGCGCGCGGTCTCCCATTTGATTCCGGCGGGAAAGCCCGCGCCGCCGCGGCCGCGCAGCCCCGAAGCCTTGATCGCTTCGACAACGCGCGCCGGGCCGATTTCCCGCGCGCGCGCCAGTGCGCGAAATCCGCCGTGCGCGATGTAGTCGTCGATCGAAAGCGGATCGACAACGCCCGCGCGCGCGAAGGTGAGCCGGTTCTGCGCCGCCAGAAACGCAATCCGCTCGGCAACGCCTATGCGCAAGCGATGCGCTCCGCCATCGAGAAACCCCGCGTCGAACAATCCGGGCACGTCGGCCGGCGCGACCGGACCGTATGCGATCCGCCCGTCGGCGGTTGCCGCTTCGACCATCGGCTCGAAGGCGTACGCGCCGCGCGACCCGTTGCGAACAATCTTGACCGCCAGAGCGCGGCGCTCGGCTTCGAGCGCGATCGCGCCGGCGACTTCGCTTGCGCCAACCGAGACCGCGCCGGAATCGCCCGGGACAAAGACTTGCGCGCTCACGGCTTCTTCCTGCAGAGCGCCAGCGCGGCGTCGAAAGTTTGCGGCGTCGCGCGGCCGTAAAGCCGATCGTCGATCATCAGAGCGGGCGAGCACGCGCAGTTGCCGAAGCAATAGACCGGCTCGAATGTGAACTCGCCGTCGGAGCTGGTCTGGCCGACTGCGGCGCCAATTGCGTTTACGATATGCTCTTCGAGCGCCACCGCGCCCATCGCCTGGCACGATTCGGCGCGGCACAGCCGTACAACGTGGCGGCCGGGCGGCTCGGTGCGGAAATCATGGTAGAAGCTGATGACGCCGTGGACTTCGGCGCGGGAAAGATTCAAACCGGCCGCGATTGGGGCGACGGCTTCGTGCGGAATATATCCGAAGCGGCGCTTTACCTCGTGCAGGATCGGCAGAAGTGCGCCGGGCAGCCCGCGGCGCGCGGCGACGATCTCTTCGATCGCGGTCAGATCTATTTCGCCGGCTCGTGACGATGACGTTTTCGTCTCCATAGCTATAGCTGCGCACGATACATCCGAATTTCAATTAACACGGGGCCGCGGAAATTTGTACCGGCGGCGGGGATCGCGGGCTCACCGGCGCGCGAAATGATCCAGTATCGGGCGGCCCGCGCCAAGGCGAAACCGGCGGCGCAGCGCCGCCGTTACGTAGCGTTTGGCCGCGCGAACCGCCGCCTCCAGATCCATCCCGCGCGCGAGCGACGCGGCGATCGCCGCCGAGAAGGCGCATCCCGTGCCGTGCGCTCCCCCACCCGCAACTCGCCCGGCGCGCAATTCGAGGTAGCGGAGTCCATCGAAAAACAGATCGATCGATTCGCAGCGGTCGGGGCCATGGCCGCCCTTGATCACGACCGCCCGCGCCCCCATCGCGACGATCTCCCGTGCGGCGGCGCGCAGCGCGGCGCGGCTGTCGATCCGCAAATGAGTCAGCGCCTCGGCCTCGGCGATATTGGGCGTGATCACGCGGGCGAGCGGAACCAGGTAATGGCGGATCGCGCGCTCGCCGGCGCGGTCGAGCAGGCGCACTCCGGCGCTCGAGACCATCACCGGATCGACGACGGGCGCGGGCAGGCGCAGCTCGGCGATTGCGCGCGCGACGGCGCGCACGACCGCGGCGTTTGCGAGCGCGCCGGTCTTGAGCGCGTCGGGCATTTTTTCCGCCGCGACCGTCTGGATTTGCGCCGCAATCATCGCGGGCGCGACCGCATGCACGCGCTCGACCGAGGAACTATTCTGCGCAATCACGGCAGTCAGCGCCGAGTATCCATAGACGCCATGCGCCGCGAAAACTTTGAGGTCGGCCTGAATTCCCGCGCCGCCGCCCGGATCGCTGCCGGCGATCGTTAGCGCGATTCGGCGTCCTGATCGGGAGGGCATCGGTGATGAGAATTCTGGATTCGCGCGGCTCGGCGGCGTGGGGGACCAGCTTGCAAACGACGCGAGTATAGCAGATTCGCACGCGGCGCGCGCCGGGCGGGGTGGATTGCTTGAGGATCGAGCCGCAGAGTATTTTGCCGGTCAGATCGCCACGCGCACGATCGCCATATCGCCGCGCGCGATCGCTATGCAGAACAAGTCACAATCGGATTTTCTGGGTCTGCCGTTTCAGGAAAAGCTCGAATTCCTGTACGGGCTGCCCGCGCGCACCAAGCGCGATCTGATACTTTCGGCGCCCGAGGCCGAGCGCCTGGTGCAATCGTTTTCGCCCGAAACGCTCTTCTACACGCTCAAGGAAATCGGCTCCGCCGACGCGGGCGACCTGCTGAGCCTCGCGCTGCCCGAACAAGTGCAATCGCTCTTCGACCTGGATTGCTGGAGCAAGGACCGCCCGAATTTCGCGCGGATGCGCGAGTGGATCGAGGCGCTGTCCGAGGCGGGACGCCGCCGCCTTGCCGACGGGCTGATGAAACTCGACCTCGAGATGGTGGCGCTATTGCTGCGCGGATACGTGAAGGTGCATCGCCTCGACGATCCGAACGCGGCCGAGGATCCGCCGTTCAACCGCTATGTCCAGTTCGACGAGCACTACCTGATCGAGTTCATCCGCAATGACGCGATCACGCAGCACATTTCCGATTTTATCGAAGAAGCCTTCGAGCGCGACTACAACTATTACGCCGCCGTGATGGAGGATATTTACTGGGGCGTCGAAGCCGAACTCGAGGAAGAAGCCTACCAGTTCCGCAGCGCGCGGCTCGCCGACCGCGGCTTTCCGGATTACTACGAGGCGCAAGACGTATTCGCCTATATCAATCCGGCCGATTTCCTGAAAATTCGCGAGCAATACGAAAAGCCGACTCGCGCCGACCTGCTCGACGAGCGCGACCTGCTGCCGCCCGAGATGGCGCCGGCGCTGGCCGGCTCGGAGGCTTCGCTGTTCAACACCGCCCTGACGGCGGGTTTCGCCGCGCACAGCAAACGCCAGGTCCGCGCGGAAATGGCGATGGTTTCGAACCAGGTGCTGATGGCGCGCGCGGTGGATTTCGGGGATCTGGACGCGGTCCGCTTCGCGGTCGAAATGACGCACAACTATCTCAACCTCGGACTGGAAAACCTGGCCGGCGGCGACCTGGACACCGCGATCGAGCATCTGCGCGACACGCATCTGAAACTGCTCTTCCGGCTCGGCGTGAGCCTGACGATCGATCTGAGAAAACGCGCGGAAGCGACGCTTGGCCGGCTCGGCTTCGCGCCGGACAGAACCGTCGAGGTCGCGTACCTCGATTCTCCCTATCGCGAGGCGCTGACCGGCTTCGTGCAGCGCCAGCCCCGCTTTTACGGCGGACTGGACGGCAAGGGCGCGGTCGTGATGCGCGACTTCCGCACGATGCGCGATCTGCATCTGGGCTATGCGATGCTCGAGCAAGTCGACGCGGCGCGGCCGCTCTTGCGGGCGCTGCTCGAGATCGATATCGCATCGCCGGGCTTCCGCGCGTCGATCGCGGCGCGCGAGATTCGGCTGAGCCAGATTCTTTTGACCGCGTTTGCCCGCGCCGCGCTGGGCGGTGCGATGGCGCCCGAGCCGATCGAGGCGTCAAGGCTGACCGCGATGCGCGACGTTCTGATGACCTATCGCGGCGGCGTCGGCAAATTGAGCGAGACGCTGCATGAGATAGTCGCCAAGGCTATCGCCGCGCGACTGGATGAAGCGGAGCGCGCCGCGGGCGCGGAGTTCCTGAACTCGTGCCTGAACGTGTTCGAAGAAGAGTTCGCCAGCCTGGGCGCCGAGCGCGAGGTTGATCCGCGTTTCATCCGCAGCGTTCTAGTGCGCCGCGGATGAGAAGAAACCGCAGATTTCACAGATTACAGAGCGATTTTCGGATTGAGCGCCGCCAAAGCGGCGCTCAGGAGGGATCTCTGGCGCGGCGCGAACGCGCCGCGCGCTTTAATCTGTGAAAATCTGTGTAATCTGTGAATTCTTCTCTTATCTTGCCAGCGTTACCGTGCTGATCGTGCCGGCGCGATCGAGCGTGATTGTAACTGGGCCGGTGTTTTTCACGGCGTCGATTCCGGCGCTGAAGTCCGCGGCTTTCGTTACCGCGTGCGAATCGACTCGGGTGACAATGTCGCCGCGGACAACTCCCGCGCGCTGGCCCGCCGGTCCCGCATCCGCCACCAGCACGCCGCCTCCTGACGGAACGCTGAACGCCGCGGCGAGAGCGGGCGTCAGATCCTGGACCGTGATTCCAAGCGCCGTTGCGACGCGCGGTCCCGCCGCCGCCGGCGCGCGCGCGGCAAGATGGGCGTTCGGGGCGTCGATAAACAGCGGTGCGGCGACGTAGATCGGCGCGTGCGCCTCGGTCGCCAGCGCGATCGCGTCGCTCGGGCGGCTGTCGATCGCGTACTTGCCGCCGTCCATGATAATTTTTGCGAAATAAATTTCGCCGCGAAGCCTGGAAATTTCGACGCGGTCGATTCGATTGCCGGTCTGGCTGATCACGGAGCCCAACAGGTCGTCCGTCAGTGGGCGCGGCGGCTTGATTCCGCGCAACGCCAGCAGGATCGCCTGCGCCTCGCTGTCGCCGATAAGAATTGGCAGCTCGCGCGCTCCGCCGGAATCAACCAGGAGCACGAAGTGCGCTTGCGCCGACTCGTCAAAGCCGACCGTCGCGACCGTGACCGGCACGGCGTTCGCGCTTTGCGCCGACGAGGTGTTTTCCGGCGCCTTATCATGCTGCCCGCACGCGCATGCCGCCAGTATCGCGGCGAGTGCCAGCAGGCAAAGACGGCGCCCTGCAACAGCCTGCATGATGATCAGGTTACGCGCGCGGCGGCCCGGAAGCCAAGCGGGCGCGCGTCCCTGTTATGCACCGTGGCGGAACCCTTTCGCGACAATATACAGCTCCGACGAGCCGGGCCGGGTGGCGCCGGTGCGCGTGACCTCGACCGAGGCGAAATCGCGCTCGAATTCGGCGACAACCTGCTTGAACTCCGCGCTCATGAATACCTTGGCAACCATCGCGGCGCCCGGCCGCAGCACGCGACGGGCGAATTCCCGCGCTGCAATCAACAACTCGTGCGAGCGCGCTTCATCGCGCATCGCGATTCCGGTCAGCTTGGGCGCAAGGTCGCTGGTCACGAGATCGGCGGCGCCGCCAAGCTCGGCGATCACGCGTTCGACGGTCGCGCGGTCCAGAATGTCTCCGGTCACGACAACGACGCCCGCCGGAACATTCGCGCATCGGGCAAGATCGACTCCCACGATCCGTCCCGCGGGCCCTGCCGCGCGGGCGAGGATCGCGAGCCATCCGCCGGGCGCGCATCCGAGGTCGGCGATTCGCGCGCCGCGCGGCGCGAGCTTCGCGCGCGCGATCAGCTCCTCGATCTTGAACGCCGCGCGCGACGGAAGTCCGCGCTCGCGCGCCTTGCGATAATACTTGTCGCGCGGCTCGTAGGTGGCCATCGTGAATTATCTGGCGGCGGAAAAATGATCGCGCGGTTTGATCCGCGCGCACGAGCCGGTATTCTGGGGGGCTCTGCGAATTGGTTTCATCGAAGTAAGCGCGATGCCGTCCATCAATCTTGAAGACCTTAATCCTGAACAGCGCGCCGCCGTGATCGCCGAGCCCGGCCCGATTCTGATTCTGGCCGGCGCCGGATCGGGAAAAACCCGCGTGCTCACTTACCGTATCGCCCACCTGATGGGCGAGCGCAAGGCTGCGCCCGAAGGCGTTCTCGCGGTGACGTTCACCAACAAGGCGGCGGCCGAGATGCGCGAGCGGGTGGCCGCGCTGATCGGCGAAGACGCGCGCGCGCCGTGGGTGAGCACCTTCCATTCCGCGTGCGCGCGAATCCTTCGCGTCGAGGGCCACGCGCTCGGTTTCGATCGCAACTTTTCGATCCTCGACGAAGGCGATTCGTCGGCCGTGATGCGCCGCGTGCTCGAGGACGCGATGCTCACCGACGCGCCGCCGGTGGAAGTCCTGCGCGCGCGAATCGAGCAGGCCAAGAATGAGGCGATTTCGCCCGCCGCGATGGCCGAGATAGTCGAAAGCGATCGCGACAAGCGAATCGCCGAGCTATACGCGCTCTATCAGAAGCGGCTCATCGCGATGAACGCGATGGATTTCTCGGACCTGCAGATGCACGTCTGGACCCTGTTCGAGCAGGATCCCGAGGTCCTCGAGCGCTGGCAGCGGCGCGCCGCGCATCTGCTGGTCGATGAATACCAGGACACCAATCGCGTGCAGTACCTGCTGGTGCGCGCGCTTGCCGAACGCTCCGCCAGCCTGTGCGTGGTCGGCGATGAGGACCAGTCGATCTACCGATGGCGCGGCGCCGATATCCGCAACATCCTCGATTTCGAGCGCGACTACCCCGAGGCGCAGATCTTCAAGCTCGAGCAGAACTATCGCTCGACCAAGACCATCCTTGCCGTGGCGGGCGGCGTGATCCGCAACAACACCGAGCGCAAGGAAAAAACCCTGTGGACCGAAAACGAAGCCGGCGAGCCGGTGGTCTATTTCACCGGAATGACCGAGCGCGAGGAAGGCGACTTTATCGCGCGCGAGATCGCGCGGCTGGTCGAAGGCGGCGGCCTGCGTCCGCTGGACTTCGTGGTGTTCTACCGGACCAACGCGCAGTCGCGGGTTATCGAAGAAGCGCTGGTGCGCCGGCGAATCCCGTATTACATCGTCGGCGGAGTGCGCTTTTACGATCAGCGCGACGTAAAGGATTTACTGTCCTACCTGCGCGTGCTCGCAAACCCCGCCGACGCGGTCAGCCTGGAGCGGATGGTCGCCACGCCGGCGCGCGGAATCGGCGCCAAAACTGTCGAGGCGATTAACGAGATCGCCGCGCGCGAAAAGATTACCGCGTTCGAGGCGCTGGGCCGGCTCGAAACCGTGTCCAACGTCGCGCTCAGGATCGCGAAGGCGGCGGGCGCTTTGTACTCCTGGATGCGCGATCTGGCGGCGCGCGCTCCGGCGACCGCTGTGCGCGAAATAGTCGCCGAGGTCGTGCGCCATTCCGGCTTCGAGTCCTACCTCGACGGCCTTGCCGACGCCGCCGCGCGCAAGCAGAACCTGGCCGAGCTGCTGACGGCGGCGGGCGCCTTCGACGCCGAAAATTCCGGCGGCGGACTTGCCGAGTTCTTAGAACGCGTCGCGCTCGTCAACGACGCCGACCAGCTCGCCGGAGCCGCCGGGCGCGCGGCGCTGATGACGCTGCATACCTCCAAGGGTCTTGAATATCCCGTCGTCTTTATCGCCGGGATGGAAGAAGGACTGTTCCCACATAGCCGCTCGGCCGACAGTCCCGACGAAATCGAGGAGGAGCGCAGGCTGTGCTACGTCGGAATGACGCGCGCACGCCGGATGCTCTACCTGACCAACACGCTCTCGCGCGAGCTATACGGAAGACGCGACGAGCCGCGCCCCTCGCGCTTTCTGGCCGAAATCGACGGCGGGTTGCTGCGCAGAATCGCACCCGAGCGCGAGCGCCCTATCCTGCGCGCGCCGGAGCCGAACCGTCCGTACGTCGATTACAGCGACAGCCAGCTTTCCGAAGACGAAGCCGGCGACGGCAGCCTGGCGATAGGCGCGCGCGTGATTCATCCGACCTTCGGCCGGGGCGTGATCCGCCGCCGCGAAGGCCGCGGCGACGGCGCGAAGGCGTGGGTGAATTTCGATCGGGCCGGAGTCAAGTTGCTGGTCCTGAAATTTGCCAATCTAAAGGCGATTGCCGACTAGGCGTTCATCCCTTACAATTTTGTTACGGCCCGGACTTAACAAGCGAGGCCGGCGCTAATGCGCAGCCGCGTGATTTTATTGAGATCGCATAGACACAATTGGCTCCGATGGATCGCCACGGCGTTATGCGTCGTCGTGGCGGCATGGTCGGCGCCGCGCCTCGCGCATGGATGGACCGACGCGGAATTTGAAAAGCGTCCGCTCTACGCCTATCCGCTGCCGCGCGGCCGCGACAATATCATCGGCAATCTGATCACTTACCGGCTGCAAAAAGGCGACACGCTGCTCGATGTCGGCCGATGGTTCGGCGTTACGGCCACCGAAATATCGGCCTCCAACGGGAAGATCGACTGGTGGACGCCCCCGGCCGGCAAGGACATTATCCTGCCCGACGAGCATATTCTGCCCGATACCCCGCGCGTCGGAATTATTCTGAATATCCCCGAGATGCGGATTTACTATTACTTTCCGTCGCCGACCGGGCCGATCCTCGGCAAGCACAAAATCAAGAAGGCCGCCTTCAAGGAAGGAAAATCCCCGGCACATTCCGGAATTCATCCGGATGTCGTGTACACCTTTCCAGTCGGCCTGGGCCGCTTCGATTGGAAAACCCCGATCGCCGCCTTCACCGTGCGCGGCAAGACCAGGGAACCAACCTGGGTCCTGCCCGAGGATATTTACGAAGAGCATCTCGAACGCGACGGCGAAGCCGATCACGAGGTTCCCGGCGGCGATCCCGATAATCCCCTCGGCCATTACCGGCTCGAGCTTACGATTCCCGAGTACGCCCTGCACGGCACCAACGTTCCGTGGGGAGTCGGGATGGAAGTCAGCCACGGATGCGTGCGGCTCTATCCGGAAGATATCGAGCGCCTGTTCAACAAGGTCAAGGTCGGCACGCCGGGCGAGTTCGTCTATCAGCCGATCAAGTTCGGATGGCGCGGCGACGCGCTGTATGTCGAGGTGCATGACGATCTGTACGGCGTCTATCCGGGCTTGTGGGCGCACGCGCAGGACGAGATCAAACGCCTCGGCATCGAGGATCAGGTCGATCTGCAAAAGCTCGAGAAGGCGGTCGAAGCCAAAACCGGCATCCCGACCTACGTGATGCCCGGCCCTCCTCCCGCCGGCACCGCCGGCTGACGGCGCGATATCTCCGTAGCAAAGCGCGGCGGAGGTAGCCCGCCTTGCTACGCTTTTGACCTATCCCTTATACTTCTTCAGGCGCTGATAAATGACGCCGATATGCAGCGCGCGGCGCGGCGCATCTCTCATCATCACGTTTCGCGACTCAAGAGATATTGAATGCGACAGGTAGCTTTTCATCGCCCCGCCATCGGTCCCGAAGAAGAGCGCGAGGTGCTCGACACCCTGCGCTCCGGATGGATCACAACCGGCCCCAAGGCGAAGCGTTTCGAGAAGGAATTCGCCGCGTATGTCGGCGCGCGCAACGCGCTGGCTGTAGCACACTGCACCGGCGCGCTTCATCTTTCGCTGTGGGCGATGGGCCTCAAGCCGGGCGACGAAGTTATCACGACGCCGTTTACCTTCACCGCGACCGCCGAGGTGATGGGGTACCTGGGCGTGCGGCCGGTCTTCTGCGACGTCGATCCCGGTACATTCAATCTTAATCCCGCGCGCGTCGAAGAAGCGCTCGAGGGCGCAGGCCATCCTCGCGTCAAGGCGATCCTGCCGGTGCACTTCGCCGGTCATCCGTGCGACATGGACCGGCTGATGAAGATCGCGCGCGACTACAATCTCAAGACGATCGAAGACGCCGCGCACGCCGCCGGCGCCGCACGCCACATGGATGGTCGCGGGATGGCGAAGATCGGCACGATCGGCGACCTGACCTGCTTCAGCTTTTACGCGACCAAGAACTTCACCACCGCCGAAGGCGGGATGATCACGACCGCCGACGACGCGATGGCCGAAAAGATCGCGGTCGCGAGCCTGCACGGGATGAACAAGGACGCGTGGAAGCGCTACGACAAGAGCGGCTCGTGGTTTTACGAAATTCACGACCTGGGCTTCAAGTACAACCTGTCCGACGTTCACGCCGCAATCGGAGTGGCGCAGCTAAAACGCGCCGACGATTTCATGCACCGCCGCACCGAGATCGCGCGCCGCTACAACGACGCGTTCAAGGCTATCGAGGCGCTGCAAACGCCCTACTCCGAAGGCGGAATCGAGCACGCGTGGCATCTCTATGTGCTCCGCCTGAAACCCGCGCAGATGCGGATCGGGCGCGCGCAATTCGTCGAGGCGCTGCGCGAGCGCGGAGTCGGCGTGTCGGTACACTGCATCCCGCTGCACACGATGCACTATTACCAGCAGGCGTACGGATACCAGACCGGAGATTTTCCGGTTGCCGAGGATATCTACAGCCGCTGCCTGTCGCTGCCGATTTACGCGTCGATGAGCGACGCGGATATCGACTACGTAATCGACACCGTAATCGCGATCGAGCGCGAAAACCGCCGCTGACGCGCGGCGCGAACAGCGAAGGAGTTTCAATTTGCGGGCACTGGTCACCGGCGGCGCGGGTTTCCTCGGCTCTCATCTGTGCGAACGGCTGCTCAAAGACGGCAACGAAGTCATTTGCCTTGACAACTACTTCAGCGGCAAACGCGCCAACGTCGCCCACCTGCTCGACAACCGCAACTTCGAGCTGATCCGACACGACACCGTCGAGCCGATCCTGCTCGAAGTCGATCGCATCTTTCATCTCGCCTGTCCCGCCTCTCCGGTTCACTACCAGTACAATCCGGTGAAGACGATCAAAACCAGCGTGATGGGCACGATCAACATGCTCGGGCTGGCCAAGCGGGTCCGCGCGCGAATCCTGCTCACCTCGACCAGCGAGGTTTACGGCGACCCGGAACAGCATCCGCAGACCGAGAGCTACTGGGGACACGTCAACCCGATCGGCGTGCGCGCCTGCTACGACGAAGGCAAGCGCGTCGCCGAGGCGCTGATGATGGATTACCATCGCCAGAACAAGGTCGATACCCGCATCGTGCGCATCTTCAACACCTACGGCCCGCGGATGGCGATCAACGACGGACGCGTGGTCTCGAACTTCTGCGTCGCCGCGCTGCGCGGAGAAGACCTCGAACTCTATGGCGACGGGCAGCAGACGCGCTCGTTCGCCTACGTTGACGATATTATCGACGCGATCGTGCGCATGATGAATCAGGAGGAACATATCGGGCCGATCAATATCGGCAACCCCGATGAATTCACGATCTCCGAGCTGGCCGCACTCGCGATCGAGCTGACTCGCAGCTCCTCGAAGCTGAAAATCATGCCGATGCGTCCGGATGATCCGGTGCGCCGCAAACCCGATATCACGCTGGCCCGGAAAGTCCTCAAATGGGAACCGCGCATCGCGCTGCGCGACGGCCTGCGCAAAACGATCGAGGCGATACGCACCGAACTCGGGATTACCAGCGCGTGACTACCGCGCTTATCACCGGCGCCTCGAGTGGTTTGGGCGAGGAGTTCGCGATTCAGCTCGCGCGCGAAAAATTCGATCTCGTCCTCGTCGCGCGCCGCGAGGACAAGCTCAAGTCGGTGGCCGAACGCGCGCGCGGACTCGGCGCCGCGCGGGTCTCGATCGTCGCCGCCGATCTGTCGCATCCGGGAGCCGCCGCCGACGTCCATCGCCGCGCCGTGGCCGAGGTCGGCGAGATCGGCTACCTCGTCAACAACGCCGGCTTCGGCACCCACGGACGTTTTGACTCGCTGCCGCTCGAGCGCGAAATCGAGGAAATCGCGCTCAACGTCACTGCGCTGATGGCCCTTACGCGGATGTGCGTACCCGCGATGCTCGAACGCAGACGCGGCGTCGTGATCAACGTCGCCTCGACCGCGGCGTTTCAGGCGATCCCGTCGATGGCGACGTACGGCGCGACCAAGGCGTTCGTGCTGAGCTTTTCCGAGGCGCTCGCCGAGGAATTTCGCGGCACCGGAGTGACCGTTACGGCGCTTTGTCCGGGTCCGACGCGCACCGGGTTTCAGGCCGTCGCGGACACCGCCAGCGCGCGCATGCCCGCGTCTTCATACATGGACGCGGCAACCGTAGTCCGCCAGGCGCTCGCGGCGTCACGCGCCGGCAAGGCGGTCAAGATCAACGGCGCGATGAATCTGGTGATGGCGGAGTCCACGCGGTTTGTCCCGCGCGCGCTGGCGCGCAGAATCGCGGGCGCGATGTTCAAGAATCACTAGCCGCCGTTAGTCTCGCGGCGCGCACGGCTCTTGCCATCGCGGCCGCGCCGCGCAAAAATCGATTTGTCTCTCCCGGCACGATTCGCGTCACAATGGATTCGCGTTTACTCATCGCTGGAGTTTTGGCGTTTGCGCTTTGCGCCGCCTTTGCCGCCGGATGCTCGACTCCGCAAACTCCCACGCCCGCCGTCGCCCCCGCGCCGATTCCCGTTGTGACGGTCGCTCCGGCCAAGCCCGCGCCCGATCCTCTGATGCAGGAGTGGAATATCTTTCCCGATCCGACCTCCGGCAAGGTCGAGGTCTATCACAAGGGCGCGTATGTCGGCGCGGTAACCGGCGATGAACCCGTCGATCAGGATCCGCCCGTGCCCCACCAGACCAACGAGTAGCCGCACCCGCGCGGCGCGTTATTCGCGCAACAGGTTGCGCGCGATTACGACGCGCTGAATCTGCGAGGTGCCCTCGTAGATCTGCAACAGCTTGGCGTCGCGCATCAGCTTCTGCACCGGGTACTCGTCCATGTAGCCATAGCCGCCGAAGATCTGCACCGCGTCGGTCGTGATCTTCATGCAGGCGTCGGCGCAAAACGCCTTGGCGTAACTCGAGTTCACATTCGGCGGCGCCTTGTGATCGACCATCCACGCGGCCTTGTACGTCAAAAGGCGCATCGCCTCGATCTCGATCGCCATGTCGGCCATCATGAACTGCAGCGCCTGGAAGTTCGCGATCGGCTGGCCGAACGCGTTGCGCTGACGCGAGTATTTCACGCATTCGTCGAGCGCGCGCTGCGCGATTCCGATTCCGATCGCCGCGGTTTCGGGACGGCTATGGTCGAACGTCGCCATCGCGTACTTGAAGCCTTCGCCCTCGCGCCCGACCATCGCGCTCGCCCCGATACGCAGGTCTTCATAAACGATCTCGCCGGTGTCGGCCGCGCGCTGGCCGAGCTTGCCGTGCATCCGCCGCCGCGTGATTCCCGGCAGGTTCGCGGGAAACACGAAACACGATATACCCTTGTGCCGCAGCCGCTTGTCGCTCGTCGCGAAAGTCACGATCCAGTCGGCGACCGATCCGTTCGAAATGAAATGCTTGGTCCCGTTGAGCACGAACTCGTCGCCCTCGCGCCGATAGGTCGTGCTCATCGAGGCGACGTCGGAGCCCGCGCCCGGCTCGGTGATCGCAAAGGCGCAGAAGCTGAGCTTCTCGAGCAGGCCGCCAAGGAAGATGCGCTTTTGCTCGTCGTTGCCCGCGATCAAAAGCGGCAGCGTGGCCAGATCGTTGGCCGTAATCGAATTGGTGATTCCGGCGCATCCGTAGCACAGCTCTTCGGTGATAAGCGAGCTGTCGAGCACGCCGAGTCCGGCGCCGCCAAGTTCCTTCGGCACGGCGAAATTCATCAATCCCGCCGCGAATGCTTTTTCGCATACGTCGCGCGCGAAGGTTTCCTTGATGTCGTATTCGCGCGCGAGCGGAATCATCTCCTGCTCGGCGAACTTACGCGCCAGCGACTTGAGCTCGGTCTGTTCTTCGGTCAGGTCAAATCCAAACATCGGCGGTCTCCATTGCACGCGCGGCCGGTGGAAACGGACGCACAGAATTGTGTTATCTGGCGACGCGCGCCATTGAAAGAGCCGCCTCCGCTTGCGGCTTGCCTTGAAAATCGGCGCCGCGGCGGATATGACGCAGAGGTTGAGGCACGCTCTCGGGCGCGGGCGAAATCCCTCCCGTCCGGAGCAATTTAACCGGACAAGGAGATTTCCGATGGCGATCACGGTAATTGCGAAACTCAAAGTGAAGGCCGGCAGCGAAGCCGCATTCG
>Ga0307373_10006009_pt1 | contig 19528 bp, 17 predicted proteins | sample OX2MG_FD_202534 | JGI IMG/M metagenome (GOLD analysis project Ga0307373, IMG submission 202534) | Soil microbial communities from Risofladan, Vaasa, Finland - OX-2 | ecosystem: Environmental > Terrestrial > Soil > Coastal area > Acid sulfate soil | place: Finland: Risofladan, Vaasa | collected...
AAGCGCTCGCATGCCTACGCGAGCTCGGCGCACCCGACGACGCTGCGTACGTCAACCCGAACGGCGGAGCGATCGCGCTCGGCCATCCGCTCGGCATGAGTGGCGCGCGCCTTGCGCTGACGGCGTCGGTCGAGCTCGCGAACGGGAAAGCCAAGCGCGCGCTCTGCACGATGTGCATCGGGGTCGGGCAGGGAATCGCGATGATTCTCGAAGCTCCGTAGCGCGATGCGCGCGGAACGTCGCGCGCGTTATCGATACGCGCCGAGAGCCGAATACGTCTGCCACATGACGACGGCGAGCCCCGCGACGACGGCGAGGTACCACGCGAAGATCGCGTAACGCGCCCCGGTTCGTACGGCGCGACCCGAAAAGACGACGCGCCCGCCGTCGAACGGCACGATCGGAATCATATTGAAGAGATTCAAGAACGAGCCTACCGAGGCTGCCGCGAGCCAGAAGCGCTCGTGTAACGATACGCCCATCGCATAGCACGCTGCGGCAAGCCCGAACCCGACGAGTGGGCCCGCGAGTGCGATATACGCACTGTGCTCCGGATCTTGCGGAACGGCGCCGGCGGTGAACGCGCCGAGAAACGGCACGAAGACAGGGAGGCGGACCGGTAGCCCGTAGGCGCGAAAGGCGACATAGTGTCCGAGTTCGTGCGCCAAGATGAGCAGCACGAACATAAGGCCGAACTCCCAACCGAATGCGACCGCATATAGCCAAAGCGTGAGCACGATCGTCCAACTCGATGCGAGGACTTTGACGAGCAGCAGCGCCCACTTGAACTGGAGGAGCACCGCGATTATCGTTTTGAACTTTAGCGCGAGCGCGGCAAGCGTTGCGGCCACGGCGCCGATCCCGCCGGCGGCTTTCCCTTTGCGACCGGGCTTCTCGGGAGGCGTTGGCGGCGGAGGCTCCACGGGATGAGCGGTACGACGCCGCACATTCTCATCCTCGGAGGAGGGTTTGCAGGGGTCGCGGTTGCTTCACGGTTGGAGCGTAGACTGCGTCCTGCGGAAGCAACGGTCACGCTCGTCGGCCGTGAGAACTTCAGCCTCTTCACGCCCATGTTGCCGGAAGTCTGCTCCGGCGCGCTGGACGTGCGGCACGTCGTCACCCCCATCCGTTCCCAACTGCGACGAACGACCTTCGTGCTTGCCGACGTCGATGCGCTCGACGTTCGTTCCCGTACCGTGACGTACACTCACATGCTTACCGGCAGAGCGGAAACGCTTGCGTACGATCACGTCGTTCTCGCGTTGGGATCCGCAACCTCGACGTTCAATCTGCCGGGCGTCGCGGAGCGCGCGTTTGCCTTGAAGACGCTCGAAGACGCTGCCGTGTTGCGCAACCGTCTCGTCTGGTTGCTCGAGCTGGCCGATTCCACGCAGGACGCGGCGGCGCTCTCCCGACTGCTGAGCGTGGCGATCGTCGGAGGAGGCTTCACGGGCGTGGAGGCAGCGGGCGAGATCGTCGAGCTCTTCAAGAGCGTGTTGCGCTTCTACCCGCGCGTACCGGCACGGAGCGTGCGCGTCGTGTTGCTCGAAGGTGGGAGCGCGCTACTCCCAGGGCTTCCGTCGCGTATGGGTGCGTACGCTGGGCGCGTGCTCGCCGCACGCGGGGTCGACGTGCGAACGGGAGACGGCGTGGCGCGGGCCGACGAGGATGGCTTGGTCCTCCAAAGCGGAACGCGGATCCGCACGGCGACGATCGTCTGGAGCGCCGGCGTGAGACCGTCGCCGATCGTCGCGAAGACCCCGCTCCTGCAGACAAAACGCGGGGCGGTCATCGTAGGCTCGGATTTACGCGCGGCGGAGTTTCCCAGCGTGTGGGCTGCAGGCGATTGCGCCGCAATTCCCGAGGAATCGGGCGCGTACTATCCGCCGACTGCACAACATGCCGTACGCGAAGGGCCGCGGCTTGCCGACAATCTTGTCGCAGTGCTGCGCGGGCAACCGACCAAGCCGTTTCACTTTCGCGCGCTCGGAATGATGGCATCGCTCGGGGCGCGAAAAGCGGTCGCGCAGCTGCCTGGAAATCGCGTGCTCACCGGGTTCCTTGCGTGGTTCTTGTGGAGAACGTACTATCTGTTTCGGCTCCCCGGGTTGGATCGGAGGCTGCGCGTCGCGTTCGATTGGACGTTGGACGTGCTCTTCCCGCGCGATATCGCGGAGCTGCGCGTGTACAGCCGCCGCGCGCAGTCGAGTGCGGCGGCTGAGGCAGGCTTGACTCCTCCCGACGAGCCCGCGGTGCGTCTCTAGACGAACGAGACTCGCTTCGAGGCGGCAGTGCTTAGCTCGCGAGCCCTCCCATGCGCCACGCCGCAACGAAGGCGCGGAAGAGCACGGGAAACTCGTCGTGCACGAAACGCACGCTGCGGCCGCCGGTGCGCTCGAAACTGGGAATCGATGCAACGAGGTCGGCTTGCGCCGCGGTCACGAGCTGCACGTCGAGCGCGAGCGGCGGCGTAAAAACGTACGGTTTCGCGCCCTTCGCGCGAGAGACGGCTTCGCGGGCCGCATGAAAAATCGCGTCGCGCGCCGCTGCCGGCGAGAGCGAGTTGGCGGCAAAGCTGCCGATGGACTCCTTCACGATCGCTCCCGTAACCCAGGGCATCTGCCGCGCGACGCCGTCGACGGTCGTGCGATCGCCGGTGACGAGCAGCACCGGCACGCCGTAATAGCCGAGCAGCCCGGCGTTGAGCGTTGCTTCACTGCAGAGAATGCCGTTGACGCGCGCCTCGTAGATCACCGACGGCGCGTACGTGTGGCAGAGCACCGCGTCCGCGTCGCCGGCGCCGCCGTGGTATCCGACGAAGAACGCACCACCAAAGCCTCCGTCCGCGTCCTGGGCCATCGAATACGGCTTGCGATTGCCGAAAACGACGCGTACGTCGCTGGGGAGCTCGTCGAAGAGAAGATTGTGCATCGGACCGTGTGAATCGTTGACGAGCACGTCGGTGACGCCGGCTTCGCGTGCGCCGTCGATCGCCGCGCGCACCTCCAGGGTGTAGTAGCGGCGAAAAATCGCATACTCAGGATGCGGCGTACGCGCGTCGACCTGCTGCCAGGAGGTCACGCCGGCGACGCCTTCCATGTCGCTCGACACGTAGAGTTTCACGCGGGTGCGCTCGCGGCCCCGGCGAGCCGAACCGCGGCGACGTACGCGCGATAGACCGTCGGGTAATCGTCTGCCGAAAAGCGCACCGTGCGCCCGTCGAGACGCTCGAACCCCGGCATGAGCTCGATGAAGTCGGCGTGCTGCGCGCCCGTCGTTTCCAAGCGCATCTCGACCGGACCCGCAAACGCGAAAGGTCGCGCGGCGGCAACGCGCGCCATCGCGTCACGTGCTCCGGCGCGAATGGCGATTTGCGCGGCCTGGGGCGTGAGGGTATTTGCAGCGTAGTAGCCGATGGATTCTTTGACGGCGACGCCGACCGCCCAAGGAAACGCGCGCAGGGTCTCAGCGACGATCGTGCTATCGCCCGTAACGAGCAGCACCGGAATGCCGTTCGCGCCGGCGAGCGCGCCCACGAGTAGCGCCTCGCTGCACTCCACCCCGTTGATCGTTACGCGATAGACGGTTTCGTCGCTGAACGTATGGGCGAGAACGCCGTCCCGCGCGCCGCTCTTTGCGTGATAGCCGGTGAGAAAGACGCCGTCCGATCCGCCGTCGAGACCTTCGGCCATCGAATGCGGCTTCGGAGCCCCGGCGATGACGCGCACGCTCGACGGAAGCTCGTCCCATAAGAGGTTGCGCATCGACCAGTGCGAGTCGTTGACGAGGAACTCGGTCGCCCCGCCTTCGCGCGCACCGTCGATCGCAGCACGCACCTCGTGCGTCATGTAGCGGCGGTAGATCGGATATTCGTCACGGTTTTCCGGGTCGCACTGGCGCCAGGAACAGACGCCGGCGGTCCCTTCCATGTCGCAGGAGACGTAGAGCTTCACTGGCGCTCTTCGCGCAATGCCTCTTGCGCCTCGGTAAGACCCGTCTGAGCCGCGACGTTGTGCGGGTTCACGGCGAGCGCGCGGCGGTAGTACGGAATCGCCTCGCTAAAGCGGTTTGCGGCCAGCTCCATGTCCCCGAGCTGGGTCAGGGCCACGTCGTCGTTCGGATGGCGGGCAATGCGCCGGCGTAATGCTTGGAACTGGAGCATCACGGCAGGCGGCGGACCGCCTTCGACGCGCTGCTGCGCCGTCTGCTGCGTGCTCGAGCCCGAGGCGCCGAAGACCGATCCGCCCGATCCGAATCCGACCGCGACGAGATACCCCATGACCCCGAGAAAGACGAGGGCGAATGCTGCGACGAAGGGCAGGTAGATGCGTGGCGGAAGACCGCGCTCGGGAGTGCTCACGAAGAGGCGTTTGGACGAGCGGCGAAGAGAATCATCCGTGCTGCCTTCAGAAGCGGAGCTGCAGCTGCTCTTTGCTCGGCTGAACAACCGTCATTTCAACGGAACCGCGCCGGATTGCCGGATCGCGTACAACGCGCGTTTCTCGAACTCGGCGGGGCGCATCACCTACGGCCGCACGCCGTTGCTGATCGAGCTCTCTCCCAAGCATTTTCGCCGGTATCCCGAGGCGCTCGAGGAGACGCTGCTGCACGAGATGGTCCATGCCTGGTGCTACGATCGCTTTCGCGACACAGGGCACGGTTCTCGATTCCGGCGCAAGATGCGCGAGTGCGGCCTGACCTCGATCTATCACGATCTCGGGCACGTGCGTCCGCGCAAAGAGTCGACCAGGCGCTACATCCTGCGCTGCGACGCTTGTTCCTTCGAGCTGCTGCGCCGGCGTATTCCCGGCAAGCCGGCGAGCTGCCCGCGTTGCAATCAGCGGCGCTTCGACGCGCGGTTTCCGCTTGCGATCTACGAAGTCGTCGAAACGAAGCACGTCGGCTCGACGGCGACCGCCGCAACGGCTGCCCGCGGCCGGCGGCCTGAGACTTAAGGCCGGGCATTCATGCGGAAGAAGCGCGAGAATAGGGCGGCGATGAAGAGCAGCATCTCGAGCAATGGGGCCAACACGCGCGTCGAATCCGATTCGATGGGTTCGATCGAGGTTCCGGGGGACGCCTATTATGGTGCGCAATCGGCGCGGTCGCTCATCCATTTTGACATCGGGGAAGGTGCCTGGCCGCGCGACGTGATGCCGCGCGCCGTCATCCGCGCGATGGCGACCTTGAAGAAAGCCGCCGCGCTCGTCAACCACGATCTCGGCAAGCTCGGCGACGAGGAAACGCGTCTCATCGTCGCGGCTGCCGATGAGGTCGTCGCCGGAAAACTCGACGCGCACTTTCCGCTGCGCATTTGGCAGACGGGATCCGGCACCCAGACGAACATGAACGTCAATGAGGTGATATCGAACCGGGCCATCGAGCTCGCCGGGGGAGAGATGGGCTCGAAGAAGCCTATCCACCCGAACGACCACGTCAACATGTCTCAATCGTCGAACGACACGTTCCCGACGGCCATGCACATGGCCGCGGCGCAAGCGATGATCGAGATGCTGCCGCCGGTCGAGGCGCTGCGCGACGCATTGGCCGCCAAGGCCGAGCGGTGGCGCGGCATCGTGAAGGTCGGCCGCACGCACCTGCAGGACGCAACCCCGCTGACGCTCGGGCAAGAGTTTTCCGGTTATGCGACGCAGGTCGACCGCGCGATCAAGGCGTGCCGCGAAGCGCTCGATCCGCTCTTCGATCTGGCGATCGGCGGCACGGCGGTTGGCACGGGCCTGAACGCGCACCCCGAGTTCGGCGAACGGACGGCAAAGAGAGTGGCCGAGCTCACGGGGCTCCCGTTTCGTTCCCACCCGAACAAGTTCGCCGCGCTCGCGTCGCACGACGATTTCGTCTTCGCCTCCGGGGCGACCAAGATGCTTGCCGCCGCCCTGATGAAGATCGCCAACGACATCCGCTGGCTCGGCTCCGGGCCGCGCGCCGGCATCGGCGAGTTGATTCTCCCCGAGAACGAGCCGGGCAGCTCGATCATGCCGGGAAAGGTGAATCCGACGCAGAGCGAGGCGATGACCATGGTCTGCGTGCAGGTCTACGGCAACGATCTCGCGATCAGCTTCGGCGCGTCGCAAGGCAATTTCGAGCTGAACGTCTTCAACCCGGTGATGATCGCAAACTTCCTGCACTCTACGTCGCTCCTGCGCGACGCGTGCACGATGTTCCGGGTCCACATGGTGGAAGGCCTCGAGCCGAACGAGGAGGTCATCAAACGTCATCTCGACGAGTCGCTGATGGTCGTTACCGCCCTCTCGCCCGTAATCGGCTACGACAAGGCGGCGCAGATTGCGAAGAAGGCGCATCACGAGAAGACGACGCTCAAAGCCGCAGCGCTCGCCCTCGGTTACGTCGACGAAGCGCAGTACGACAAGATCGTCGTTCCCGCGGAGATGACCCAGCCGAAATAGGCGCTTATCCCTCCGGCCCCAACACCGTGACGAGATCCGGAAGGGATCGCCTGTCGAAATCGTCCCAGCGCGCGGTCGAGTCGACGATCAATATCTTTGCGCCGCGCTCGCGAACGATGCGGGCAACCTGGAGCCGGTCGATTGCGGTGACTGCTTCGAAGTCATGGGATCGTGCGAGTGCTACGGCCTGCTCGTCCAGATCGATCAAGACAGGAGTATGGCCCGAGCGCTTGTACCGGCGAGCGCTTTCCAAGGTTGCCGGCGTAATGCCGGCAATGACGACGGTGGGCATCTGGAGCCTCAACCGCAACGCGACTGCAATGGCGCTCGGCGTGGAGATCGCGATGGTGAAGACGACGACGAGAAACAAGATGCCAGCCAGACGGTCGCCTCCGCGTAGGCCCCATGCCGGAATCTGCGTTGCGTAATAGGTCGCCAGCGAGACCGCGACGATGCCGCGAGGGAAGACGGACATCGTGAGCAACCGCTCGGGGAGCGTAAAGGCACTGCGGAAGGTTGCTAAAGCCACAGTAACGACCCGAATCCCGACGAGTGCGCCGACGATAGCCATCGCTGGGATCACGAGCGGCCCTAACTGCTCGACCCGGATCTGCGAGGCTAATAGGACGAACACGGTCGAGAGCGCGAGCATGGAGAGGTCCTCCTTGAACGCACGCACGAGCCGTTCGTGAGGAAGGACTCGAAAATCGAGCAGAAAGCCGCACAGCACGACGGCGACCAAGCCGCTTTCGTGCGAGACCCACTCCGAGGTGGCGTACGCACCGAGGCCCAGCAGCAGTACTCCCACCTTGCTGATGTCGCTGGACCAGCGTGCCGTCCACGTCAGAACGTAGCGACCGAGAACGCCCCATGCCGCGCCAAGCACGATGCCGGTTCCGATGCGCTGCGTTACCTGCCAACTTGCCTCGAGCGGCGTCCCGGGACGCGACGTGTACGTTGCAAAGACCACGGCGGCAATGATGACGCCCAGGGCGTCGAGGACGAGCCCCTCCGATTCCAGCAGATGTGCAACTGATGACCGAGGGCGCACTCGCGCCATGAGCGGACCGATGACCGTGGGCCCGGTCACGATACATATAGCAGCAATCATCGAGGCCAACAAGTGGCTGAAATGGTAGGCTTGGACTACTCTCGGCACGATTGCGAGAGTCAATGCCGGACCGGCAACCGCGAGCAGGGCGATCGTCGTCTTTGGGACTCCTCGAAGATCGAGGCGTAGCGTGGCTTCGAAGAGAACGATGACGACGGCAAGCTGCAGGAGGGCTCTCGTTCCGGGGTTCGTCAGGTCGAGCCGAACGAAATCGATTCCGCTCGGGCCCGCAATCAATCCAAATCCAAGCAGAGTGACGATCGAAGGGATGCCGAGACGGTTCAACAGGATGCGCGAAGCGAATGCCGCGATCAAAACGAAGACCGCTCCCAGCTCGACGGACAGCGCCGGGTAGCGCGCGACCATGTCTGTCATCGAGGCGAGCGTTACTCCGCGATCTCGAAAGCGCTCTGCACGCCATGGCGCGTCCCGGTGCCGAGGATCTCTTCGCGTGGGCCGAACGCGAATGCGGCTTCGAAATGCCATCCTCTCGCGGGAACGACGTCGTCGAGCAAATGCAGCCGTCCGTCAGCCCAGATAAACGCATAAGGCTTTCCGTCGGTGCCGGCGAGCGTGCCGATAACGGTATCGTCTTCATCGATCGCGTACGCGACGCTCGAGCGCGCATGCGGTGCGAGAGCGACGTGCGTGCCGTCCGGGCGCCAAAGCATGGCGTGAGGCGCGCTCGCATCGTGGAGTCCGGGCAGCTCATCGGCGCCCACGGCGGTCCCGTCTGGAGAGACGGCCATCGCGACGCCGGGGCCGAGTTCGGAGAGCGTCCCTCCGTGGATGCGCACGGCGACGTACCGCTGCGTCTCGATGTTGAGATCGGTCGGCGCGATGAACGCCCCTAAGTAACCGCGGAAACCGACGACGTAACCGTCGCTCGCGCCTCGAATCGACGCACGGCCGAGAAGCGTGCACGAACCCTCGTCGAACAACACGGCGTATGGTGCCAGGGCGCTGGTCGTGGCGCCGTCGAGCACCTCCGGCGAATCCGGCGATTCGTACGTGATGTAGATGCCGTTCGCGGTGACGTCGTCGACGTACGGAAGGAAGTCGGGCTGCGTGATCTTCGCACACGGCGCGAGGACGAGCGGCGCGGACAAGGTCCCGAGGTACGCAACCGGCGTGAGGCGATTTCCGCCTGCCTCGAGCTCCATCGACGCCACGCGCGTCACGTAGAGCGTCGAAGGACCCCCGAAGCCTCCGAGCGCCAGCCCTGCGGAGAGCTCTCCGGGCTGCAGCGCAGAAGGCGGCGATAGGAGCGTGGCATGGAGCGCGTGGTCCCAGACGACGATCCTCGACGCGCCGCTCGCGCCGATCAGCGTCACGTTCGCCGCGACGATGCCGTCTGCGCTTACCCGCATCGGCACGCGCTGCTCTTGCGCAGCGATATGCGTGTGGGGCGGCAGCGAGAGCGCGAGGATCGCACTTAGGAGAAGCATCAGCGGGCCTCGTTTCGTACGGCGGGCGTACAGAACGCTACGACGGCCAGCGCCACGAAGCCTAGCACCATGATGCTCATCGCAAGGTGCGCGCTGCGGTGATCGGCGATCCATCCGAAGACAAGGACGCCAGGCAACATTCCGCCGAGAACGACGAGCCGTACCGCTCCCATTACGCGGCCGACGAGCTCCGCCGGCGCGATGCGCAGACGGAAGCCGATGATCTGCGCGATCTCGAAGCTTGCAGCGACGTTCGACCCGGCCCAGCACGCGGCCGCGAGCCATAGATCGTGCGTTAGAACGACCGGAATGAAGAGGAAAGCGTCGATCAGGTACGCGATGACGAGCGCCCGGCCGAACGGCCAGCGGCGGGCGTTGACCGTCGAGAAGAGCGTGCCGACGACGGCGCCGACGGCGGTGACCCCGAGGAAGAAACCGATCTCGCGGTCGCTCGCCGCAAACCCCGTCTTCAGGAACGGGATTAGGATCGAGTATCCTCCGAAGGCGAAGAGATTGAAGCCGAACGCAAGCGCAGCCTGCGCGCGCATGCCGCGATCTGCCAAGAGCGTGCGAAAGCCGAGCGCAATGTCCGCACGTAACTGGCGCGGCGAGGGCAAGCCGTGGATCTGCTCCGGGCCGAGCGTCGGGATGCGCATCAGCGAGAGCTGCGACGCGAAGTACGTCGCGGCGTTGATGATGAGCGCCGGAAAGGGGCCGAAGATCGCAAAGAGCGCCCCGCCGAGCGTCGGCATGACGAGGTTCGAGAAGTTCTCCGCGCCGATGAGGACGGCGACTGCCTCGGTCGTGCGATCCTTGCCGACGAGATACGGTATCGACGAGGACTGCGCGCTCAGGAACGCCGCCGCTGCAATGGAAATAACGACGAGCCCGCTATAGATCATCGGCATTGTGAGGACGTGCATCGCGTAGGCGACGGCGAACCCGGCCATGACCGCACAGCGAATAGCGTCGCATGCGATCATGAGCTTTCGGCGGTCGAGCCGGTCAGCGAGCGATCCGCCGACCAACCCAAAGAGCGAGAAGGGACCGATCTCGCATGCGAGCGAGGCGCCGGTCGAGAGCGCCGAGTGCGTGAGGTGATACGCGAAGAGCGGAATTGCGAGCGTGCGAAGGCCGTCGCCGAGCAGGCTCAGCGATTGTCCGAGAAAATACTGTCGGAACCCGCGCGAGGAAAAGACGCTCGGCGCGAGCCGCGCAACGGCGACCATAGACGCAGAGATATAGCAAGAACGCGCGCGGGCGTCAACCCTCGGGCGGTTCTACAGATGGCGCAGAACCAGGGATATCGCGCCGACCGCGAGAGCGACGGCGACGAAGATCAAAAGCTGTCGCGACCGTAGGCGTAGCGAGAGGCGCGCCCCGATCGGCCCGCCGCAGAGGCCGCCGATGACGAGCGGGACGATGTCGCGGACGCGAATGTCGTGCTGAAAGGCGTGGACCGTGAGCCCGACCGGCGACGTGAGAACGATGCCGAAATGTGAGGTGGCGCTGATCGCATGCGCGGGCAGATCCGAGAAATAGAGCAGCGTCGGCACCAGCACGACGCCGCCGCCGATGCCGAAGAGACTCGACACCAAGCCGACGCCGAATCCGACGGCGACCGCGGCAGCCGTAGGCATACCACGCAGCGTGTGCACGTGTCTGGTAGAGTCTTCCCGTTCCGACACGTGTTTGGCGCGTCGCAGCACCATGTCGACTGCGACCGTGAAGAGCAGGAGTGCCAGTAAAGCGTCGAAGAGCGTAGCGGAGATGTGCTTGGCGAGTACAGCCCCGGCGATGCTTCCCGGCAAGCCGCCCGCGGCGAAGAGCAGGCCGACGCGCACGTGCACGCGCTGCTGTAGAAGATAGGTGAACGCCCCGCTGCCGCTATTCGCGACGACGAGCACGAGGGCCGTTCCCGCGGCTTCGGCCGGCCCGAGACCGAAGAAAAGGCGCAGTACCGGCACGAGGATGAAGCCGCCACCGAGGCCGACCATCGAGCCGAAGACGCTTGCCAAGAAGGCTGCGATGAGGAGCTCGACGGCGGTGATCACCGCGGACCGCTAGGAGCTGACGCGGCCGATGTAACGGCGATCGCGCGTATCGATGCGAATGACGTCGCCGCTTTCGACGAAGAGCGGGACTTGCACGGTTGCGCCGGTCTCGAGCTTCGCCGGCTTCGTGACGTTCGTCGCCGTGTCGCCTCTGAACCCCGGGTCCGTTTCGACGATTGTGATCTCCACGTGCGCCGGAAGTTCGACGCCGATCGGGACGCCGTCGTGGAACTGCACGTCGACGACCATGCCGTCTTTCAGGAAATCCGCGGGATCGCCGATCAGCTCGCGCTGCAGCGTGACGTTCTCGAACGACTCTTGGTCCATGAAGTGAAATCCGTCGGCGTCGTTGTACAGCATCTGCATTCCGCGGTTGTCCAGCGTCGCACGCTCGAGCTTCTCGCCCGCGCGGAACGTCCGCTCGAGCGTGGTGCCCGTCTTGACGTTCTTCAAACGCGTGCGGACGAAGGCGGAGCCTTTCCCGGGCTTGACGTGGAGGAACTCGATGACGGTCCAGAGCTGGCCGTCCACGCTGATGGTGACGCCGTTGCGCAGATCATTCGACGATATCATTACTCGCGCCTGATAGGCGGATGGGGTTCTCCGTTCCTTCTCTCAAGCGAGCGATGTTTTCGCGATGCGTATAGGCGATGAGAAGCAGCGCAAAAACGCCGTAGAGCGTCTGCGCGAGGGAACCGTAGGAGAAGATGTAGAGCGCAATCGGCGCGAGCAGGCTGCCGAAGAAGGAGCCCATCGACGAGTATTGCGTTGCGAGCGCTCCGGCAATCCAGCCGAGTACTGCGATCGTCCCGGCGTAGACGTTGAGCGCGAAGATCGCGCCGAACGAGGTTGCCACGCCTTTGCCCCCGCGGCCGCGAAGCCACGGCGAGAAGCAATGGCCGAGCACCGCGGCAGCGGCGGCGATTGAGGCGGCGGTATCGCCGTAGCCGCGCTCGGCGACGAAGAACGCCGGTGCGAACCCCTTGGCGGCGTCGAGCACGAGAACGGCGGCCGCGCCCGTCTTCCCAAGGGACCGCAGCGCGTTCATCGCGCCGATGTTTCCCGACCCGTGCTCGCGGATGTCCTTGCGGTACCCGAAGTATCCCACGAGGTAGCCGAACGGAATCGAGCCGATGGCGAATGCGCAAAGGGCGATTAGGAAGAGAGTCATGCGCCGGCCTCCTCGGTGCGACGGGGACGGAACTGAAAGCTGAGCGGAACACCCGTAAAATCGCAATGACGGCGCAGCACGTTTTCGAGAAAGCGTTCGTACGACGGCTGCACGAGGGTCGGATCGTTACAGTGGAAGACGAAGAGCGGCGGGTGCGTCTGCGGTTGCGAGGCATAGAAGACGCGCAGCATTCGCCCGCCAACCGCCGGGGCGGGATGGGTGAGGACGGCGTCGCGCACGATGGTATTGAGCGCCGCGGTCGGAATGCGGCGGTCGAGATTTTCGGCGATCTGCTCGACGAGGGGGATGAGGCTGCCGAGCCGGCGATGCGTCTTCGCAGAGAGGAACGTTACCGGCGCAAAGCGCGCGAACGGCAGAAGATCGTGCACGGCGTTGGCAAGCTCCCCTTGGCTGAAGTCACCGCCTTGCTCGCGCGCGAGATCCCACTTGTTGCCGACCAAGATAAGCCCTTTGCGCTCCTCGATGACGATGCCGGCCAGCCGGCGGTCGAGCGCCGTCACGCCTGCCGTCGAATCGAAGAGCAGGAGGGCGATGTCGCAGCGTGCGATCGCCGCAAGAGAGCGCAGCGCGGCATAATATTCGATCGCGCCGTGCGCCTCGGGTTTTTTGCGCATGCCCGCCGTGTCGATGAGGCGCAGCGTGCGCTCGTGACGTCGCATGATCGTGTCGATCGCATCGCGCGTCGTCCCGGGAACCTCCGAGACGATCGCGCGCTCTTCGCCGAGAAGGGCATTGAGCAGCGAGCTCTTGCCGACATTCGGGCGGCCGACGATGGCGATCGCGAGCTCCTTCTCGTCGTCGGGCGTCGCCGTTGGCGTGGGCAGTAGCTCGACGATGCGATCGAGGAGGTCGCCCGTCCCCTCACCGTGGATTGCGGAGACCGTGACCGGCTCGCCGAAGCCGAGCGGCGCGAACTCGGCGAGCGCCGATGCCGCCGCGCTCGGCGATTCCGATTTGTTCGCGACGAGTACGACCGGCCGCCGCGTGGAGCGCAGGATGCGCGCGACGTCCTCGTCCAGCGGCTGGCGACCGACCTGTGCGTCCACGGCAAAGAGCACGACGTCCGCCTGTTGCGCGGCCACCTCCGCTTGGCGGCTCGTGGAGGCCTCGATGTCGCCGTGGCCGGCATCGGGATCGATGCCGGCGGTGTCCACGAGGGTGAAAAAGGAGCCGCGCCACTCCGCGAGAGCGTAGAGCCGGTCGCGCGTGACGCCGGCAGTCGCCTCGACGATTGCGAGGCGCCGGCCGACCAGGCGATTGAAGAGCGCGCTCTTGCCGACGTTCGGCCGACCGACGATTGCGACAGTTGCCGGCTGGAACACGGGGAGAAGCCTTCGCCAACGGGAAATGCAGTCCCTCAAGCAACGGACATGGCGCGCGTTTACATTGAAACCTTCGGCTGTCAGATGAATGAGGCAGATTCGCAGTATATTGCGGATCGCGCCGTCGCCGCCGGCTATGCGGTAGCGCAGCGACCGGAAGAGGCGAACGTCGTCGTCGTCAATACATGCACCGTGCGCGACAATGCCGAGCGTCGCGCGTACGGCCGCATCCACCACTTCAAGCTGTTGAAGGAGCGAGATCCTCGCGTGCGGCTCGTCGTCGTCGGCTGCCTTGCCGAGCAGGATCGCGATCGGATGCGCGCGCGCGCCCCGCACGTCGACGCGGTCTTCGGCACGAAGGAGCTCGCCGCGTTCGCAGACCGCCTCGACGCGTGGCGCGCGGAGTACGACGATCTCGCTGCGCTCGATGACGAAACGATTGCGAGCGACGCGCTCTTGCTCCAGCCGTTCGGCGGCACGGCCGATGGCCTCGCAGACGCGTTCTCGCACCTGCGCGCATTCGTCACGGTGCAGCGCGGCTGTTCCTACTATTGCACGTTCTGCATCGTTCCGCACGTGCGCGGTCGTTTCGATCATCGCGCGAAGAACGCGATTCTCGGCGAGGTTAGCGATCGACTGAGGGCGGGCGCCCGCGAGGTGATGCTCGTCGGTCAGACCGTAAACGCGTGGCGCGACCCGGCCGACGGCGCGGACTTCGGCGACCTCTGCCGAGCCGTCGCCGCCCTCGACGGCCTCGAGCGCCTCACGTTCATCTCGCCGCATCCGAAGGACTTCACGGAGAAGACGATCGCCGACCTCGCGGCCGTTACCGGCATGAACCCTCGCATCCATCTACCGCTTCAATCGGGCAGCGACGCGATGCTGCGGCGCATGAATCGCAAGTATACGCGCGCGGGTTTCGAAGAACGCGTGGCGTGGATACGGCGTTCGCTGCCCGGCTGGGCGATCACCACCGACCTCATCGTCGGCTTCCCGGGCGAAACCGAGGACGATTTCGCGCAGACGCTCGATATCGTGCGCAGCGGAGTATTCGCAAACGCCTTCACCTTCATGTACTCGCAGCGGCGCGGGACGCCCGCGGCTGCGTGGGACCAGGTGGATCCGGCGGTGGTCGCGCAGCGGTTTCGCCGGCTCGTCGACGCACAGAACGCGGCGACGCAAGCGTATCACACGCGCAAGATCGGCACGACGGTGCGTTGCTTGATCGTAGGGACCTCGAAGAAAGACAACGCCAGGCTCGCCGCAAAGAGCGGCGACAACGTGACGGTCGTCGCTGCGAAGCCGCCAGATTTCGACGATACGGCATACGCGCGCACGCCGTGGCTCGACGTGTCGATCGACGCGTCGCATCTCTGGGGTTGCACGGGGCGGGTCGTGCGTCGCGCCGCGCGCGTTCGCGACGAAGGGATCCGCGTCGCGCAGCCGGCAATCGATCTGATCGCCGGATGAGGCAGGCGCGGGCGTGAGCCAAGCGCGCAAGTACCCGCCGATGCTCGAGCAGTACTTCGGGATGAAGGCGCGGCATCCCGAGGCGATATTGCTCTCGCGCGTCGGCGACTTCTACGAAGCCTACGGAGAGGACGCGGAGACGGTTGCGCGCGCGCTGCAGATCGCGTTGACGAGTAAGGAAGCGGGCGGCGGTCGGCGCGTCGCGATGGCGGGCGTGCCGCATCACGCGCTGACGCAGTATCTGGCGAAGCTCGTGCAACAGCGTTTCGTCGTCGCGCTTGCCGATCAACTCGAGGCGCCTCAGCCGAACAAGCTGGTCGCCCGCGACGTCACGCGCATCGTCACCCCCGGGACGCTGATCGAAGAACAGTTTCTCGACGGGAAGACCAACAACTACCTCTGCGCGATCGCCGCGCTGGGCGACGCCTTTGCGCTCGCCTACGCAGACGTCTCGACGGGACAATGCGCCGCTACCGCCTTTGCCGACGAGGACGCATACGACGAAATGATGGCGGAGCTGGTTCGCGTCGCGCCTACGGAGGTCATCGCGGACCTCCCTACGGAGATTCGAGCGACGATGGCCTTCGCCGTCGAAGAGCTCGGCGCGCGCTTTGCGGCGCCCGTCCTCGGTGTCGTGGAGGAACGGGATCGCGGCGCGATCGACGGGTTCTCTCTCGACGAGTCGATGGCGATCCACCGCGCGCTCGATGCGCTCGGCGCGTTCGTTCGGCGGACCGCTCTGTGCGGCACGTCGCTGATATTGGATCCGCAGCCTTATCGCTCGCGCGGTTTTCTCGCGCTCGATCCGTCGACGCGTAAACATCTAGAGCTGACGAAGGCCGATGGGCAGAACCCGCGCGCGACGCTGCTCGCGACGCTCGACTGCTGCGAGACGGCCATGGGATCGCGAACGCTCGCTCGCTGGATTCTCGCACCGCTCCTCGACCCGCGGCGAATCTCCGATCGACAGGACGCCGTGCAGGTGATGCTCGCGGAACACGCCCGCAGAGGGGCCGTTCGCGAGCTGCTTCGGGGATGTTTCGATCTCGAGCGCATCGCGCAGCGCGTGCGTTTTGGGCGCGCGACGCCGCGGGATCTCGCGTCGCTGCGCAGGACGCTCGAGATCTTCGAGCCGTTGCGCGCTTCTCTCCCGGAGGCGTTCGCGTCGCGCCTCGCGGTCCTCGGCGGGTTCGGCGATCTCCTGGGCGATCTGCGTGCGACGCTCGTCGACGAGCCGCCGCTCCTCGTTTCCGCAGGCGGCGTCATTCGTCCTGATGCCGATGCGGAGCTTGCAGAATGCGTGAGCCTGCGCAGCGACGCGCGCTCGAAACTCTCGGAGCTCGAGGAGCGCGAGCGCCGGCGGACCGGCATCAAGACGCTGAGGCTGAAGTACGCAAGCCCATTCGGCTACGCGATCGAGATTAGCCGTTCGTATGCGGGCGAGCTTCCGCCGGAGTACGTGCGAAAGCAGACGCTTGCGAACGGCGAGCGTTACATCACCCCGGAGCTCAAGGAGCTTGAGCTCGCGATCTCGACCGCGCAGACGCGCCAAGAGCGTATCGAAGAGCGCCTCTACGGCGCACTCTGCGAGCGCGTCGCGGCGCGCACCGCCGCGCTGCTCGAAGCGGCGCACGCACTCGCCGAAATCGACGTATTCTGCGCGCTCGCGCACTGCGCCGCGGAGCGCGGATACGTTCGCCCAACCTTCGCCGACGCGAGCGCGATTGCGATAGAAGACGGGCGCCATCCGGTAATGGAAGCGGTCCTGCACGCGAGCTTCGTGCCGAACGACCTTCGGCTGCGCTCGCACGATCAGCGCTTCATCTTGCTGACCGGGCCGAACATGGGCGGCAAATCCACCTATCTGCGCCAGGCGGGCTTGCTCGTCATCATGGCGCAGATCGGTTCGTTCGTTCCGGCGAAAACGATGGAGCTCGGGATCGTCGACCGAATCTTCACGCGCATCGGTGCGGGGGACGACCTCGCTGCCGGACACTCTACCTTTTATATGGAGATGACCGAGGCCGCCAACATTCTGCGTCGAAGCACGCGGCGTTCGCTGTTGCTCATCGACGAGGTTGGGCGTGGAACCGGTACGATCGATGGGCTTGCGATCGCGCAGGCGATCTGCGAGTATCTGCTCGGCCTCGAAGAGCAGACGCCTATGGTGCTCTTCGCGACACACTTTCACGAGCTGTGCGCGCTCGCCGAGCACTGGCCGTTCGTTGCTAACCATCACATCACGGCGGTGGAGAACACGGCTCGCGACGGCGCGCCGGTCTTTTCGCATCGCGTTCAGCCGGGAAGTTCGTCGCGCAGCTTCGGCATCGAGGTCGCGCGCATGGCGGGCTTGCCCGAGGCCGTCATCGAGCGCGCCCGCGAAGTCGCCGATGCGCTCTCGGGCAACGCCGACGTCGAAGCGAACGTCCCGCTGCGACGGCGCTTGCGCAAGCCCACGCCGTCCGAGCTCCAGCTCTCCTTCCTACGTCCCGATGCCTAAGACTGATTCGGAGCCGAGTCCAACGATTCGGCTTCTCGACGCGGTGACGGTCGGTCAGATTGCCGCGGGCGAAGTGATCGAGCGCCCGGCATCGGTGGTGAAGGAGTTGGTCGAGAATGCCGTCGATGCCCGCGCCGCCCGCGTCACCGTGAGCGTAGAGCGCGGCGGCGCCGATCTCGTGGAGGTGATCGACGACGGCGCGGGGATCGCGCCTGAGCAGCTCGCGCTCGCTGTTACGCGGCACGCGACCAGCAAGCTCGCGGCTGCGGCCGATCTGCATGCGATCGCAACCCTCGGGTTTCGGGGCGAGGGATTGGCGTCGATTGCCGCCGTGAGCGAGCTGGAGATCGTTTCGCGGACGCGCGACGCACCGATCGGTTCGCGCGTCACGGCGCACGCGGAAGCATCGTCGGCGGTCGAGCCGTTCGCGGCGCCCCCGGGCACGCGCGTGCGAGCACGTCACCTCTTCGCGGAGGTGCCGGCGCGCCGCGAGTTTTTGCGCTCGCCAGGCGCCGAGTTTGCCCGCATCTCCGGCCTGCTCTCCACCTTTGCGCTCGCGTATCCGAGAATCACCTTTACGCTGCGTCACGACGGCAAAGACGTGTGGGTTATGCCGGCGAGCGACGATCCGCGCGAGCGGCTCGCGATGGTCTTCGGGCGACAGGCCGCGAGTGCGCTGATTCCGCTCGCGCAGGCCGATCGAACGCTCGGAGGAAGCCTGAGCGGCTTCATCAGCACGCCGGGGAACGATCGCCCGGACCGCCGTCTGCAGTTGCTCTTCGTCAACGGCCGCGCGGTACGCGGCGGAGCGATGGCGGGGGCGTGGAGCGCAGGTTACGCGACGTTTACCATGCTGGGTCGACAGCCGTACGGCGTCCTCTTTCTCGATCTCCCGCCGGAGAACATCGACGCAAACGTCCATCCGACCAAGAGCGAGGTGCGTTTTCGCTACGGCGCGCAAGTGCTCGATGCCGTTCGCAGGACGATTGCATCGACGCTGCGCGAAGATGCAGCGCAACGCTTGCAAGACCATGCCGGAAGCACCGGCAGCGTTACGTTCTCCGCGATGGCGAGCGGCGTTCCCGCTGCGGTGACGCTGTTCGAGAACGCTGGCGCGATCGCGAGCGAGAACGGCGACGGCGGTCTGCGCGTGCTCGGTCAGGTCGACCGAACGTACATCGTGGCCACGGACGGCGAGGCGCTGCTCCTCGTGGATCAGCATGCCGCGCACGAGCGCGTCGCATACGAGGCGATCGTCGCTCACGTTGCGAGCGAGCCGCTCCTGGTGCCGTACGTCGTGGATCTCGACGCGACGCAGAGCGACGCGCTCGCGCACGTTCTCGATGCGCTCGCCGAGGGCGGTCTCGAGATCGAGTCGTTCGGAGAGCGCAGCTATCGCATCGTTGCAACGCCCGCCGGCTACGGGGCGCGGGCCTTCGATCTCGCGGGATTTCTCGACGACCTGACCGACGGGAGGAAGCAGCGCGACGCTCGCGAGCGCGTCTGGGCATCGCTCGCGTGCCACTCCGTGACCGTTGCTGGCGAGCGGCTCGAAATGGAGGAGATGGCGACGCTCGTGCGGCGCCTCGGATCATGCTCGAACCCGATGCACTGTCCGCACGGACGGCCGACGATGGTGCGCTTGGAGCCGAGCGAGATCGCGCGTCTGTTCAAACGCTAGCGTCGATGGACGTCCTGCTGCTCGGCGGTCCAACCGCTTGCGGAAAGACTGCGGCCGCACTCGCGCTCGCCCGGGCGTTCGACGCGGAGATCGTGGGAGCCGACTCGCGCCAAATCTATCGCGACATGCCGATTGGAACCGCGGCTCCCACGCCGGAGCAGCTCGCCACTGTTCCACATCATCTCGTCGGAATCGTCGATCCGTACGAACGATATTCGGCGGCGCGCTTCGCGTTGGATGCGATACGTGCGATCCAAGAGATTCGCGCACGCGCGAAGCGCACGATCGTCGCCGGCGGAACGGGATTCTATCTGCGTGCGCTCGC
>Ga0307373_10006010_pt1 | contig 19528 bp, 20 predicted proteins | sample OX2MG_FD_202534 | JGI IMG/M metagenome (GOLD analysis project Ga0307373, IMG submission 202534) | Soil microbial communities from Risofladan, Vaasa, Finland - OX-2 | ecosystem: Environmental > Terrestrial > Soil > Coastal area > Acid sulfate soil | place: Finland: Risofladan, Vaasa | collected...
AAGGTCTGCGGGAACGGGGCGCTGCGCTTCACCGCCAGCTACGACCAGTTCCTGAGCTGGTCGGCAGCGTGGAACGCGGCCGTGGCGACGGCCGCCAGGAACGGCGGCAGCCCCGAATTCTGCAGGCACGGCAAGCCGTGATCCGCCGCCTGGGCGTGCTCGGCTGGCCCGTCGCGCACAGCCGCTCGCCGGCAATGCAGAACGCCGCGTTGGCCGCGGTCGGGCTGGGTGAGCGGTGGCGTTACCAGCTGCTGCCGGTGCCTCCCGAAGTCTTCGATGAGACCGTGCGGTCGCTACCGGCGCTCGGCTTTCGGGGCGTCAACGTCACGATCCCGCACAAATCGGCGGCACTTGTATTGGCGACCGATGCCAGCCCCAGGGCCACTGCGATCGGAGCGGCGAACACGCTGCTCTTCCAGGGCGACGGTCGCCTCCTCGCCGACAACACGGACGCCCCCGCGCTGATCGCCGCGCTGACGCAGCACCTCGACGTCGTTGGCTGCTCGGCGCTCGTACTCGGCGCCGGCGGCAGCGCTCGCGCAGCCGTGTGGGCGCTGCTCGATGCGGGCGCGCGTGAGGTCTACATCTGGAACCGCACACCCGAACGCGCTGCCGAGTTGGCGGCGGCGTTCGGTGAGCATGCCGTCGCCGTTGCCGACGCAGGCAGCGTCGCGGACACGGACTTGCTGGTCAATTGCACCTCCGTCGGGCTCGACGACGCCGACCGGCTCGAGACGCTGCTGTTGACCGCCGACCACTTGCGCCACCATCGCGTAGTCGTCGACTTCGTCTACCGCAACGGAGGCACGCCGCTCACAACGGCGGCCGAGTCGGTCCAGGTCCCGACGATCGATGGGCTCGAGCTGCTGGTCGGCCAGGGCGCGATCGCGTTCGAGCTCTTCACCGGCATTCCCGCGCCGCTCGAGGCGATGCGGCTGGCCGTCGGTCCATCCGTCGGTCTATCCTCGCCACCGTGAGTTCCGGAACGAAGCAGGAGCACGGCCGCACCGAATGCACTCCCTGCCGGGGGATCGGAAAGCTGATCTCGGGCAAGGGCGGCACGCCGCACGAGGTCACCTGCCCCTGGTGTGGCGGTGACGGCCGCTTCCATCCCGGACGCGACGCCCAGACGGGCGAGGCGATCGAGACCGCGCCGGCCGACTGAGAGCCCGGCAGCTGTGGCCGATCAGAGCGCCGGAGCCGAGTCAGGCGCGAAAGCCAAGCCCGACGCCGAAGCCAAGCCGAGCGGCGGCATCGGCCGCAGCGAGCCGCTGCGCATCGCCGGTACGGTGTTGATGATCGCGTTGTGGGTCGCGGATCTGCTCGTACACCACTCCCACGTGCAGAAGGTGCTCGGGTTCGTGCTGATCCCCGTGCTCGTGCATGTCGCGATCACCGACCTCGAGCAGCGCCGGATCAAGAACCGGGTCACCTTCCCCGCCGCAGTCGCGGCGGTGTTGATCGGCATCGTGCTGCACCTCGATGGCGTGCCGGGTCAGCTCGTGGCCGGAGTCGCCGTCGGCGCGTTCCTGATGCTCTTCGCGGTCCTGTCTCGCGGCGGTCTCGGCATGGGCGACGTCAAGCTCGGCGTCGTGCTCGGCCTGTTTTTGAGTAGGTACGTGCTCGTCGCGCTGGTGGTGGGCCTGCTCGCGAGCAGCGTGCTCAGCCTCGGCGTGCTCGCGACCCGCGGCATCTCGGTCGGGCGCAAGACCGCAATCCCGCTCGGTCCATTCCTCGCCTTCGGCGGCGTCGTGGCGGTGCTCGCCGGGCCATGGTTGCTGTCGGCCACGTAACCTAGATTTCCATGTCTCTGAAGCTGATCACGGCCGGCGAGTCGCACGGCCCCGGACTCACCTGCATCATCGAGGGCCTTCCAGCCGGCTTGCAGTTGGAGCGCGAGGCGCTCGACCGCGACCTGGCGCGCCGCCAGCTCGGACATGGTCGCGGCGGCCGCATGAAGATCGAAAGCGACCGCGCCGACGTCACCGCCGGTGTCCGCCACGGACGCACGCTCGGCGGACCGATCGCGATCCAGGTCCGCAACCGCGACTTCGCCAACTGGGAGGAGCGGATGAATCCCTGGCCAGTGGAGGGCGACACGCCCGAGGTGCACCTGCCGCGTCCCGGCCACGCCGACCTGGTCGGCACGCAGAAGTACGGGCTCAGCGACGTGCGCGACATCCTCGAGCGCGCGAGCGCCCGCGAGACCGCCGCGCGCGTGGCGGGCGGCGCCGTCGCCAAGGAGTTCCTGCGCGCTCTCGGCGTCGAGGTCTTCTCGCATGTGCTGCAGATCACCTCCGTCAGCGCGCCACGGCCCGTCGACCTGACGCCGGCCGATTTCGCCCACGTCGACGAGTCGCCGGTGCGTTGCCTGGACCCCGACGCCACGCGCGCAATGGTCAACGAGATCAACGAGTTGCGCAAGCAGAACGAGTCGCTCGGCGGCGTCTTCGAGGTGCGCGCCTTCGGCCTCGTGCCGGGGCTCGGCTCGCACATCTCCTGGGAGGAGCGCCTCGACGGTCGCCTGGCGATGGCGATCCTTTCGATCCAGGCACTCAAGGCGGTAGCGATCGGCGACGGTTTCGAGGTCGCCGGGCTGCCAGGCTCGCTCGCCCACGACGAGATCTTCTACGACGAGCAGCGCGGCTACCACCGCGAGACCAATCGTGCCGGGGGAATCGAGGGTGGCATGACCACCGGCGATCCGCTGGTCGTGCGCGGCTCGATGAAGCCGCTGCCGACGCTGACCAAGCCGCTGCGCTCCGTCGACATCGACACCCACGAGCCGGCTCAGGCACTGCGCGAACGCACCGACTCGTGTACCGTGCCGGCGGCGGCCGTCGTCGGCGAGGCGATGGTCGCATTCGTGCTCGCGGACGCCTACCGCACGAAGTTCGGCGGCGATCACATCGATGACGTCAGGGCCGCCGTCGCCGCTTACCAGGAGCGGATCGGCTGGCGGCGATGAGCGACCCCGAACCGGCGGTTGATGGGGGTCCACCCACCGCCGCCACAGCACCCAAGGTTGCCCTGATCGGCTTCATGGGCGCCGGCAAGTCGACGGCCGCGCGTGCGCTTGGGCCAGGCAGCGTTGACGTCGACGCCGTGATCGAGGCGCGTGAGGGCCGCAGCGTCCAGCAGATCTTCGCGAGTGAGGGCGAGGGCCCCTTTCGCGAACTGGAGGAGCGGGTGACGCTCGAGCTGCTCGACGACCCCGAGGTGCAGACGCTCGCGCTTGGCGGCGGCGCCGTGGCTTCGTCGCGAATTCGCACGGCGTTGGAACGCACCCGGGTCGTATGGCTCGACGTCGAGCTCGACCAGGCCTGGGAGCGGGTCGGCTCGAGTGGTGGCGCGCGCCCGCTGGCGCGCGACCCGGAGCGCTTCGGACAGCTGTTCGAGCAGCGGCGGCCCGTGTATGAGCAACTCGCCGACGTGATCATCCCGGGCAACCGCTTCAACGCCGTGTCGAAGGCGCTGGCCGCCGCCGAGGGCATGCCGCACCGGACAGCGCGTCTGATCTGGGCGAGCACCGCCTCCGGCGACTATCCCGTCTACGTCGGCGCCGGCCTCGTGACCGAGCATCGCTTCTGGCCGCAGACGGTGGGAGGCCGCCGCGTCGTCGTGAGCGACTACAACGCCGGCCGCCACTACGGGGACCTGCTCGAACCGGCGCTCGCGAGCATCCGCATCATGCCCGGCGAGCAGTCCAAGACCGTCGCTCACGCCGAGATCGTCTGGACAGAGATGGCACGCGCGGGCGTGACGCGCACCGATGTCGTGGTGGCGCTCGGCGGCGGCGTGGTCGGCGACATCGCCGGCTTCTGCGCCGCCACCTACCAGCGTGGCGTGCGTGTCGTGCAGGTGCCGACGACGCTCGTCGCCCAGGTCGACTCCGCGTATGGCGGCAAGACCGGTGTCGACCTTGCCGAGGCGAAGAACTACGTCGGCGCCTTTCACCAGCCCGCCGCGGTGATCGCCGACACCGCGACGCTCGCGACGCTGCCGCCCGAGGAGCTGGCGGCCGGTTACGCGGAGGTGGTCAAGACCGGGCTGATCACGGGTGGCGCTCTGTGGGAGAAGATCTGCGCGGGCGCAGCCTCATCCGATCCCGACGTGATTGCAAGCTGCGCGCTCGCGAAGCTGCGCATCGTCGCCGCGGACGAGCTCGACACCGGCGTGCGCCAGCTCCTGAACCTCGGGCACACCGTCGGCCACGCGATCGAGACCGCGAGCGGATACGCCCGCTACCGACACGGCGAGGCGGTCGGACTTGGGCTGCTCGCGGAGCTGCGCCTGTCGGGCGCGGACGCGCTGCGCGACCAGGTGATGGAACTGCTCGCGGGGGCGGGCTTGCCCGTCACGCTCGATCCGGCCGTGGATCTCGAGCAGGTCATCTTCGCGACAGCCCGCGACAAGAAGCGGGTTGGCGAGGGTCCGGTGCCGTTCGTGCTCTGCCCGGCGCCCGGCCGGCCGCAGCTCGGCCAGGTGGTGCCGCCGGCCGAGCTGCGCGCCGCGATCAGGGAGCTGTACGCGTGAGCACCGTCCTGCGCAACCGCGTCGAGGTCATGCACGGCGTCAACCTCGATCAGCTCGGCCGCCGCGACCCTGCTCACTACGGCAAGCTCGACCTGCGCGCGCTCGAGCGCCAGATCGACACCTGGGCGACCGAGATCGGACTCAGCGTGCGGTTCTTCCAGACCAACCACGAGGGCCGCTTCATCGAGCACCTGCACTCGCTGCGCGATCGGGCGGACGCCGTCGTGCTCAACCCGGGCGCGTGGACGCATTACGCCTACTCGATCCACGACGCGCTCGAGGTGACGGGCCTGCCGGCCGTCGAGGTCCACCTGTCCGACGTTGGCGCGCGCGAGCCCTGGCGACGCAAATCGGTGATCCGGCCGCTCTGCCTGGCCAGCTTCTCTGGTCAGGGAGCCGACGGCTACCGTGAAGCACTCCAACGACTCAGAGAGGAACTGGTTGCATGAGCACACGCGCTGGACGGCTGCTCGGCGAGCTTGACGGGGCCGGCGTCGACCTGGTGATGGTCACGAATCTCGTCAACGTCCGCTACCTGACGGGTTACACCGGCAGCAACGGCCTCGCCCTGATCGGGCCGAGCACGCGCGTCTTCCTGACCGACTTCCGCTACACCGAGCAGGCCGAGGCGGAGGTGCCCCCGGAGTTCGAGCGGGTCACCGTCGCACAGAATCTGGTCACAGAGGCCATCGAGTTCCTGCCGGAAGGCACCCTCAAGGTCGGGTACGAGTCGGAGAGCACGACCGTCGACGCGCTCGAGCGCATGCGCGAGGCCTTCCCGGAGCGCGTCGAACTGGTGGCTGTCAAGGGGCTCGTCGAGAACATGCGCCTGGTCAAGGACGAGCACGAGATCGACCTCATTGCTGCGGCGGCACGGATCGCCGACGACGCTCTGGAGGCGCTGCTCGAGGGTGGCATCGAGGGCCGCACCGAGCGCGAGCTGGCGCTGACGCTCGAGCACGACATGCGGCTGCGCGGCGCCTCGTCCCCGAGCTTCGACTCGATCGTCGCCGCGGGTCCGCACGGCGCCCTCCCGCACGCGATGCCGCGCGACGTCAAGATCGAGCGGGGCCAGCTGGTCGTGTTCGATTGGGGCGCGCTGTCGGGCGGCTACTGCTCGGACTGCACGCGCACCGTCGCCGTCGGCGAGCCCGGCTCGGAGGCGCGCGAGGCCTACGAGCTCGTGCTCGGCGCTCAACAGGTCGGGCTCGACGAGGTCCGCGCCGGCGGCAACGGCAAGGCGATCGACAAGGCGGTGCGCGACATCATCTACGGTGCCGGCCACGAGGCCCACTACGGCCACGGCCTCGGTCACGGTGTCGGCCTCGAGATCCACGAGGCGCCGACGCTCTCGGCCCGATCCGACGACACGCTCCAGGCGGGCAACGTCGTCACCGTCGAACCGGGCGTCTACATCCCCGGCAAGCTCGGTGTCCGCATCGAGGACCTGGTCGTCGTCACCGATGACGGCGTCCGCATCCTCACCTCGATCCCGAAGGCACTGCGGATCGTCGGCTGAGGTCTGGCCAGGGCCGGGTGGCCCGCTGGCCACCGGCCCCGCTGCAGCGGGCGCCGCGTCTGGTTCGGGCCGCCTCTGATGCGACCGGCCCGCTGGCCGGTGGCACCGTCCTCGTGTCTACACTCGGGCAGGTCCATGATCAGTACGAACGAATTCCGCAACGGCTCGCATATCGACGTCGAAGGCACGATCTACAAGATCGTGGAGTTTCAGCACGTCAAGCCTGGCAAGGGTGGCGCGTTCGTGCGCACGAAGCTGCGCCGGTCGAGCGACGGCAACGTCATCGACCGCACGTTCCGGGCCGGGGAGAAGTTCCGGCCGGTGCGGACCGAGGTGCGCAACATGCAGTTCCTCTACAGGGACGGAAGCGACGCGCACTTCATGGACTCGGAAACCTACGAGCAGCTCACGATTCCTGAGACGACGCTCTCCGATCCGCTGCGCTGGATGAAGGACTCGGACGAGGTCGAGGTGCTCTACATAGACGACAACCCTGCCGACGTGCAGCTGCCGAGCGCCGTCGACCTGGCTGTGGCCGAGACGGAGCCGGGGCTGCGAGGCAACACGGCCTCAGGCGGCGGCACCAAGCCCGCCACCCTCGAGACCGGCACACAGATCAATGTGCCGTTGTTCGTGAACATCGGCGACATGGTGCGCGTCGACACCCGCTCCGGCGATTACGTCTCCCGTGCCTGAGCGCGGGGACGCCGCCGGTCGGCACTGATGGCGCGACGTAGCGAGCAGCGCCGGGCCGCGATCTGGGCGCTTTACCAGAGCGACCTGCTCGAGCGCCCGCTCCAGGAGACGTTCCCGCGTGACGTGCACGCGTTCACGCGTGTGCTCGCGAATGAGGTCAAGGAGCATCAGCCGGAGCTCGACGGGTTGATCACTCAGTACTCGAATGGCTGGTCGCTTGGGAGGATCGCGCCGCTCGAGCGCTCGATCCTGCGTGTAGCGTTGCTCGAGCTGACGCGACCGGAGCTGCTGCCGGGCGAGCACGCGATCCCGCCCGAGGGCGCGATCAACGAGGCGGTCGAGACCGCCAAGGAGTTCTGCGGAACCGACGCGCCCGGGTTTGTCAACGGCATCCTCGGCGCGGCGCTGCGCGACCTGCAGTCCGCCGGTGCCGAGGGTTCGGCGACCTCATAGGTCACACTTCCGGCCATGGGGTACACCACCGAGGAGGGCCGGACGCAGATCCTGGACGACGCGGCTGCGGCGGTCTGGCAGCTGAGCGTCGCGATGGCGGCTCTGGGCGAGGCCTACGAGCACCTTGACGAGCAGTCCGGGGATCGCATGGAGACGCGGCTTTTCCGCCCGCTGCAGAGCGCGTACGGGCAGCTGAAGCGCACGCACACCGCCTTCGCCCAGCGCTCCGGACTTGCGGGCCGTGATTTTCCGGTGGCGCCGCCTCCCGCCCCCGAGGATCCGCGCGCCTCGCTCGAGCACGCTGCGGACGCGATCCAGGCCGCCGATGACGAACTGGCGGAGCTGCAGGACTCGCTGCTGCCGGTGGAGGTCGGCGATCAGGAGCTGCGCGCCGGGCTCGCCGGCACGCGTACGCAGATCGCAGGGCTCCCCGAGGCCTGCGACGACTTCATTCGCACGCTCGGGCGCTGAGTTTCACCCTGGCGGCTGAGGGTTCGCCGGCCGCCGAACGCGCCGGCCCCCGGCCTCACAGCGCCGCTTCGATGGTGACGGGCTCTTGGCCCACCGCCCGCATGCCCTGCTCGAGCGCGCCGATAACGGTCTCGATCACCGCCACCCGCGTATAGGACTTGCTCTCGGCCGCGACCAGCGTCCACGGGGCGACCTTGTCATCGGTGTGGTTGAGCATGTCCTTGATCGCGGCCTCATACGCGCCGCGCTTCTCGCGGTTGCGCCAGTCGTCGTCCGTGAGCTTCCAGGCTTTCAGCGGGTCGTTGGCCCGTGCGTTGAAGCGCGCCAGCTGCTCCGCGTCTGAGATTTGCAGCCAGAACTTGACGAGGATCGTGCCCTCGGCGCGAAGGCTGCGCTCGAAGCTGACGATCTCGTGGTAGGCCCGAGTCCACTGGCTCTTGTCGGCAAGGCCCTCCACACGCTCCACCAGGACACGCCCGTACCACGTCCGGTCGAACACGCACATTCCACCCCAGCCGGGAACGTGTGGCCAGAACCGCCAGAGGAAGTGGTGGCGCTTCTCGCGATCGGTGGGCGCCGCGAACTCCGACACCTGGAAGTGCCGCGGGTCGAGTTGCGCGGTCAGGCGCCGGATCGCGCCGCCCTTGCCGGCTGCGTCCCAGCCCTCGAACAGCACCAGCAGCGGCGGCCCGATCTGACCGTCGCCGATCAGTCCCGCGCACTGCAACCGCAGGGCCAGGAGGCGCTTCTGGGCGCGGTCGAGGCGCTCGATGCCCTCTTCCTTGGAAAGCTTGAGCGACAGGTCGACGTGATCGAGTGAGGCCACGCGAGTACTTTGACAGCAATGAGCACGTCGATCTGCGTGTCATCATCCGGATGATGGAGCAACGCATGGTCGGCAGACTCAGACGCAGTGTGAGCGTCGTCGGGCTCGGTACCTGGCAACTCGGCGCCGACTGGGGCTCGGTCGATTCCGCGGATGCCGAGGCGACGCTTGACGCGGCGATCGATGCCGGCATCACATTCTTCGATACTGCTGACGTCTATGGCGACGGTCTCAGCGAGCAGTTCAACGGTCAGCTCCTCAAGCGCGCCCCGGAGATCTTCGTCGCGACCAAGATGGGACGTCGCGTCGAGCAGCGCACCGAGAACTATTCGGACCAGAACCTCCTGGCCTGGAACGACCGCTCGCGCGCCAACCTCGGCGTCGACACCCTCGACCTGGCGCAGCTGCACTGCCCGCCCGACGGTGTGTACGACAGCGATGCGGTGTTCGAGACACTCGACCGCATGGTCGTGGAGGGACGCATGCGCGCCTACGGCGTCTCGGTGGAGACCTGCGCGCAGGCGCTGAAGGCGATCGCGCGCCCGCACGTGGCGACCGTCCAGATAATCCTCAACTGCTTCCGCCTCAAGCCGCTCGAACGGGTCCTGCCTGCGGCCGCCGAGGCCGGGGTCGGCATCATCGCCCGGGTACCGCTGGCGTCGGGCATGCTGGCCGGCCGCTACGACAGGAGCACGACCTTCGCCGCTGACGATCACCGCAGCTACAACCGCCACGGCGAGGCGTTCGACGTCGGCGAGACGTTCTCAGGAGTCCCGTACGACGTCGGCCTGGAGGCCGTCGAGGAGCTCAAGCGGTTCGTCGACCCGGGCGTGACGCTCGCCCAGTTCGCCCTGCGCTGGATCATCGACCAACCCGGTGTCAGCACCGTCATTCCCGGTGCGCGCAACGCCGAGCAGGCGCGAGGCAACGCTGCCGCCGCGGCGCTGCCGCCGCTGCGAGAGGACCAGCTCGAGGGCGTCGCAGGCGTTTACGACCGGCTGATCCGGCCGCACGTTCACGACCGCTGGTAGCCCTCGCCCAGCGCCGAGCGGCACGCCCGGTCAAGCTGCCGCTGCCCCTCCAGGAAGTCGATCGTCGTGTAGCGGTCGCGCAACCGAGTGGCATAGTGGAAAGTGGCGTTCAACATCTCAGCCGTGATCCCGAGAAAGCCCGGCTCGGTCGGTATCTGTGCCTGCTCGAGCGCGACCTCGACAGACGGAAACGGCGCCATCGCCGCGACCAGCGCCTCTCGAACGTCGTTCCACGCCACCTGGCCCGCTGGCCAGGTGGCTGGCAGCGTCCCGGTCAGCTCCTGCTTGGCGCGCACGGCGGTGATGATGTCCTCCGTCGGCTCGCCGAGCCACTCGCGTGCCGCACGGCCGAGCGGGTCTCCGACCGGCCGCGGGCGCCTCAGTACCGGCACTCCACCGTCGTAGGCGAACCGCTGGATCCGCATCCCGAAGGCGGTGGCAAGGGCCACCTGGAGGCCATGGGAAGCGTGCGCGCGCTTACCGCGCGCCGCGAGCAGGTCCCAGAAGTGCGAGGCGTGGTGCTCCAGGCCGCTGGCCGGCCGCGAGTTGCCGAACCTGGCGATGTTGAGTCCGGACTGGATCAGGCCGTCGAGCAGATCCCGTTGGGCCGCGGGATCCCCGGCCATCAGCGCGGGCACGTTTTGGCCGGCAAGCATCATCGCCCGCGTTGTGTCCGCTGCGATCTGGGTGTCATAGCGCTCGCCGTAGAGCAGGTGTGCGGCCAGCCAATCGACCGCCGCCGTGGCTTTACCGAGGAGGTCGCCGATGCCGGCGCTGGTGAGCACCCTGGGAGCAGCGCTCAGCACGCGCGGGTCCGCGTAGATCGCTCTGGGTACTCGCGCCGGATAGGTGACCTTGACGCCGTCCACCTGCATCGCCGCGACGCTCGAGCTGTAGCCATCCATCGAGGCCGCCGTCGGGACGCTGATGAAGTCACGGTTCGCTTGGTGGGAGGCGTAGCGGACAATGTCGGTGATCACGCCAGAGCCGACCGCTATCGCTGTGCAGTCCGGCTCAAACCGCCCGGCGACGTGTGCGGCCTGTTCGGGTCCCGGAGGCAGATCGTGGCGCTGATCAAAGACGTACACGGGAGCGTCGCCCAGCAACGCCGCCACCCTCGCGCCGGCCGCATCGCGAGTGTTTGCGTCCATCACGACCAGTGGCCGACGCGGCGCAGCAGCCGCAAGGCGCTCGATGGCGTCCTCGGCAATCACGATCAGAGGTTCGGCCGCGCTCACCACCGACGCCGTGAACCTCTCGCTAGGCCCTTTGCACGCCGACCGCGGTGCCGGTGCCTTCGTAGCGGCTTGTCGTCTTCGCGTACGGCGCGATTGTGGTCGGGTCGAGGAACGTGATGCCGGTGTCGACATCCGCGACGCCCGTGAGCCCGTGACTCGCACTGTGGAGGAAGAGCTCGAGGACGGGGAGGAAGCCCTGCAGGTAGGGCTGCTGGTCGATCGTGAACTGAAGGCAGCTGGAGGCCAGGAGGGTCTCGGTCGTCGGGATCAGGTCGAAGCCACCGGCCACCACCTTGCCCTGGAGGTTGTAGGTCTGGATCGCCTGCGCAAGCGCCGCAGTGCTGCTGCCGTCGACCGCGAAGTAGCCCTGGTAGGAGTCGAGGTGGTTGGCGACGACGTTGTCGATCGTGGCGCCCGCTTGCGACTCGGCCGCGCCCGAAGCCTGCGAGTGCACATGAAGGTTCGAACCCTCTAGCACGTGCTGGATGCCACTTAGCCGCGGAGCGAGGTTGCCCGAGCCGGGGGTGGCGATGAAGACCATGATCCTGCCGCCGTTTGGAAGCAGAGACTTGATCTTGAGGCCCATCTCCTGGCCGCTGCGCAGCAGGTCCTGGCCGATGTAGGCGAGACGGTCGGTGCCCGGCTCGTCCGCGTTGTAGGAGACGACTGGGATCCTGGCCCCGGTTGCGGCGGCGATCGGCTTGGCGAAGGCCCCGGCTGCGATCAGGCTGGTCGCGATGCCGTCGACCCCGGCGCTTACGGCTGTGTTGATCGCGCTGGCCATCTGGGCGACGTTGCTCGACGCCGAGCCGGTCCACTCATATGAGCAGCCGAGCAGCATGCACGCGTCCGTCGCCCCGCTGATGGTCGGCGTGAAGAACGTGTTGGTCATCACGTGATTGACGAACGTGAACCTGTAGCCGCCGCTGACCCCGAAGATCGATGAGATGCCGCTGCTCGGTGCCTTCGCGTTCGTTTTGGCGCCGCCGCCCGAGCCGCCGCAGGCGTCGAGCAGCGCTGCTGTAAGCCCGGCGGCGCCACCGGTGAGCGCTGTGCGCCGCGTGATCTGGGCGACCCTGGAGACGTCGCCGGATCGCTTGTCCTGCCACTCGAGACGCTCGATCGCGTCGCCGATAGTGTGATCCTGCTGCGACATGCCTACCCCTCCTCAGAGCGTTGAGTGGCGACGTCCTGATGTGAGTAATCGGCTTTGTTCGAGAGGCTACCCCGTCGGCACCGGTCCCCGCGCCGCGGTAGCGGACGGACTTCGCTGTGACCTGAGGCGCTCAGAGGAGGTGTGCGCCGGGGCCTGGTGACACCACGGTCGCGCCAGCGGGCGCGACCGTGCCTGGTGGCATCAGACCCAGCACGTGGCCACCAAAGCCGCCGCCGAGCAGGCGTGCCCCGAGAGCGCCGCTGTCCTTCAGACGCCCGACCGCGTCCTCGACATCCGGCGTCGAGATCTCGAAGTCATCGCGCAGGCTGGCGTGAGACATATCGAGCAAGCGGCCGAGGTGCTCGAAGTCCCCACGCCGAAGCGCCGTGACCGCGCCGAGCACGCGCCCGTTCTCACTGATCACGTGGCGCGCCCGGCGCGCGAGCACGTCGGGGAGCATGTGGAGATCCTGGATCAGTGCGTCGCGCAGCGATTCAACGCCCATCCGATGAGCCGCTTCGATGCACTCGTCCCGGCGGCGGTTGTAGCCGGAGGCGGCGTTTGCATGCGGCTGTCCCGATGGCAGGGTCACGAGCGTGTGCTCACCGAGTTCGAGCGGCGTCGGCTCGAGTTCGAGCGTACGGAAGTCGATCAGCACGGCGTGGCCGGCGGAACCGCAGAGCGATGCCAGTTGGTCGAGGAGTCCCGTCTGCGCTCCCACCCAGTCGTGCTCGATCCGCTGTCCCAGGCGGGCGAGTTCGACGCGTTGGGGCGGCTGCCCGCCCGCAAGCTCGATCAGCGCCAGGCAGAGCGCCATCTCGAGCGCGGCCGATGAGGACAGCCCGGAGCCGATCGGCAGGTCACCTGTGATCTCGATGCGCGCGCCCGGCAATGCGTAGCCCAGGCGCTGGAGTTCGGTGACGGCGCCGCGCACGAACGCCCGCCAGCCCTGCGCGGGGCCGGGCTCGGCGAGCTGGAACCCGTCTGTCTCCCCGAGGTCATGCGCGATCGCCTCGACCGCGTCCCCTGGGATCCGGGCCGCGGCGACCGTCACGCCGGCGACGACGGCGAACGGCAGCGCGAGACCGTCGTTGTAGTCGGTGTGCTCCCCGATCAGGTTCACGCGGCCGGGCGCGAAGGCGTGTGCAGCGTGTTCGTTCAAGGTCGGGTAGGTTGCCACGTTGGTGGACCAGCTGGGGCCATCGTGGCGACTAAGGTCTGAATGTGCCGTAACCACGGGCTTTAGGCGCTGAGCGTCCGAATCTCGCGATCTTTTGACGCGGATGACCAATATTGATGTTAGATTTGCGTGGGCTCGGGGACTAGCACTCGTCAGTCAGGCGGTGTACGGTCACGCGCTGAGTCTGGGATAGGGGATGCCGAGAACGGATGGTTCTCGCATCTCAGGAGAAACCGAGGAGGGAATAAGTGAACTTGCTCAAGGGCAAACTTGCCGTGGGCGCAACGCTCATGGCCAGTATCGCTGTAGCCGTCGGCTGTGCCGCGGGCACCAGCGTCGCTGCGACAGCAAACGTGAAGCAGGCCCATGTGGCCTCGATCTCGCTGGGGCAGCTGAACAACTCGTTCAAGGCCATGGCGGAGCTGAAGTCGGTCGCCAAGAAGGGCACGGGCTCGATCGCCGCGATCCTGCCGGACACGACCAGCTCAGAGCGTTGGGTCGAGTTCGATGCGCCTTACCTGAAGGAAGCGATGTCGAAGGCCGGCATTCCGTCGAGCGACATCATCGTCCAGAACGCGCACGGCAGCGACTCGACGTTCTACGCCGACGCCCAGGCCGATATCGCCAAGGGCGCGAAGGTACTTCTGACCACGCCTGAGGATTCCGCGACCGGCACGAAGGTCGAGCGGTACGCGGCCCAGCACGGCGTCAAGGTCATCGACTATGACCGTCTGACGCTCGGCGGCAGCCGTCCGTACTACGTCTCGTTCAACAACGTGACCGTCGGCCAGAAGATCGGCCAGGGCTACACGTCTTGTGTCAAGAACTGGGGCGGCCACAAGCTAGGCAAGCAGGACGTGCTGATCATGCACGGTGCCACGACGGACAACAACGCGACGCTCTTCTACCAGGGCTACAACAGCGTTATCGCTCCGTTGGTCAAGAGCCACAAGTACAAGGCCATCCTCGGCATCAGCGGAAGCAACCTTAAGAGCACCGCTGGTACATGGGATCCGCCGACGCAGCTCACTGAGTTCAAGGCGGAGTGGTCGCACTACCGGTCGACGATGACCGGCGCCGTCATCCCCAACGATGAGACCGGCTCGCCGATCATCAACTTCCTGTTCCAGCAGGGCGTCAAGCCGTACACGTTCCCGACCACTGGTCAGGACGCGACGCCTCCAGGCCTGCAGGCGGTCGTTGCCGGCTATCAGTGCGGCACCGTCTACAAGCCGGTGTTCCTCGAGGCTGAGGCTTCCGTTGCCCTGGCCGTCTACCTGCGTGCAGGTGAGAAGCCGCCGGCCAGCCTTGTGAACAACAAGGTCATGGACACCACCGAGCACAAGAACGTGCCCTCGGCCCTCCTGAACCCGGAATGGGTCACGCAGAAGAACATGAAGGCCACTGTCCTGGCCGACAAGTTCGTCCCGAAGAACAAGATCTGCGTCGGCACGTTCAACGGCGTCAAACTCGCCAGTGCCTGCTCGAAGGAAGGGATCTAAAAGGAACTAATCCCAGCTCCAGCATGAGCAGGGATTGAAAAGAACCAACGGTGACACTGTGCCCGCCCGTAGACTCGGGCGGGCACAGTTGCCTTCTGACCAAGGACACGCATGAGCACCTCTGAGGATTCGACCGTGGGCTCGGGCGCGCAGAGCGCGCACTCCGGGGACGGCACGTTGCTTTCGCTGCGCAAGATTTCAAAGACGTTCGGCCCGGTGCGCGCGCTGACCGACGTTGATCTGGACATCGCCGCCGGCGAGGTAACCGCCCTGATCGGGGACAACGGCGCCGGCAAGTCGTCGCTGATCAAGACGGTCTCCGGCCTCTGGAGGCCGGACGGCGGCCAGATCGTCTGGGAGGGAAGCGAGGTCAACCTCCACAACCCGAAGGACGCCGAGAGCCTTGGGATCACCACGATCTACCAGGATCTCGCACTCTGCGAGAACCTCGACATCGTCCAGAACATGTTTCTCGGCCATGAGCTGACCAAGGGCATCGTCATGGACGAGGCGACCATGGAGATCAAGGCGCGCGAGACGCTGAGCGAGTTGCAAGTGGTCACGGTGCGCTCGATCCGACAACTGGTCGCATCGCTTTCCGGCGGTCAGCGCCAGTCCGTGGCCGTCTCCAAAGCCGTCATGTCGAACGCCAAGCTTGTGATCATGGACGAGCCCACCGCCGCGCTGGGTGTCGCGCAGACAACGATGGTGCTCGACCTGATCAAGCGACTGGCGGCGCGTGGCGTCGCGGTGCTCGTAATTTCCCACAACCTGATTGATGTGTTCGAGGTCGCCGACCGGATCGCGGTGCTCTACCTGGGGCGCCTTGTAATAGAGGGACCAGCGGCCGACTTCGACCGTCAGAGCGCGGTCGAATACATGACGACGGGTACCGTGGCGCGCGCCGCCTAGCGGCGCCGCAGCCTGGAATCGACAAGGAGAAATTGGTGGCCGATTCAGAACTGACCAGCGGCGGTACCGGGGAGACACTGACCCCCGACACGGAAGATCAGATCGTCGGCGTGGACGCCGAGGCGGGTCTCAGCGGCGACGCGCCGCTATCGGCGCTTTCGGCCGACGCGTACTCAAACGACTTCGGCGCATACGTCAGGATGTCCCTGAGCAAGGTCCGCAACGGAGAGAGCGGCGCCGGGCCGATCATCATCGGCCTGATTGCGATCGTGATCTTCTTCCAGCTCGAGCAGTCGGTCTTCCTGCATGCGTCCAACCTCGGGAACCTGCCGGCTGAGGCGTCTATCTACATCATGTTCGGCCTGGCGGAGATGTTCGCGCTGCTGCTGTCGGAGATCGACCTGTCAATCGGCTACAACGCTGCGATTGGCGCGTTCGTCTTTGCCGAGCTCAACGCCACGCCGGTCAACTGGCCGTGGTGGTTGGCGGTGCTTGGGGCGCTGTTCGTGACCACCGGGTTCGGCGCGCTCCAGGGCACGTTGATCGCCCGCCTCGGCCTGCCGTCCTTCGTCGTGACGCTGGCCGGCTTCCTCGGCTTCGAGGGCCTCATGCTCGAGCTCACGAATATCGACCCCACCTCGCTCGGCGGCGTGATGGAGCTCAACCAGACTTCGCCCGTCTACAAGCTCGCGAACTCCAACATGAGCCCCACGCTCGGCTGGGTCGTGCTGGTGGGGCTGCTGGCGGCCTATGCCATCTTCACTCTCAACAGAGCGCGGGTCAAACGCAACCACGGCCTTGTCGCGCCGCCGCTCGGCGTGAGCCTGATGGGGATCGTCGTGGCGGCGATCGGCGGTGCCGTTCTGGTCGCGATCATGAATGTGAACCGCGGCTCACCGATAGCTCCACTCCGAGGCGTGCCCTGGGTCGTCCCGTTCGTGCTCGTGGTCGTGGTGGCCTTCAGCGTCATGCTCAGCCGCACGCGTCTGGGCCGCTACATCTACGCGGTCGGCGCCAACCCCGAGGCGGCGCGTCGTGCCGGCATCAACGTCACGATGATCCGCACTGTGGTGTTTGCGCTGTGCGGCTTCGGCGCCGGCCTGGCCGGCCTCGTGTACGCCTCGCAGCTCGGCTCGATCGCGACCGACTTCGACGGCGGCACGCAAGTGCTATACGCGGTTGCGGCCGCGGTGATCGGCGGCTGCAGCCTCTTCGGCGGGCGCGGGAAGCCGGTGAACGCACTGCTCGGAGGCCTGGTCATTGGCGTGGTGATCAACGGCCTCGCGCTGATGAGCGTGAGCGCGGCCGTCAACTACATGGCCACCGCGGTCGTGTTGCTCGCCGCGGTGATCCTGGACGCTCTGGTCCGGCGGCGCTCGTCGACGCTGGCGCGCTGAGCTCCGCGACCGTGCAGTTCACAGCTCGGGCGGTGTCCGTCAGGCCTTGACGGGGCCGTCCGAGGCTGTGCCCCGAGTGAGCGCGCTCACCGCCGCGTCGACGGCCGGGAAGAACCGGTTCTCCGGTATGCGCTGCGGGCTCAGCCCGGCACGGCGTAGCTCTGCGCGGACGTGCGCTCCGGCACGTGCGATTGCGAAGCCGATCCCGGCTGCGTCGAGTTCGTCGAGCGCCCCGCGCAGCGCGAGCGCCCCCGTGTAGTCAATGTCGCTCATTCCGAGGGCGTCGAGCACGATCGCGCGCGGCGGTCCACCGGGCGCTGCGGCGATCGCGTCGCGCAGTTGCGCGCGGAAGTGAGCTGAGTTGGCGTACCAGAGCGGTGTCGCGAACAACACCACGAGCACGTCGCCGACCGGGGCGGCGCGATCGGGGCCTGACAGCGGCGCCCAGCTCGTGGTGCCGGGGATGCGTCCCAGCACGTGCAGCTGCGGGCGCGCGGTTAGACGCGTACGATCGAGGATTGCGAGCGCCACGGCCACGCCGATGCCCTGCTCGACGCCGAGCAGGGCGACCGTCACGAGCGTCACCAGCGCGAGCGCGAGCTCGACCCGGTCGAAGCGCGCGACCGCGCGCAGCTCGCCCACGCGCACGATCCGTGTCGCGATGAACAGCAGCACGCCGGCGAGCGCGGCGACCGGCACGTCGTGGAGAACGGCGGCGGCCGGGACGAGGGCGATCATCACAAGCGCTGCCACCAGGCCGGCGAGCTGGGTGCGCCCGCCCGCCTGCGCGACCGCGGCGGTGCGCGGCGGGCTGGCGTTGACCGGGAAAGCCCCGACGAGGCCCGCCAGGATGTTGCCGGCGCCCACCGCCATCAGGTCGCGACCGGCAGAGACCTCGCGGCCTGGCCCGGCGGCCGACGCGGACGTCGATACGGCCGGCTCGAAGGCCCGCGTCGTCGCGGCCGATTGCGTGACGACCACGAGCGCGACGATCGCGGCCACCGGTGCCACCTCTCCGAGCGTGTGCAGCGATAGCCCCCTCAGCCCCAAGCTCGGAGCGCCGTTCGCGACGTGACCGAGGATTGCGACGCCGTGGTGCTGCAGCCCGAGAATCGCGACCAACGCGGTGGCCGCAACGAGTGCAATCAGCGCTCCCGGCACACGCCGGCTGAAACGTGCGAAGCCGGTCACGATCGCGAACACGCCGAGTCCGATCACGACCGTCCATGCACAGGTCCCGTTCAGCTGGTCGACGACGTCCTTGAGGCGCCCGAGCGTCGAGCTGCCGCCGCCGGCGACGCCGAGCAGGTCAGGCAGCTGGTGCACGACGATCACGACCCCGATCCCAGCGAGGAAGCCCGCGATGATCGGCGCCGACAGAAACTCCGCGACCCAGCCGAGACGCAGCAGCCAGACAGCCGCGACGATCACGCCTGACATCACCGCGAGGATCCCGACGAGGTCGCCGTAGTGCGCGCTGTCGGTGGAGGCGAACACGCCGAGCCCCGCGGCGAACAGCGGCGCGATCGTGGAATCGGCGCCGACCGAGACCTGCGGGCTCGAGCCCAACAGCGCAAAGACGAGACTGCCGGCGATGAACGCGTAGAGGCCGGCGATCGGTGGCATCCCCGCCAGGCGCGACGTCGCCAGCTGCTCCGGCACTGCGATCACGAGCAGCGTTGCGGCGGCGATCAGATCCGGTGCCAGCCACTTGCGCCGGTAACCCCGAAGCGTGGGAGCGAGAGTGGGTGTGGACATTGCGCTCATCTCAGGCGCCCCGATGGGAGTTGCGGGAAGGTGAAATGTGTGTGCGGCGGCACGTGCGGGCCGACCTCGAGCACGATCTCCGCGCCGGATGTCAGCGGTACCGAGCGCGGCGACCCGTGACGCAGAAGGCCGTTCACGTACACGTGCACGCGTCCGCCGCTGAACGAGGCGATCCGTGTGGGCGTGAGCGGCTGACCCCAGGCTGCAAAGAGTTCACCAATGGTCGCACGCGCGCCGGGGCGGAAGTACACCGTCCCCGTAGGATCGAGTGTCACCAGCCCTCCGAAACAGGCTGCGCGCTGCAGGCGCCCGTCGACGAGCCTGCGCGGCCCACGCGTGCCGATCCCGGCCGCCAGCAGCACCACGCGATCGGCGCCGAAAAGTTCGACGTGGGCCTGCTCGCGTTCCCCGAGTCGCGCCGCGCAGGCGCGGGTTACCGGGCCCTTCACCGGAGGCTGGAACCGCGGCCCGCGTCCGATCGGGCGCACGCCCGCGAGCAGGGAGGTCGGGATCCTGCTCGTGCGCTGGCGGGCCTTCGCGGCCGGGGCGCCGCCACAGCCCGCGATCAGTCCGCAGGCGGGCACCACCACGACCAGCATGAGCCCGACCGCTCGCCTCACGTCGCAACTCGGTCGAGCATCCGCACCGCGAAGAGCACGAGGCTGAGCGCGCCGCCGAGCAGCGCCGCCGCAATCACGCGCACGAGGAACAGAGGCAGCACGACCAGCGCGTACCCGTGTGTCAGCACCGGCAGCAGCGTGAGCCCTGCCCACAGCGCGATCACCGCGGTGAGCAGCAGCAGCGGCCCGCCGGAGCGGCCGCCGAGCAGACGGCCGGCGACCGC
>Ga0307373_10006011_pt1 | contig 19522 bp, 16 predicted proteins | sample OX2MG_FD_202534 | JGI IMG/M metagenome (GOLD analysis project Ga0307373, IMG submission 202534) | Soil microbial communities from Risofladan, Vaasa, Finland - OX-2 | ecosystem: Environmental > Terrestrial > Soil > Coastal area > Acid sulfate soil | place: Finland: Risofladan, Vaasa | collected...
CCGAGCAGGGTGATGCAGAAGTAGCGGGCGGCGGTGGCCAGCGCCAGCAGCACGGCCAGCCCGAACAGCAGCGCGAAGCTGCGGTTGAGCGCCGACGGATCACCGCCGCTGAAACCGTGGTCGAGCATGCCGCGCACCGCCAGCGGCAGCGCCAGCGTCGAACCCGATGACAGCGCGAGGAAGGCCAGCCAGCCCGCGGCCAGGCCTCGGTGTGGCCGCACGTAGGGCCACAGGCGGGTCAGCGCCGCGAGGCGGTGGCGGGCGTTGCGCGGGGTGTCGACGGCCATGAAGGATTCCCGGGGCAGTCGGCTCCGGATGGGGGCGCGTGCGACAGCTTCAATCCCGCGCGGTCGCGGCATCGCCCGGCGCAATGCGCCCGCGGCCGCGGGTGAGGTCGGCGAACCAGGCGGTAAACGCCGCCAGCTGCGCCGCCGGCAGGGTCAGCTCGCACTGCGCGCTGTCGGCGGCATGGCGCTCGCGCGTCAGCGCGGCCTCGAACGCTGGCAGCCGCGCATGCAGTCGCGCCAGTTCGGCGGGCGTGCAGTGCAGGACCCGAACGACCGGCACGATCAGCGCACGCCGCGGCGCCGTGCGCAGGCATTCCGCGGCGGTGCCGGCGTAGGCGCGCACCAGTCCTCCGGCGCCGAGCTTGATCCCGCCGAACCAGCGCGACACCAGCACCGCGACGTGATCCATGTCCTGACCGTCGATTGCCTGCAGGATCGGACGTCCCGCCGTGCCCGCCGGTTCGCCGTCGTCGCTGCAGCGACAGGCGTCGCCGATGCGATACGCCCAGCAATGATGGCTGGCCGCGGCATCGGACTGCGCGGCGATCCAGGCGGTTGCCGCGGCGATGTCGTCCACGGACGTGGCCAGGGCCAGAAAGCGGCTGTGGCGGATGCGCTGTTCGAAGCGCGCAGGGGCGACGAGGGTGGTCGACACGACGGCGGTGGGCTTCAGCCCTCGTCGGCCACCACGCGCAGCCGCAGGCTGCCGTCGGCGAGGCGGGCCTGCAGGGGGTCGCCGGCACGGGCATCCGTCGCCCGTCGCAGCACGCGACCCTCGGCGTCGAGCAGGATCGCGTAGCCGCGTTCCAGCGTGGCCAGCGGACTGACCGTCTGCAGCGCCCGCACCATCGCCGCCAGCGCCTGCTGCCGGCGCGGCAGCAGCGTGTGCAGCGACGCGGCGAGCCGCACCATCGCCGCCGCCAGCCGGCGCCGTGTCTCGGTCAGGGCACGGCGCGGATCGTGCGCCTGCAGCCGCGCTGCAAGAATGCCCAGGCGTGCGCGTGCGGCAGCCAGACGCGCCGCCGGCGTGCCGCGCAGGCGCACCGTCAACGCCGCCAGCCGTGTCTGCAACAGCGCCAGTCGCGCCTGCGGGCGCTGGGTCTGCAGCCGCACCCAGCGCTGATCCAGACCCTGCGCCTGTGCGTCCAGGCGGCGCCGCAGCGCACGCGCCGCGCGCTGGCGCAGGGCCGCCAGCCGCCCCGTCAGCTCCTGCGCATCCGGCACCAGCAGCTCGGCGGCGGCGGACGGCGTCGGTGCACGCAGATCGGCGGCGAACTCGGCGAGGGTGAAGTCGGTCTCGTGGCCGATCGCCGCCACCACCGGTACCGCGCTGGCCGCGATGGCGCGCACCACGCCCTCGTCGTTGAACGCCCACAGATCTTCGGCTGCACCGCCGCCGCGGGTCAGCAACAGCACGTCGTAGCGGCCGCTGACAGCGGCGCGCGTCAGCATCGCCGCGATTGCCGGTGGCGCCTCGCGACCCTGGACCGGCACCGGCAGCAGCTCGGCCTCGACCAGCGGGAAGCGGCGCGCGAGCACGCTCAGCACGTCGCGCACGGCGGCACCGCTGGCCGACGTGATCACGCCGATGCGCCGTGGCAGTGCCGGCAGTGGCCGCTTGCGCGCGGCGTCGAACAGACCCTCGGCGGCAAGTTTGGCGCGCAGTTCCTCGTACGCACGCTGCAGCGCGCCGGCGCCGGCGTCCTGCATGTGCTCGACGACCAGCTGGAACTCGCCGCGCGGCTCGTACAGGGTCACCCGCGCCCGCAGCAGCACGTGCTGGCCGTCGGTGGGCCGAAAGCGCAACAGCTGCGCGCGCGGCCGGAACATCGCACAGCGCACCTGCGCGTGGGCGTCCTTGAGGGTGAAGTAGAGATGGCCGGAGGCTGGGCGGGCGAGATTGGACAGCTCGCCCTCGATCCACAGCAGCGGCAGCGCGCCGTCGAGCAGATCGCGCACCAGCCGCGTCAGCGCGCTGGGCGTGAGCGGGCTGCGGTCGGGTGCGGCGGAGTCGGTCGGCGCGGCCATCGGACCGCAAAGGCTAGCACGCCGATTCAGGAGGGCGGCCGCCGTCGCCGCAGGCGCAGGCGCTTGCGCAGCAGGCTGGCCCCGATCCAGCCGCACAGCAGCGCCAGCGGCCACGCCAGCAGTTGCGGCAGCAGCACCGCAAGGACCGCCAGCGCGACCAGCAGCAATCCGCCGGCCAGCAGCGCGCCGCCCTCGGACGGTCCCAGCACGCGGCGGTTGGACAATGCCGCACCGACCGTGTTGGCCAGTCGCAGCGCGCCGGCCGCGGCGCGGCTGGAGCTGCCGCCGGCGCGGCGCGGGCGCGGCGGCACCGCGCCGCTCGGACGCGGGCGACGGCCGTCGGCGAGCACGATCTCGGTGGTGTTGGCGAGATCGCGTTCGTACTGTTCGGTCATCAGGCCGGCGAAATCTTCGTTGTCGATCGCGGCGTCGAGTTCGAGGTTGGCCAGCCAGCTCGACAGATTGAGGTTGGAGGAACCGACCCGTGCCCAGCGACCGTCGGCGACCGCGGTCTTGGCGTGCAGCATGCTGCCGTTCCACTCGAACACGCGGATGCCGGCCTCGAGCAGCGGCCGGTAGCCGGCGCGCGACAGCGCGGCGACCGCGTGCAGGTTGCTGCTGCCGGGTACCAGCAGGCGCACGTCGACGCCGTCGCGTGCGGCCGACACCAGTCCCTGCACATAGGTCGGGATGCCGACGAAGTAGGCGTCGGTCAGCCACAGCGTGCGCTGCGCCATCGCCGCCACCAGCTGATCCAGCCGGTACAGCCCTGCGGTCTGCGGATGGGTGGCGATCACCCGCAGCGCGATGGCGCCGGCGGGCGCGGGTACTGGCGTGGCGGCCAGGTCCAGCGGCGCGCCCAGGCCGGCCCAGGAGTCGCGATAAGCCTGTTCCAGATCGCCCAGTGCGGGTCCGCGGATCACCAGCCCGGTGTCGCGCCACGGTGGCACGCCGCGCGTCGGATCGCCCAGCCACTTGGCGGCGGCGCAGACGCCCGACAGCGAGCCCCAGACGCCGTCGACCAGCACCAGCTTGCGGTGGTCGCGACTGATCCAGCCGAACGGGCTGTCTGCGCGCAGGCGGTTGTACACCCGCACCTCGCCGCCGGCGGCGCGCAGCGGCAACCAGAACGCGGCACGCGCATTGCCGAGATTGCCCAGCCAGTCGTGGATCACGCACACGCGCACGCCGCGCTGCGCCGCGGCAACCAGCGCAGCGCGCAGCTCGCGGCCGACGGGATCGTCGGCGATGATGTAGTTCTCGACGAAGACATGCGTCCGCGCCGACTCGATCGCCGCCTGCCATGCGGCGAAATGCGCGGCACCGTCGATCAGCAGCTCAACCGCGTTGCCGGCGACCAGCGGTGCGCCCGCCGCGCGGCTGAGCGCCTGTTCGGCGAGCAGGCGCGCGTGCAGGGTCGGACGCGGCAGTGGGGCGGCGGCGTTCACGGTCCGAGTGTAGCCGTCTGTCGCGGAACCTCGGGTGCATCTGCGAAGATCGGCTCATGAGCGCGCCCGAACGCTGCGATGATCTGGACACTCTCGTCGAACGCATTCTTGCGCGTGTCGGCCCGGATCTGGTGGTGGCGACGCCACTGGGGCTGGGCAAGCCCAACGCTCTGCTGAATGCGCTATATCGGCGCGTCGCCGCCGATCCGGCGCGTTCACTGACGATCTACACCGCGCTGTCGCTGCTGCGGCCGCGCGCGCGCAGCGACATCGAGGCGCGCTTTCTCGAGCCTTTCCTGGCGCGCCAGTTCGGCGCCGACTACACCGACCTCGACTACGCCCTCGCGCAGACCGACGATCGCCTGCCGGCCAACGTGCACGTGCACGAGTTCTATCTGCAGTCCGGCGCCCTGCTCGCCAGTCGCAGCGCGCAGGGCGACTACATCAGCCAGAACTACACCCAGGTCGCCCGCGATCTCGCCACGCGCGGCGTCAATCTGCTCGTGCAGCTGGTGGCGCTGCGCAAGGGCGCAGACACGCCGCGCATCAGCCTTTCGTGCAACCCCGACCTGACCCTCGAACTGCTCGAACGCATGGCCGCCAACGGCGCGCCGCGCCCGCTGTGCGTCGCCGTCGCGCATCCGGCGCTGCCCTTCCTCGGCCACGCCGCCGAGGTGCCGGCGACCTTGTTCGATCTGCTGCAGGTACCGGTGGCGCTGCCACCGCTGTTCGCGCTGCCGCGCGAACCGGTGGACGACGCCGAGCATGCGATCGGCCTGCACGCGAGCGCGCTGGTCGCCGACGGCGGCACCCTGCAGATCGGCATCGGCGCGCTGTCCGATGCACTGGTGTACGCGTTGGGATTGCGGCACGCCGACAACGCGCGCTGGCGCGACGCGCTCGGCGCACTCGACGCCGGCGGCGGCACGCGCGCGCTGGCGGTGGGGATCGGCGGCCTCGATCCGCTCGCGCACGGCTTGCACGGCTCCAGCGAGATGGTGATGGACGGCTTCATGCGTCTTCGCCGCGCCGGTATCCTGCGGCGCGAAGTGTTCGACGATCTGGCGCTGGAACGTGCGCTGGCGCAGGCGGTGATCACGACTACCCTGCGCGCCGGCGATGCGCAGCGACTGCGCGACGCCGGCGTGTTGCCGGTGCAGGTGGATGCCGCGCAGCTGGCGCGGCTGCGGGTGTTCGGTCTGCTGCCGGAAGGCTGCACGTTGGCAGGTGAGGCTCTGGCCTGGCCGGATGGCCGACGCCTGCCCGCCGAGCTCGACCACGCCGAGACCCGCGCCGCGTTGGAGGCCTGGCTGCCGGGTCGGCGCCTGCGCGGCGGCCGCTATCTGCGCGGCGCGTTCTTCCTCGGCTCGCGCGATCTCTATGCCTGGCTGCGCGCGCTGGACGGTGCCGACTGGGACGGTCTGGAGATGACGCGGGTGGCGCGACTCAACCAGATCGCCGGCGCCGGTGCCGCACTCGACGCGCTGCAGCGCCGCGGCGGGCGCTTCTTCAACATCTGCATGATGATGACGCCGCTGGGTGCGGCGGTGTCCGACGCGCTGGCCGACGAGCGTGTGGTCAGCGGTGTCGGCGGCCAGTACAACTTCATCGCCATGGCGCACGCGCTGCCGGACGCGCGCTCGATCCTGATGCTGCGCGCGACCCGCAACGCGCACGGCCGCAGCGACAGCAACATCCGCTGGTCCTACGGCCACACCACGATTCCGCGTCATCTGCGCGACGTGGTGATCACCGAATACGGCGCCGCCGACTTGCGCGGACGCAGCGACGGCGAGTGCGTGCGGGCGATGCTGGCGATCAGCGACGCCCGCTCCGTCGACGGTCTGGTGGCCGACGCGCAGCACGCCGGCAAGCTGCCGCGCGATTTCCGCGTGCCCGACGCCTGGCGTGCCAACACCCCGCAGCGTCTGCACGCCGCGCTGGCGGCCTCGCGCCGTGCCGGGCTGTTTCCCGCATTCCCTCTCGGCAGCGATTTCGACGCCGCCGAGCAGCGCTTGCTGCCGGCGCTGACCTGGCTGCAGGGGCAGTCGGCGCGCGGTCTGCGCGGCTGGCTGGCGCTGGCAGGGGCGCTGCTGGTGCCGGGACCGGCGGCCGGCGCCGCGGCAGCACTGGCGCGCATGCGGCTCGACGCGCCGGATGGTCTGGGCAAGCACCTGCTGGCGCGACTGTTGCGCGGGGCCTTGGCGCGTGTCTGAGAGCTTGTGGGTCCAGCGGCTGCGCGGCCGGATCCCTGCGCGGCGCGGCGCTCGCTCCGCGACCGCGCGGCCGGGTGCGGTCCCGACCTCGGGCCATTCGTGGCGAGTGCCTGGCGCGCGCTGACACGACCGTGACCGTCACGCCGGCACCCCGCTTGGCTTACACTGGCATCGCCGCCATGGTCGGCGGTGCCGCGTCGGCACGAGGAATGCCATGCAATCGGCTTATGCCCGCCTGACCGAAGGACTTCCGGCTCGCAGCCCGGCTGCCGCCGGCGCGCCCGCCCATCCGCGCGAAGTCCAGCAGCGCGTCGCCCAGTTGCCGCTGGCCAGCCCGGAGCTGGCCGCACGCGAGTTGTCGCGACTGCTGGGCGAGATGCGCGCCAACCTGTGGTCCGGCGGCGAGCGGCTGGATTCGCTCGAGTTGCTGCGCGCACCCGCCGAGCAGCTCAGCAGTGCGTTCGTGCGGCCGCTGCTGGCCGAGAGTTTTCCGCTGCCGCCGCTCAAGGCGCGCATGGCCGACATGGCGCGCGAGGTGCACCTGCGTCTCGGTGAAGGCTATGCGCTGGCGGCCTGCGAATTGTGCGCGCCGGCCGGGAAGGTGCCGATGCTGCGCGGCAAGGCCGTCACCTTGGCCCTGCTGCGCGCCCAGCAGCATCTCGGCCTGGCCCTGCTGTGGAGTTACCGTCTGTATCGCACGCCGCCGACAGGCATCTGGCGCCGTCTGCATGCGGTCTATGGTTTTGCGCTCGATGCCGGCGTGGTCACCAAAGCGGTCAGCGGCAGCGGCCACGAGAGTGGGCGCGATGTCCGCGGTGCCTATCTGCACACGCTGCTGCTGGCACTGTGCAACCCCTACCGGCTGACCCTGCGCGAGATGGGGGATGCTTACGCGCTGACCCAGGCGCTGGCGCCGCACTGCGGGCTGACCCGCGGCGGCGAGGCGGGCTTCGCGATGCGCGACGATGCCGACAGCGGTCCGGGCTATGTGCCCGAGGAGCGCGAGCAGGCGCAGGGCGATCTGCTGGCGCTGGACGTCGAGCCGGTGATGCGTCTGCTCGAGCAGAACGCGGCGTTGCTGCCGCCAGGTGCCGAAAAGCTGAGCTTTCGCGCCGAGCGCGGCACGCTGGAAGTGCCGCACGCGTTTGTCGAGCGGTTGCGCGCCGCCTGGATCGGCGCCGCCGCGCGCGGCCACGCGCGCATCGGCGCACAGCACGCTCTGGATACCGTGATCGGCCTGCACGGGCTGCACTACCTGCTGGCGGGCGGCCAGGATTTTCAGGCCTTTCTCGCCCGCGTGCGCGGCGCCGGCATCACCCTCAGCAGCAGCGAAAACGCCGCCGCCTGGGCCAGCGGCAGCGAATTGTTGCGTGCCGCGGTACTCAGCGCGCGCGTGCTCGACCAGAGTATCGGTGGATACCGGCTGCTGTGGGAGCCCGGCGCAGCGGTGCGGCTGAAAGTGGGCGAATTGGTCGGACTGGCACTGCCGGCCGAACGCGGCGACGTCCAGGACTGGATGGTCGGCCTGATCCGCTGGCTGCGCGTGGACGACGAAGGGCGTCTGGACGCCGGCGTCGAGCTGCTGGCGCGGCATGCGCTTGCGGTGGCGGTGCGTACGCCGGACGCGCAGGGCCAGCTGCGGCAGCCGCTGCGCGCGGTGCTGCTGCGTCAGGACGACGGCGAGGCGCTACTGGTGCCCAGCCTGTTCGATCGCGCTGCCTCCGCCGTCGAGCTCAGCCGCCCGGTCGATCCGCGTGATTGGCACCCGCAGGCGCCGGTGCAGCTGCTGCTGCCGGCAGCGATCGTCGAGATCAGTGCCGCCTACTGGCGCATTGCCCTGGCTCCGATACACGCCGAGGTCGTCGCGCCCGCGGACAGCGTCGCGGCGGGTTGAGCATGGCCAATCCGCAGACCTCCGCGCCGTTGTCGCGCCGCGCCAGCGTGGCCGTCGCTGTCGGTGGCGTCCGCGTCGGCGCCGGCGCGCCGGTGGTGGTGCAGTCGATGACCAACACCGACACCGCCGACAGCGCTGCCACCACGCGCCAGGTGGCCGAACTGGCGCGTGCCGGTTCCGAGCTGGTGCGCATCACCGTCAACACGCCGGAGGCGGCGGCGGCGGTGCCGCGCATCCGCGAGCGTCTCGACATGATGGGCGTGACGGTGCCGCTGATCGGCGACTTCCACTACAACGGGCACCAGCTGCTGGCAGCCGAGCCCGGCTGCGCCGAGGCGCTGGCCAAGTACCGCATCAATCCCGGCAACGTCGGCTTCGGCAAGAAGCGCGACACGCAGTTTGCGGCCATCGTCGACATCGCTCTGCGTTACGGAAAACCGGTGCGCATCGGTGTCAACTGGGGCTCGCTGGACCAGGCGCTGGTGGCGCGGCTGATGGACGAGAACCATGCCCGTGCCGAACCCTGGGACGCGGCACGGGTGGCGCGCGAGGCGCTGATCCGCTCGGCGCTGGACTCCGCCGCGCAGGCCGAGGCACAGGGGCTGGGCCGCGATCGCATCCTGCTGTCATGCAAGGTTTCGGGCGTCCAGGAACTCATTGCCGTCTACCGCGATCTGGCCGCGCGTTGCGACTACGCGCTGCATCTCGGTCTGACCGAGGCCGGCCTGGGTAGCAAGGGCATCGTCGCCTCGACCGCGGCGTTGGCGGTGCTGCTGCAGGAGGGCATCGGCGACACCATCCGCATCTCGCTGACGCCGGAGCCCGGCGAGTCGCGTACGCGTGAGGTGATCGTCGCCCAGGAGCTGCTGCAGACCATGGGCCTGCGCGCTTTCACGCCGCTGGTCACCGCCTGCCCGGGCTGTGGCCGCACCACCAGCACGCTGTTCCAGGAGCTGGCGATGCGCGTGCAGGAGCATGTGCGCGCGAAGATGCCGGAATGGCGGGTCAAGTACGACGGCGTCGAGAACCTCACCCTCGCGGTGATGGGTTGCGTGGTCAACGGACCGGGCGAGAGCAAGCACGCCGACATCGGCATCTCGCTGCCCGGTACCGGCGAGACGCCGGCGGCGCCGGTGTTCGTGGACGGCGCCAGGACCGTGACCCTGCGCGGCGAGCACATTGCCGAGGAGTTCGTGGCGATCGTCGAGGACTACGTCAGCCGGCGCTACGCGGCGCGCGGCTGAGCGCAGCCGGGGGCGCCCGACCGGCGGGTACAATGGTGGTTTGCCGCCCGGACGCCCCGCATGCCGCGCTCGCCCGTTCCCGTGCTGACCATCGACGGCCCGTCCGGATCGGGCAAGGGCACCGTCAGTCGCCTGCTGGCGCAGGCGCTGGGTTGGCATCTGCTGGATTCGGGTGCGCTGTACCGTGCCGTGGGTTATGCCGCGTCCATGGCCGGCATCGATCTTTCGGACGCCGAGGCCGTCACCCGCTGCGCCGAGACCACCCGCATCCGCTTTCGCGATCCCGGCGACGGCGAAGAGACGCGGGTGATCGTCAACGGCCAAGATGCCAGCGACGAGATCCGCACCGAGACCTGTGGCGCTGCCGCATCGGCGATTGCCGCCATCCCCGGCGTGCGTACGGCGCTGCTGGACCTGCAGCGGGGTTTTCGCCGGACCCCGGGGCTGGTCGCCGACGGTCGCGACATGGGCACGGTGATCTTCGTCGACGCCGCGACCAAGGTGTTCCTGACCGCAAGTGCGGCGGAGCGCGCCCGTCGCCGCTATAAGCAGTTGAAGGCAAAGGGACTCGACGTTACACTTGCAGCCCTTTTGCACGAGATCGAGGCTCGCGACGCGCGTGATGCATCGCGGGCGGTCGCGCCGCTGCGGCCGGCGCCGGATGCCGTGGTGATCGATACCACGGGCATACCGGCACAGGCGGTGGCCGACAGGGTATTGACGCTGGTGCGCGACCGTTGAGGTCCGTGCAGCGTCGGGTCCGCACCGCAGGGTGCGGTTTTGCAACGGTGCTCCGGCACCCTTCGACCGGTGGACCGCCGCGCAATCAACTGTGGTGGTCTCAGTCAACCTGGAATTCCCATGACCGAAAGTTTTGCCGAGCTGTTTGAACAGAGCCAGACCCTCTCGAAGCTGAAGCCCGGCTCGATCGTCTCCGGCATCGTCGTCGAGATCCGCAGCGACGTGGTGGTGATCAACGCCGGCCTCAAGAGTGAAGGCATTGTCCCGATCGAGCAGTTCCGCAACGAGCGCGGCGAGCTCGAAGTGCAGGTCGGCGACGAGGTCAAGGTCGCCCTCGACGCCATCGAGGACGGATTCGGCGAAACCAAGCTGTCGCGCGAGAAGGCCAAGCGCTCGATGGTGTGGGATGAGCTGGAGGAGGCGTTCGAGAAGAGCGCGGCCATCAACGGCAGGATTTCCGGCAAGGTCAAGGGCGGCTTCACCGTCGACATCAAGGACGTGCGCGCGTTCCTGCCCGGCTCGCTGGTCGACGTGCGTCCGGTACGCGATCCGGTCTACCTCGAGGGCAAGGATCTCGACTTCAAGATCATCAAGCTCGACCGCAAGCGCAACAACGTCGTGGTCAGCCGCCGTGCGGTGGTCGAGAGCGAATTCTCCGCCGAGCGCGAGCAGCTGCTCGAGCGTCTCAAGGAAGGCGCGGTGATCAAGGGCGTGGTCAAGAACCTCACCGACTACGGCGCGTTCGTGGATCTGGGTGGCATCGACGGTCTGCTGCACATCACCGACATGGCGTGGAAGCGAGTGCGCCATCCCTCCGAGGTGGTCAACGTCGGCGACGAACTGGAAGTGCGCGTGCTCAAGTTCGATCGCGAGCGCAACCGCGTCAGCCTCGGCCTGAAGCAGCTGGGTGACGATCCCTGGGTCAACATCGCGCGCCGCTATCCGGTCGGCAGCCGTCTGTTCGGCAAGGTCAGCAACGTCACCGACTACGGCTGCTTCGTCGAGATCGAGCCGGGCGTCGAAGGCCTAGTGCACGTCTCCGAGATGGACTGGACCAACAAGAACGTCAATCCGGCCAAGGTGGTGCAGGTCAGCGACGAGTGCGAGGTGATGGTGCTCGATGTCGACGAGGAGCGTCGCCGCATCTCGCTCGGCATCAAGCAGACCCGCTCCAATCCGTGGGAAACCTTCGCCGCCGTGCACAAGAAGAACGACCGCGTCAGCGGCAGCATCAAGTCGATCACCGACTTCGGCATCTTCATCGGCCTCGAAGGCGGCATCGACGGCCTGGTGCACCTGTCCGACATTTCCTGGCAGACCACCGGTGAAGACCTGGTGCGCAACTTCAAGAAAGGCGACGAGATCGAGGCCGTGGTGCTGGCGGTCGATCCGGAGCGTGAGCGCATCAGTCTCGGCATCAAGCAGCTCGAGCAGGATCCGTTCGGTCAGTTCATGGCCGGCAATCCGCGCGGCAGCCTGCTGACCGGGGTGGTCAAGGAAGTGGACGCCAAGGGCGCCCTGATCGGGCTCGAAGACGGCGTCGAGGGCTATATCCGCGCCAGCGATATCGCCAAGGAGCGCATCGACGACGCCAGCCAGCACCTCAAGGTCGGCGACCCGGTCGAGGCCAAGTTCATCGGCATGGACCGCAAGGGGCGTCTGTTGCAGCTTTCCATCCGCGCCAAGGACGAGGAAGACCTGCAGGAGGCGCTGACCGATTACCAGTCGGCAGCCGGCGGTACCACCAAGCTGGGCGCGCTGCTGAAAGAGCAGATGAAGAAGGCCTGACGGACTCGGGCATGGCGAAGCCAGCAAGCTTCGCCATGCCCTCTGCGGCGACCGCATCGTGACCATGACCAAGTCCGACCTGATCGAGACATTGGCTCGACGCCAGGGCCATCTGGCCTTTGCCGACGTCGAGTTCGGCGTGCGCAGCGTGCTCGAGCAGATGACCGCCGCGCTGGCCGCGGGCCAACGCATCGAGGTGCGCGGCTTCGGCAGTTTCGCTCTGCATTTCCGCCCACCGCGCATGGGCCGCAATCCGAAAACCGGCACGGCCGTGGCGCTGCCCGGCAAGCATGTACCTCACTTCAAGCCCGGCAAGGAGCTGCGCGAGCGCGTCAACGCCGCCGTGGCGTGAGCGTTTCGGCTAAAGTCTTCGGCTGAGGGATCCGGCCATGCGCCTGCTGATCGTCTTCCTGCTGCTGCTGTTCGTCTTGCTGGGTGCTGCGTTCAGCGCGCTCAACGGCGGGCTGGTGCATTACGACCTGCTGATCGTCCAGACCGACCTGCCCAAGGGCGTGGCCCTGATGCTCGCCCTGATCGTCGGCTGGCTGCTGGGCGGCCTGACCGCCTGGGTCGGGCTGGGACTGGCTCAGCGCCGTCGCGCACGGGCGCAGCGCGCCGAGGCCGACTCGGCCACCGGCAGCGCATGAATCTGCCGGTTCTGCTGATCCTGCTGCTGCCGCTTGCCTATCTGTCGGGCTGGTGGACGGCGCGACGCCACATCGCGCGTCATTCGGGTGCGCGGGTCAGCGAGTTGTCGTCGAGCTATTTCCGCGGCCTGAACTACCTGCTCAACGAGCAGCCCGACAAGGCGATCGAGGTCTTCCTCAAGCTCGCCGAGTTGAACCGCGACACCGTCGAGACCCACCTGGCGCTCGGCAACCTGTTCCGTCGCCGCGGCGAAGTCGATCGCGCCATCCGTGTGCATCAGCATCTGATCGCGCGGCCCAATCTGTCCGAGGACATGAAGACCATCGCCCTGCTCGAACTGGGCGAGGACTACATGCGCGCGGGCCTGCTCGACCGCGCCGAGACCCTGTTTGCCGATCTGGTGGCCATGAACGCGCACGCGCCCTCGGCGCTGCGCCATCTGATCGGCATCTGCCAGCACGAGCGCGACTGGCACGAGGCCATCGCCTATGCGCGCCGGCTGGAAGAGATGACCGGCGAGTCGCAGGCTCAGCAGATCGCCCATTTCTGCTGCGAACTGGCCGAGCGCTCGCATGCTCACGGTGCCCGTGACGAGGCACAGCGCTATCTCGAGCAGGCGTTTGCGTGCCTGCCGGATTTTGTGCGCGCGCACCTGCTGGCGGGCCAGTTTCTCGCGGCCGAGGGTCGGTACGCCGAAGCGGTCGAGGCCTTCGAGAGCGCGGTGCGCGCCGACGTCGAGTTCGTGCCGGAGATCCTGCCGCCGCTGCTGGACAGCTATGCGCGCTCGCAGCAGATGGAGCGCGCCGAGCGTTTTCTGACCGATGTGCTGGCGCGTTACCAGGGCATCTCGCCGGTGCTGGCGCTGGCGCGCATCTACGCCGGCCGCGACGGCGAACGGCAGGCGGTCGATTTCCTCACCCGGCAGCTGCGCCAGCGCCCCTCGGTGCGCGGCCTGATGGCGCTGATCGACGCCACCATCGACCGCAGCAGCGGCGAGGCGCGCGAGAACTTCCTGCTGCTGCGCGGCCTCACCCGCACCCTGCTGGAGGGGCAGGCAATGCACCGCTGCAGCCGTTGCGGCTTCGGCGCCAAGGCGCATCATTGGCAGTGCCCCAGCTGCAAGAGCTGGGGCACACTGCGGCCGATCCATGGTGTGGCCAGCGAGTGACGCGGTGAAATCCGCGATCCTGTCGCCGCTGGCCGCGCTGCTGATCGCCGCTGCGGCGGTGGCCGTGAGCATGGCCTATGCGCGCCGGCACGGCCTGCTTGACACTCCCGGCCGCCGTCGCCTGCATGACGCGCCGACCCCGCGCGGCGGCGGCGTCGGCATCGTGCTGGCGGCGCTGGTCGTGGTGCTGATTCCGGCGGCACGCGGGGCCTGGGGCCTGTCGCCGTCGCTCGGCGGTGCCTGGCTGGTTGGCGCCCTGCTGGTGGCCGCGGTCGGTTTTGCCGACGACCACCGTCATCTGCCGGTGCGGCTGCGTCTGCTGGCGCACCTGGCGGCAGCCCTGCTGCTGGTCGCTGTGCTGGCGCCGTCGCCGCTGTTCGCGGGCGTGCCGCTGCTGTGGTGTGCCGGCGTGCTGCTGGCCACAGTATGGTCGATCAACCTGCACAACTTCATGGACGGCAGCAACGGTCTGCTGGCGCTGCAGTCGGTGTTCGTGTTTGCCGCGATCGCGGCGCTTGCGGCCGCTGGTGCCGCACCGGGCATCGCGCTCGCCGCGCTGACCCTGGCCGCCGCCACGCTGGGGTTTCTGCCGTTCAACTTTCCGCGCGCGCGGGTGTTCATGGGCGACGTCGGCAGCGGCACACTCGGCTTTCTGATCGCGGCGGTCGCGTTCACCGCGATCGCCCGCGGCGCGCTCGGCATCGCCGAAGCGGTGGTCGTGGTGAGCGCGTTTGCCGTCGATGCCAGCTGCACGTTGTTGTCGCGTCTGCTGCGCGGACGCCACTGGTACCGGCCGCACCGCGAGCATCTGTATCAGTGGATCGCGCGGGTGTCGCATTCGCATGCGCGCGCGGCCTCGCTCTACGTTGCGTGGAATTTGCTGCTGGTGGCGCCGGCGCTGCTGTTGATGCGCGTGTGGCCGGCGTGGGCGTGGGCGCTGGCCGCCGCCGTATTGGCCGTCGCCGTGCTGGCGTGGTGGCTGGGCAAGCGCGCCTGTCTGCGCGCGGCGAAGAATGCGAAACTGCACCATGCGCCTGCGTAACCTGATCGCCTTCATCCATCCGCGTGCCGCGGTCGTGCTGCACGATCTCGGCATGGTGGTGCTGGCGTGGTGGCTGGCCAAGATACTGCGCTATGCGCTGTTGGGCGATGCGTCCGCGACCCCGTTCGTGGCAGCCGAGTTCGTGATCGTGCTGGTGGTGCAGGGGGCGACGTTCGCCTGGACCGGGCTGTATCGCGGGCTGTGGCGGTTCGCCAGCCTGCCGGATCTGTGGAACATCGTCCGCGCTGCGGTGATCGGTGCGCTGGCCACCGGCGTGCTGCTGTTCCTGTACAACCGCCTGGCCACGGTGCCGCGCTCGGTGCTGGTGATCTACCCACTGCTGCTGATCCTGCTGCTGGGGCTGCCACGGCTGGCCTACCGGTTCTGGAAGGACAGCCGGCTGGACCTGTTCCAGGCCACGCCGGCGCAGCGCGTGCTGGTGCTGGGAGCCGGACGCGCCGGTGAGGCCCTTGCGCGCGACCTGCGCCGTGACAGCCGTTACCGCGTGGTCGGCTTCATCGACGACAGCGGCGCGCTGCGCGGCGCGCGCCTGCACGACATCCCGGTGCTGGGTGACATCGAGCATCTGGGCGAGATCGCGCGCGAGTCCGCGGCGCAGATGCTGCTGATCGCGTTGCCGTCGGCGAACAGCGCGCAGATGCGCCGCATCGTGACGCTGTGCGAAGCCTGCGGGCTGCCGTTTCGCACCGTTCCGCGGCTGGAGGACGTGGTCGCCGGCCGCGCGCAGTTCAATGAGCTGAAAGAGGTCGCGATCGAGGATCTGCTCGGACGCGACGCCGTGCAACTCGACTGGACGGCGATCCGCGAGGGTATCGCCGGACGCAGCGTGCTGATCACCGGCGGCGGCGGTTCGATCGGATCCGAACTGTGCCGGCAGGTGGCTCGCCTCGGCGCCGCGTCGCTGACCATCCTCGAGTCCTGCGAATACAACCTCTACCGCATCGCCCACGAGATCAATGCCAGTGACCCCGCACTGCAGCTGCGGCCGCTGCTGGGCGACTGCGGCGACGCCGTGGCGGTCGAGCGTGCGTTCGCGCAGGCGCGCCCCGACGTGGTCTTTCATGCTGCTGCGTACAAGCATGTGCCGTTGCTGGAGCAACAGCTGCGCGAGGCGGTGCGCAACAATGTGCTGGCCACCGAAACCGTGGCCGCCGCCGCCGATCGCCATCACTGTGCCGGACTGGTGCTGATCTCCACCGACAAGGCGGTCAATCCGACCAGCGTGATGGGCGCCTGCAAGCGCCTTGCCGAGCTGGTGGTGCAGGCGCATGCGGCGCGCTCAGCCACCCGCTGCATCACCGTGCGCTTCGGCAACGTGCTGGATTCGGCCGGCTCGGTGGTACCGCTGTTTCGCGAGCAGATCGCGCGCGGCGGTCCGCTGACCGTCACTCATTCCGAGGTCACGCGCTATTTCATGACCATCCCCGAGGCCTGCCAGCTGATCCTGCAGGCGGCGGTGCAAGGCCGGGGCGGCGAGATCTTCGCGCTCGACATGGGCGAGCCGGTGCGCATCCGCGATCTCGCCGAGCAGATGATCCGGTTGGCCGGCAAGCAGCCGGGTCGTGATGTCGCCATCGTCTACTCCGGTCTGCGGCCGGGCGAGAAGCTGTTCGAGGAGCTGTTTCATCCGCAGGAGAACTACGCGCCGACCGCGCATGCCAAGCTGTTTCTGGCGCAACCGCGCGCGCTGGAGCCGCTGCTGCTTGATGCCGCGTTGCGCGAAGCGCGCGTCGCGGTGGATGCCTTCGACGAGGACGCGCTGCGGCGGATGCTGGGACGTCTGCTGCCGGCTTTCCAACCTGGGCGCGGGGATGCACTGCCTTCCCCGACGCCGTCACCGATCATCCAAGGAGATTCCGCATGAGTCGCCCCTTGCGCAAGGTGGTATTCCCGGTGGCCGGTCTCGGCACGCGCTTCCTGCCGGCCACCAAGGTGATCGCCAAGGAGATGCTGCCGGTGCTCGACCGGCCGCTGATCCAGTACGCCGTCGACGAGGCGGTGGAGGCTGGCGCCGACACCCTGGTGTTCGTCACCAACCGTTACAAGCACGCCATCGCCGACTATTTCGACAAGGCCTACGAGCTGGAGACCAAGCTGGCCGAAGCCGGCAAGGTCGATCTGCTCGAGATCGTGCGCAACGTGCTGCCCGCGCATGTGCGCTGCGTGTTCGTCACCCAGCCCGAGGCGCTGGGGCTCGGTCATGCCGTGCTCTGCGCGCGCGCCGTGGTCGGCGACGAGCCGTTCGGCGTGATCCTGCCCGATGACCTGATCCGCGCCCGCGGCGCCGGCGTGATGCGGCAGATGGCGGAGATGGCGGCCACCCACGGCAGCGGCGTGGTGGCGGTCGAAGAAGTGCCCGCGGACCAGACCCATCGCTACGGCATCGTCGCCGTCGATCCGGTCGGCGGCCGTGCCGGGCGCATCCGTCACCTGGTCGAGAAGCCGAAGCCTGCGGCCGCGCCGTCCAGGCTCGCCATCGTCGGCCGCTATCTGCTGCCACCGCGCATTTTCGAATTGCTGGAAGCGACGCGACCGGGCCTGGGCGGCGAGATTCAGTTGACCGATGCGCTGGAAAAGCTGGCGCAGGAGCAGGAGCTGCTGGCCTACCGCTTTGCCGGCGAGCGCTTCGACTGCGGCACCAAGCTGGGCCTGGTGCGCGCGACCCTGCATCTGGCGATGGACGATCCGCAGCTGGCGACGGCGGTACGCGAGTTCGTCGCAGCGCATGCCTGACCTGCGCCCCACTGCTGCCGACAGCGTTTACGCCGCGCAGGCGCCGCTCAGTTACGGCTATCCCAGCCTCGGTGGCCAGATCGAGGCCGAGGTGGCGGTCGTCGGCGGTGGCTACGCCGGGTTGGCGACCGCGCTGGGTCTGGCCGAGCGCGGCGTCAAGGGCGTGGTGCTGCTGGAGGCCGAACGCGTCGGCTTCGGCGCATCCGGTCGCAACGGCGGTTTCGTCTTCGGCGGTTATTCGCTGGACGGAGAGGAGCTGGTACGGCGCCTCGGCCGCGAGCGCGCGCGGGCGCTGTATTTGTCTACCCTGCAAGCAGTCCAGCTGATCCGTGCGCGTATCCAGCGCTACGCGATCGCCTGCGAGGCCACCGACGCCGGCGTGCTGTGGGCCAACTGGTTCCGCGATCCCGAGATACTGCGCCGCCGTCAGCGCCAGCTGGCCGACGATTTCGGCATCGAGTGGGAGTGGGTCGAGTCGGATGCGCTGCGCGAGATCGTACGCAGCGATCGCTACCACGGCGCGCTGTATGAGCGCGACGCGTTGCATCTGGATCCGCTGGCTTTTGCGCGCGGACTGGCGCAGGCGGCGACCGGGCAGGGCGTGATGCTGCGCGAAGCCTCGCGGGTGCTGCGCCTGGAACGCGGCGGCGGCGGCTTTCGTCTGCACACCGGCGGCGGACGCGTCGATGCGCGCCAGGTGGTGCTGGCCACCGGCGGCTATCTGGCCGGGCTGGAGTCGCGGGCCGATCGCGCGGTCCTGCCGATCGCCACCTACGTCATGGCGACCGAGCCGCTGGGCGGGCGTCTGGCCGAATGTGTGCGTACCGCGGCGGCGGTCTACGACACCCGCTTCGCCTTCGATTACTGGCGCCCGCTGGCCGACACGCGCCTGCTGTGGGGAGGGCGCATCTCGGTGCGCGACCGCCGACCCGAGGACGTGCGCCGGCTGCTTTACCGCGACATGCTGAAGGTGTTTCCGCAGCTTGAAGGCACTCGCGTCGAATACGGCTGGTCCGGTCTGATGAGCTACGCCCGCCACCAGATGCCGCAGATCGGCGGCGACGGCCGCGGGCTGTGGTGGGCGCAGGCCTTCGGCGGCCATGGCCTGGCGCCGACCACGCTGGCGGGCGAGCTGCTGGCCGCGGCGATCAGCCGCGACGATGACGCCTGGCGCCTGTTCGAACCGTTCGGCCTGGTCTCGGCGCAGCGGCCGCTGGGCTATCTGGCGGCACAGGCGCGCTATGCCTGGCTGCAGCATCTCGACGCGCGCAAGGAGCGCCGGGACGCCTGATCCTCGCCGCCCGGCTGCTGCCGGCAGGCCAGGTGCCCGATGCGGCCGCCGGTCGATCTGCGGCGGCTTGTGCGCCGCGACCAACGCGGATGCGGGTCGCGGCAGCTGCGTGGCAAGATGGCTGCCCGTTTTCGCCTTGCGGTGCGCACCAGCGATGAACCCTCCAATGTCTTCGAATCTGCCCGTGCAGACGACGCCCCTGGCCGCCCTGCCGGACGCTTCCGCGCCCGCCGACTGGGTGCGCGCGCTCACCGCGCCGCTGCATCGCCGCCGTTGGTGGTGCTGGGGCTTCGCCGTGCTGCTGCTGGGTTTCGGCGTGCTCAAGCTCTGGCACGGCAGCTGGCTGGACGCGCTGGTGGCGCTGAGCGGGGCGCTGTCGGCGTGGTTCCTGTTCCGCGCCGCCTCGGTGCTCAGCGTGGCGCACGCCAGCCTGCTTCCGGCGGATGCCCGGGCCGGGTTTGCCGCGCTGGCGCGCTACTTCATGCTGTCGGCGCTGACCAGCGCGCTGGGCCTGCTGCTGCTGATCGGCGCCGCCATCGAGGCCGTAGCGCAGGTGGCCCATGGTCTCTGAAACCACGCCCGCGGCGCCCGCGGGGACCACGCCGCTGGCTGCAGGCGAGGTCGCGCTGTTCGCCGACACCATCGCGCCGCTGGCGCGCGCCACACTGTGGATCTGCGCCTGCGGCGTGTTCAACGGCGTTCTGGCAGTGTTGCTGGGGCTGACCATCATCGGTCTGCCGTTCGCCGCCGCGCTGGCCTGGGTGGCCTTCCTCGAATTTCGCGCCGCGTCGCGGCTCGACGCCGCACGCCTGCGGCCCGCGGCGCCCGACGGCATCGACCAGGCCGCCGCTGCGGTCAACGACATCGCCTTGCACTATATCGTCCAGGCGGTGATCACCACGCTGATGATCGTGGCCGCACTGGTGGCGCTTGCCCTGTTCGCCCCGTTGCTCGGCAAGACGCTGCAGATCTG
>Ga0307373_10006013_pt1 | contig 19515 bp, 8 predicted proteins | sample OX2MG_FD_202534 | JGI IMG/M metagenome (GOLD analysis project Ga0307373, IMG submission 202534) | Soil microbial communities from Risofladan, Vaasa, Finland - OX-2 | ecosystem: Environmental > Terrestrial > Soil > Coastal area > Acid sulfate soil | place: Finland: Risofladan, Vaasa | collected...
ATCGTTCGAGGTGATGGTGTCGCCGAGCCAATTGGCGCTCACCGTCTGCGCCCATGTGCCGGTCAGCGCCACATCCTGGACCCCGTTCGGCACCGCGTAGTACCCCGCCGAGGTATCGACCGAGGTCGAGCCGGCCGTCGTCGTCCCCGTCGCGGCACCGGACGATTGAAACAACCAGTCCGAGTTGCTGATGCTCCACGGCGCGACGTGATCGAGGGTCGTGACGAGCGTCGGCCAGGGAGCCGCGGCGGTGTGCGAATTGACAAACACCTTGGTATCGCCGGCCCCGTCGGACACCAGGCTCAGATAGCCATCGGCCAGCGGATTGCTGCCGGTATAGCCGATCGAGCTGAAAATCCCGCTCAAATCGAGCTTGTCGGTCCCGGGCGCGAAGTCGGTGATGTGGCCGGCGTTCCACGGAAGATTATCGAACGCGAAGGTATCGCTGCCCCCGCCGCCCGTCAGCATATCGGCGCCGTGGCCGGCGATCAGCTTGTCGTTGCCGCTGCCGCCGATAATCGTCGAGCCGTAATCGTTCGAGGTGATGGTGTCGCCGAGCCAATTGGCGCTCACCGTCTGCGCCCATGTGCCGGTCAGCGCCACATCCTGGACCCCGTTCGGCACCGCGTAGTACCCCGCCGAGGTATCGACCGCGCCCCCCGAGGCGCCGGTGTCCGGCGACCCTGTCGACGCCGAGCTGCCGGCCGAGGAAACGCTTGCGCCCGAGCCATGAGCGGTATCGGTCGAGTCGGTTCCGTCGGCAATCCACGAAGGAAGAGACGAATAGGCGCGAATGAAATCGATCTGCATATGCGCCGGCATCGGCGTCGAGCCGTTCACGTCGCCCGGCCACGCGCCGCCGACCGCCAGATTGGCGGTCAGGTACATCGGCACATTCATGTCGGACGGCGTCGGAGTCTGATAAACTTGGTGCCCGTCGAAGTAGTAAGTGATGTAATTGGGCTCCCAATCGACGCCGTAAGTGTGGAAGCCGGTGGTGGTGTCGGCGACCGCGTTGGCTTGACCGCCATTCACCTCATTGCCCCAGCTACCGGTCGAATGCAGGCTGGTATAGTAGGTCGTCGGATTGCTGCCGAGCATCTCCATCGCATCGATTTCCGGCGGCCAAGAGCCATTCTCCGGCAGCAGCCAGAAGGCCGGCCAAAGGCCTTGTCCGGCCGGAAGCTCGGCTCTCATCTCGAAGAAGCCATAGGTCTGGCTGAACGAGTGAGAGGTATTGACCTCGCCCGAGGTGTATTGATAGCCGTTGATCAACGGCTGGATCGCCGCCGGCGCCGGGGCGGCGGTGAGCGTCAATACGCCGTTGCTCACGCTCCAGGGCTGCACCCACGAGGTCGGCGCGTAAGTGGAATTGATGTACCACTCCTGCTCGCCATTCGGGGGAAGCGAGTAGCCATTGCCATTCACCGGCACATAAGGCGCAGTCGTATCCCAGGTGCCGGAATATCCATTCCACAGACTCAGCGATTGGAACTCGTCGTCAAAGGTGAGAACACTCGTCATCCAACAAAATCCCCGACTGATTACGGCAGCAATACGGCGAAATGTGTTTTATTTGTTGGAAACACTTTGCCAATCGAGGCGGATGACGCAAGCGAAAATGCGCGGGGGATTTTCTTCTGATCTTGAGCTGAACCATTAAGGGCGGAGTTTTGTCCCGTTTTTACCGCTGAATTTTTTTTCGGCTTCGCTCGCTATGCTTGCGCGGCTAGCGGGAATTTCGCGCTATGCGGGCCGCTGCGCGCTCGCTAGCGGTCGCGAATCGCTGATCGAGAGCGCCGTGTCGCGGTCTCGTCCCCGTAACAGACGCCCGAAATAACCGATTTGTCTCACGCCGAACCGCCTTCGAACACTTGCGCGATCGCGGCTTTCGCCTCGTGCTGGATCAGCCGCAGATGGTCTTCGCTGCGAAAGCTCTCGGCGTAGATTTTATAGACATCCTCGGTGCCGGACGGCCGTGCGGCAAACCATCCGCTGTCGGCAATCACCTTGATGCCGCCGAACGGCATGCGATTGCCCGGAGCGGCTGCGAGTTTTGCTCGAATCGGCTCGCCGGCAAGCTCGGCGATGCCGATCGCTTCGGGCGAGAGCGCCGCCAACTGCTTTTTCTGTTCGGGCGTCGCGGGCGCGTCGATTCGTTCGTAAAACGGCAAACCCAACTCGCGCGTGAGGCGATCGTAGGCTTCGCCGGGATCGCGCTTGGTCCGGGCGGTGATTTCGGCGGCCAGCAGGCCGAGAATGATTCCGTCCTTATCGCTGGTCCAGACCGATCCGTCGCGCCGAAGGAACGCCGCTCCGGCGCTCTCTTCGCCGGCAAAGCCGAGCGCGCCGCCGATCAGCCCATCGACGAACCATTTGAACCCGACCGGCACCTCGACGAGCTTGCGCCCCAGTTTCGCGGCGACCCGGTCGATGATGCCGCTGCTGACGACGGTCTTGCCAATGGCGGCGTCGCCGCTCCAGCCGGGCCGATTGCCATAGAGATAGGCGATCGCGGTTGCGAGGTAATGATTGGGATTCATCAAGCCGCTCGATCGCGTCACGATGCCGTGCCGGTCGGCGTCGGTATCGTTGGCGAAGGCGACATCGAAGTTGTCGCGCAGGCCGATCAGCCGCGCCATCGCATAAGGCGACGAGCAATCCATTCGGATCTTGCCGTCCCAATCGACCGTCATGAAGCGAAAGGTCGGGTCGATCGCGTCGTTGACGATCGTCGCGGCGATACCGTAGCGCTCGATGATCGGTTGCCAAAAATGGATGCCGGCGCCGCCCAGCGGGTCGATCCCGATCTTGACGCCGGACGCGCGGATCGCCGCCATGTCGACGACGTTCGCCAGATCGCCGACATAGGAGCCGACATAATCGTGGGAATGGACGTGACTGGATTTGCGTGCCCGCTCATACGGAATGCGGCGCAGGCCGGCGAGGTCGTGCTCAAGCAGCGCGTTCGCGGCGTTCTGGATCCAATTTGTCACATCGGTATCGGCCGGTCCGCCGTTCGGCGGGTTGTACTTGAAGCCGCCATCCGCCGGCGGATTGTGCGACGGGGTAATGACGATTCCATCGGCGAGGCCGTTCGTGCGCTTCTTGTTATAGGTCAAGATGGCGTGCGAAATGACCGGCGTCGGCGTGTATCCGCCGTGCGCGTCGCGCATCACATCGACCCCGTTTGCGACAAGGACCTCGAGCGCGCTGACGAGGGCGGGTGCGGACAGCGCATGGGTGTCGATGCCGATGAACAGGGGGCCGGTGATGCCGCAGCGACTCCGGTGATGACAGATCGCCTGGCTGATCGCCAGGATATGCGCCTCGTTGAAGGCGTTGTCGAAGGCCGAGCCGCGATGGCCCGAGGTGCCGAACGCGACGCGCTGCGACGCGATCTGCGGGTCCGGTTTGCAGGCGAAGTAGGCGGTCACCAGCCGCGGCACATCGACCAGCATCGATGGCGCGACCGCTTTGCCCGCAAGCGGGCTCAGATTATCCGGCATGATGTGCCTCGCTTGGCGCGCGGCTTCGGATTCATCCGAGCACGACCCGCACGCGATGAGTTTTGCCATCGTCGGCTAGCGGGACACACGCCGGTTTTCCCCGCAGCATTGCGCCATCGAGCTCCGCCCGGACAACGCCGCGGCTGACGCCATCCGGATTCTCGATCGCGATGTCGTAGCGGCTGGAGCGATAGCGGAAGCTCAGACCGAAACCCGGCCAGGTCTTGGGTATGCAGGGATCCACGACCAACGACGCTCCTTGCAAACGGAACCCCAGAATCCATTCGAGGCCAGCCCGGTACATCCACCCGGCCGAGCCGGTATACCAGGTCCATCCGCCGCGCCCGACATGCGGAGGCATGGAATAGATGTCGGCACAGATGACGTAGGGCTCCACCTTATAGCGCTCCACGGCCTCGGGCGTTCTGGCATGGTTGATGGGGTTCAGCATCGCGAACAATTCGCCGGCCTTGTCGCCCTCGCCAAGCATGGCATAGGCAATCACCGACCAGGCGGCGGCATGCGTATATTGACCGCCATTCTCGCGGATGCCGGGCGGATATCCTTTGATATAGCCGGGGTCGCGCGGCGTCTGGTCGAAGGGTGGGGTGAAGAGCAGCGCCAGACCGTCATCGCGGCGGATCAGATACCGATCGACCGCGGCCATCGCCCGCGCAGCGCGGGCCCGATCGCCAGCTCCGGAGATCACGCTCCACGACTGTGCGATCGCATCGATGCGGCATTCGTCGTTGGCGGCCGAGCCGAGCGGCGTACCGTCGTCGAAATAGGCGCGGCGGTACCATTCCCCGTCCCAACCGTCGCGCGCCAGGGATTCTTCCAAAGCGAGCGCGTGTCGCCGCCAGGTCGCGGCACGTCCCTGCGCGTCGCGGCCTTCGGCCAGCCGCGTGAAGCCGCTCAGCGCCGCGTGAAGAAACCAGCCCAGCCAGATGCTCTCGCCCTTGCCCTGGTCGCCGACGCGGTTCATGCCGTCGTTCCAATCGCCGGTACCGATCAAAGGCAATCCGTGGCTGCCGAGAGCAAGGCTATGATCGAGGCCGCGGGCGCAATGCTCGAACAGGGTGGCCGGCGGCTCGTCGGACAGCGCCGGCTGAAAGAAAGCGTCGACGTCGCCCTCGCGCAGCGCCGGCCCTTCGAGGAAGGGAGCCGTTTCATCCAGCACGCCCACGTCGCCCGTGACTTCGACATAATGGGCGACCGCGTAAGGCAGCCAGATCGGGTCATCGGCAATCCGCGTGCGAACTCCTTTCCCCGATTCCGGCAGCCACCAATGCTGCACGTCGCCCGCGGGAAATTGCCGGCCCGCGGCGCGCAGCAGGTGCTCGCGCGCCAGCGCCGGCTTTGCCACGCAAAGCGCCATCGCGTCCTGAAGCTGATCGCGAAAGCCGTAAGCGCCGCTCGCCTGATAGAAGGCCGCCCGCGCCCACATGCGACAAGCCAGCGTCTGGTAAAGCAGCCAGCGGTTCAACAAAATATCCATCGAGCGATCGGGCGTCGCGACCTGAACGGTGCCGAGCGTGTCGTTCCAGAAATCGCCGACCGCGCCGAGAACGGCGTCGAGATCGGCGGTCCGGTATTTCTTCAGCAGCGATTGCGCTTCGGCCGCCGTCGCGGTCTCGCCGAGCAGGAAGACGATCTCGGTCGCGGCGTTCGCCTTCAGCTCCAGGCGGGTTTGCAGAGCGCCGCAGGGATCGAGGCCGGCGCCGACGCGATTGGAGAGCGGGATGCCGCTCGCGAGGGCGGCCGGCTGATCGAGCGTGCCGTTGCGCCCGAGAAATTCCGTTCGATCGCCGGTCCATGAGAGCTGGCGGCCGGCGAGGTCTGCAAACGCCACCCGCCGCCCGAACTCGATATTCCAAGGATTGCGCGCGAACATCGCTCCAGTTGCCGAATCGATCTCGGTGACGGTGAAGGGCGCGGCTGCCCCCCGCGATAGGCCGAGCACCCATTCGACAAAGGCGGTCACGGACAGCCGCCGCGCGCGTCCCGACAAATCCGTGATCTTGAGCCGGGATATCTTGATCGGATCGTCGAGCGGAACGTATTGCAGGAGCTCGAGGGAAATACCGTGGGAGATATGCTCGAACCGGCTATAGCCCTGTCCGTGGCAAGCCGCGTAAGAGGATTCCGGCTCGCGGATCGGAAGCGCCGTCGGCCCCCATAAATCGCCGCTGTCCTGGTCGCGAAGATAGATCGCCTCGCCCGGCGCATCGGTTACCGGATCGTTGGTCCAGGGCGTGAGGTGATTCTGCTGACTGTTGAGCGACCAGGTATAGCCGCTGCCCTCGACCGAGCTTTGGAAACCGAAGGAGCGGTTGCAGACGACATTGATCCACGGTGCGGGCGTCGATTGTCCAGCCGTCAGGACCGTCCGGTATTCCCGTCCGTTGTCGGCGAAGCCGCCGAGACCGTTGAAGAATTCCAGCGCGGGCGGCGGCAGCGCGGCGCGCGACGGCGCGCCGGCGGGCAGGCGTCTCGGAGGCGGAATCGCCGGTTGCGGCTCCGCCACGCTTCTCGTCTGAGCGGCCAAACTTCCCCGGGAAGCGACCAGCACCGCGCGCGCCGCGGTATGAAGGAGGTTGCGCAATTCGGCGGAAATCAGATCGCTGCGCAAGATGAAGACAGCGCCTCGCGCGCCTTCTCCCACGACTGTCGAGCGAGATTGACTTGCCCGAACCAGCGCCTCGAGTGCGTTTTGAAGATCCTGCGCATAAGACGCCGATCTGTCGTTCAGGATGACGAGATCGACTGCCAGAAGCTTCATCCGCCAATACTCGTGCGCGAGAAGCAACTGCCGAACGACATCGAGATCGGCGGTTTCGTCGATGCGCACCAGCACAATCGGCAGGTCGCCGGAGATTCCTTGCGGCCATAGCATCGAGGCGGCGCCGTCGCCTCGCTTGAGCGTGTCGGGCGGTGGTCGCAATGTCGGGTCCGAATACAATATGCGGTTTGCCAGACGCTGAAAGACATGTGCTTCTCGGGCACCGATCCCGAGATGATGGAGTTGCACTTGCGCCTGAGTCCAGGCCAGCGTGCCCGCACGGTCGAACGCGATGGCCTCATGATGCTTGTCGGCCAGGTCGAGCGCTTCGGTGCGGGACGACGCGACCAAGGTCCAGAACGCGACGCGCGCCGTTGCCTGCGGCTGGATCCGAACGCTGCGGCGCAGGCTGACAATGGGATCGAGCACCGTGCCGGCCGTGTTGGAGAGCGGCCGGCGGCCGATCATGGAAATCGGCGTTCGGACGCCGCGGCCGCGGCCGAGGAAGCGCGCCCGGTCGGTCTCGAATTGCACGCTGCCGACAGCTTCGCCTTCGACGATCGCAAGATGCGCCACCCAAACCCGGGCTTCGCCGGGCAAGCGCGGCCGCCGCGTCGCCAGGATGGCGCCGATCTCGGCAACGAATTCGGTTTCGACGAACAGCTTCGAAAAGGCGGGATGCGCGTCGTCATCGGCACGCGGCGCCAATACGATTTCGGCGTAGGACGTCAGTTCGATCTCCCGAACATGACTTCCCAGATTGGCGATCGACACGCGGCGAACTTCGGCGTCGTCTTCCGACGAGACCGCCACTTCGAGGGTCGTCGTGATCGTGTCGTCATGCCGCACGATTTCCGCGCGGCCTTCGGAGAAAGCGACCTCGTAGCGATCCGGCACCGCGCCGCTCGGCTGATAGCCCGCCGACCAGACGGCGCCGCTGCGCGGATCGCGAAGGAAAACGTAACTGCCCCACCCGTCGCAGGTGACGTCCTCGCGCCACCGGGTGATCGCGATATCGCGCCAGCGGCTGTAGCCCGAACCCGCCGCGGTAATCATCACGGCATATCTGCCGTTCGACATAAGATGCGTGCGCGGCGTGAGATCGTGCGGCGACGTGAAGCGGCGCTGCGTCCACGATGCCGGCTCCGCAGTCCCGGTGCCTTCCGCGGGCGCTATCCGGGGTTGGAATATCGCGACATCGCGCGGCATGCGCTCTTGGAGCAAAAGCTCGGTCGCTTGGATGATGGGTTCGGCATGAAAGCGCGCGCGCATCGCGCCGTCGTGAAGCGTATCGGCAATCGCGATCACGCTCATTCCCTGGTGATGCGCCATATAGGCGCGGATGATGGCGACATCGATGCCTTCGGGAAGGCGGCTCTTGGTGTAATCCAGGGCTTCATACCAGCCGTACGCGCCCCGGCCGCCGATCTCGGCCAGACGCAGGAAGTTGCGCACGGCGCCCGCCGGATCGACCATCGCCGCAAGTGCCGTTGCATAAGGAGCAACAACGGTATTGTCGCCAAGCCCGCGCTTGAGGCCAAGGTCCGGGATCCCGAAGCTCGAATATTGATAGGTGAGCTCGAGATCGCGGGCATTGAAGGCGGATTCCGAGATGCCCCAAGGGACGCCGCGCAAGGCGCCGTAAGTCATCTGCCGACGCACGATCTGGCGACTCGTCTGCTCGAGCAGGCTGCCGGCCGGCGCGCGCATCACCAGTGAGGGCATGAGATATTCGAACATCGATCCCGACCAGGAGATCAGCGCCGACCGGCTTCCAACCGGCGCCAGGGCGCGGCCGAGCCGGAACCAGTGACGGGTGGGTATGTCGCCCTTGGCGATCGCGACGAAGCTCGCAAGACGCGCTTCGGAGGCAAGCAGATCGTAATAGCCGGGATCGAGACTTCCCTCGGCAACCCGATATCCGATCGAGAGAAGCTCTCGCTCCGGATCGAAGAGAAAGTCGAACTCCATCGGATAGAACATATTCCGGGCGGTCTCGCCCAGCGCCGCGAACCGAGCTGTGACTGAAACGGCGGCTTGTGCGGAGCGCTCGAACCCATCGACGAGCGCGCGGAGGCCGGCCGAATCGGCGCCTGCGGATTGCTTCAGGCGAGGCGTCAGGAGGGCAATAGCCGTCTCGCACAGGGGCGCCAAATCGACCAAGGTCGGCATGGCCGCCAACAATGCGCCCAACGCGTCATCCGCAAGCGCTCCGCTTTCGGCAGGCTCGGAAGCGGTCGTGGCACTGTCGCGGGCAAGGATGCCGGCCCAGGGCATCAGGATGTCGAGATCGCGTTGATGACTGAGAATGGCGGCGCCGATAGCGTTCGCCCAGATCGCCCCTTGGTCGTCCGTCTCGGCGCGGTCGCCACCGTCTTTTGTCAGGTTTTGCGTGATGTCGACAAGCGTCCGAGCCACGCGCGCGAGCTCGTTCAATCTTGCCGCGATGCCGACAGGCGTCGTCGGAGGCTGTCGGAGCAATGCGGCAAGCTCATCGCGCGCGGCGCTCCATTGCCTTCGCGAAAGTGCCTCCGGCGCGACGGCGGCGGCAGACAAGGATTCACGCGTCAGGTCGAGCGCATCCGCGATGCCGCCGAGCCATTGCGGACCGATCGCCGGATGCGCGCTCACTTCGCGACAAGCATTCGAGAGAGCGATCAAATGCCCCGCGAGATTTCCGCTATCGACCGACGAGATGTATTTCGGTTCCAACGGGCGAAGATCAAGCGTGCCATACCAATTGTAGAAATGACCGCGAAAGCGCTCGAGTAGATTCATCGAATCGAGAGTCGCCTCCAGCCGCTCCGTCGTCTCGATCGTTCCGATCCAGCCGAAATCGCGCGCCGCCGTCACCGATAAAAGGTATAGGCCGAGATTGGTGGGCGACGTGCGATGGGCAAGCGCCGGGACGGGATCTTCTTGAAAATTGTCCGGCGGCAGCATGTGATCGGCGGGCGTGACGAAAGTCTCGAAGAAGCGCCATGTGCGACGGGCAATGAGGCGCAGGGTTTGTCGGTCCGGATCGGACAGCGTGCGCCCGATCGACGCGACCGGCGGCAGGCTGATCCAGCGCGCAAGAAAAGGCGACCAGAGCCAAAGAACGACGAACGGCGCCGCCAGCGGCCATGACGTCGGCTGGCGCCAAGCGACGAGCAGCGCTGCCGCGATCGCGATCGCGATCCCGCCGGCCATTTGCCGGTAGAAGCCAATCAGGTCGAGTCGGGGGCCGACTTTTGCTTGCGCCGCGGTGATCCATTCGAGCAGCATCCGATGCGACAAGAAGAGCCGAAACAGCGTCCGCACGATCGCGTCGCTCATCAGCCACGCCTGATGAGCGAGCAGCGCAACAACCAGCGCGGTCTGCACCAGCGCCGCCTGAAGGTCCAAGGCAATCGCGCGAACATGCGACCACCGCGAAATTCCGATACCGCGCGGAACGATGCCGATGACGAACGGAAGAAGCGAAGGCGTTGCGATGGTCGCAAGGATAAAGCCGGTCCAAAGCCCCGCGGCGGCAGATGGCAGAGTCCAGCCGGCCACCAAAGCGCTCAAGGTCGCCGGTGCCGACAGCGATCGGCGCAAATTGTCGATCATCTTCCATCGGCCGATCGCGGGAATTGCCGATTTTCCCGGAGCGCCCTTCGAGGTCCGCCGGCGCCCAAAAATCCACGGCAGCAATTGCCAATCGCCGCGCGCCCAGCGATGCTGGCGGGCGGCTGCGACGTCGTATCGCGACGGAAACTCCTCGACCACCTCGATATCGGAAACCAGGCCGGCACGCGCGAAGGTTCCCTCGAATAGATCGTGACTGAGAAGCGCATCCGCCGGAATGCGCGCTTCGAGCGCCGCTTCGAAGAAATCGACGTCGTAGATTCCCTTGCCGGAATACGATCCTTCGCCGAAAAGATCCTGATACACGTCCGAAACCGCGAACGCATAAGGGTCCAAGCCGCTCGCACTTGAAAACACGCGTTGGTAAAACGAGCCTTCATGACCGATCGGCATTGACGGCGAAACGCGCGGCTGAAGCACGGCGTGCCCGTCGACCACCCAGCGGCGACGAGGATCGAGCGTGGGACGGTTGAGAGGGTGGGCCATCTTCCCGATCAGCTTCTTGGCGCCGCCGCGCGGCAGGCGCGTGTCGACATCGAGGGTGATGACGTAGCGGATGCCGACCGGCACGGCCGGCCAGCGGCCGTCCATCGCCATAAAAGTCGTGTCGGCGGCCCCCCGCAGCAGCCGATTGAGCTCATGCAGCTTTCCGCGCTTGCGCTCCCACCCCATCCAGCTTTGCTGCGTCTCGTCCCACACGCGGCGACGATGCAGCAGGAGAAAGCGGTCGCCCTGCGCCGTCGCACCGCGCAGCCGATTCAGCCTTGCGATTCCCTCGACCGCCGCGTCGAGAAGATCGCCGTCGCCCGGCGCATGCTCGGCGTCGGCATCCATCCAATCGGAAAGTAAGGCGAAGCAGAGATTGTCGTCGATATTTGCCAGATGATGAACCAACAATCGCTCGACCTGTTCCGCAATCGCGGTACGCGACGTGAGGAGCGTGGGTATGACGATCATCGTGCGCAGGGTCGACGGCACCCCATCGGCAAGCTCCAGGCCGGGAAGGATGATCGCACCAAAGCGCCGAGTGACGTTGTTGTTCACGAGCGCGACCGCGGCGTCCAATGCCGGCATCAAGGCGAGGAGCGCAAACAGGCAGAGCGCCCCATAACCGCCGGGCGGCGCGATCCAATTCAACAAGAGCGCAACAATGGCCACGCCGATGGCCGCGATAACCCCGAGATAGCCGGAAATCCCGACGGTCGCGTTCGCGCGGGCGAGCCATCCCGTTACCGGAAGACGAAATTTCAGCTCGCTCTCGAACGCCCGGCGGCCTTTTCCGATGAGGTAATGTCCCGGATCTTGCTCGCGCGCAACCGCGTCCGCGTTTACCGGCGCTGCTTTCGCCCGCTTGGTTGCCGCCAGCGCGAGCTGGGCAACCTCGATCTCGGAAGCCGCCGAGCCTCTTGCCAGCTCTTCGATCGCGCGTCGATAGAGATCCCGCGTCGAGAAATCCAGCGCGGCGAAATCGCTCTCGGCACGCAACACGGCATCGACGGGACTGACGCTTTCGAACAGCACCTTCCAATCGACGCCGGACATCAAGCGCATGCTCGTGATGATGTTGCGCACCGTCACGTTCGTCGCGCCTTGCCGCTGATGCTCTTCCTGGACGAGGTCATCGGCCGTGGTGCCCTGGGCGGCCAGGCGTCGGTCCAGCCAACGAAGCGCCGGCATGATTTTCGGATCCTGCTCGCGCAGCCTTTGGACCAACTGAACCGCGAAGGCGGTCGGCAAATGGGCCTCATCGAAAGGTCGCAAGACGCCATCCGCCGGCTCGGCTTCTCGTTCGCCGATGCCCAGCAATCGGTCGGCCAGCGTATTGGCGAGCTGGCGCACGGTTCGCCGCGCGACGATGCCTTCGGCCAGGCGCCGGAGATTCTCCACGAGCACGATCCGCAGCGTGATGGCGACGGCCCAGAGCTCGCCGATCGTCAGGGGCTCGACCCGCTGATAGGCGCGGATGAAGCGGCAGAGCATTTGCGGGTCGAAACGGCTGTCGGTATGCGCGACGAACGCCCAGGCCAGGCCGAAGACGCGCGGATATCCCTTGAGCGGTCCGGCCGCCAGCTTGGGTAGCTGGCGATAGAAGCCGGGCGGCAAATCGTTTTGGATTTCGTAGACCTGCTCGTCGACCACATGAAAATTATCAACCAGCCAATCGGCGGCGGGCGTGACGGTGCGTTCCTCGGAGAGCGGCACGGCGAGCGCTCGATAGGCGGCGCGCAGGACCCGGTCGTTATCCCGAAGACGCTTCGTCAATCGTCGGTCGGTCGGAGGGGCCGGTGCAACACGCTGGGCGGCCGCGAGACTCTCGGCGTGCTGCTCGAGCCGTTCCACGCTGAACAGCTCGGCGCGAATCGGCTCTTCGCCGGCGACAGGAAACGTGCCCAAGCGACGTTTGCGGGCGCGACCGACCAAATAACTCACTCTTGCGCTCGCCTGCCTAATGAGAGATTCCGGCGTTAGCGGATGGGCCAATCGACGGCGGACAGCCGATGCACCCGATTATAGCGTCCAAAAGGTTCGTGCCGGCAGATTCGGAAACTACCCAGGCGACAGGGCGCGATGGTTTATCCCGCACAACGTCGCCGACGATGCGGCATGGCGAAAGGTCACAGCGCGAGCGGACCTCCATGCAGCGCGGCTCTTCTGGGAGGTACCAAAACCGGAAGTCCACCTCGCCGCGAAAACCGGCAGGTGCCAGCCCCCGTCGACCTGGCGTGCAATCTTGCTGAATTACAAGTCGATCAACGTAACACCCAGACCGGCGCCTTGCTAGAGCGAGCCGACATAAGCGGCGACCTGACGGATTTCTTCCGGTGTCAGATTGATCGAGTTCTCGTGCATGATCTCGTTGTTGCGCGCCAAGGAGGCGAAGTTGACGAGCTGGTCCGCGATGTAGCCGGGGTGTTGGCTGGCGAGGCGCGGAATTGCGTCGGCGCCCGCGGCCTTCTCGCCGTGGCAATTCGCGCAGACCGGGACCGCGCGATCGGGAACGCCTTCCGCGAAAATCGTCTTTCCGGCCGCGATCGAGCCGGGATCGCCAGGCGTGGGCGCGGCCGGACTCTGCGCGGCGTAATAGGTCGCGACGCCGTCGATGGTCGCATCGCTGAGGGTCGCCGCCATGCCCCACATATAAGTATGCGCGTGCGGATCGGCGCGCGTGTGGTCGCGAAACGCCTTGAGCTGGGCGACCAGGTAATCGTGCGGTTGCCCGGCGAGGTTCGGAAAGGTCGGCGATATGCTGCGGCCTTCGAGGCCGTGGCAGGACGAGCAGACATGCACGGTGCCCTCGACGACGCTCTCGCCGCTTTGCGTGCCGTTGCAGGCGGCGAGCGCGACGAGGACGGGCATCGCGATCGACGCGCGAATCAAGCTCCGGGGTCCGCGCGTGGGGGTGTTGCGATCGGGTCTAAGTGTCACGCGCCCATCTCCTGTGCGACGTCAGAACGCGATCCAATCGAACAGGAACAGCGTATTGTTGTTGGACGCGTTGCGCCCGGCGCCGTCGTAATTGTGCGCCGCGCCGTCGAATTTTGTATCGACGATATATTGCGCGCCGATCTTCATGTTGAGCCACGGCCAGAAACCCGGGCCGCCATGATTGAACGGCATGTAATCGATTTCAGCGATCCAGCCGGTCGTGTTCGGACTGCTGTCGTTGGGCGATGTCGCGCCATAGAGCAACGGATCGCTGGTCCCTTCGGTGCGGAAATAGCCGACCGTGCCGCCATAAGTCTGTTTGTAGTAGTAGCTCGTCTTGATGCGCAGGCTCCGCAGGTGATCGTTGCCATTGGTTGCGCCGCCCAGTGCCTGGCTTGCCGTCAGATTCGCGTGCTCCGTGATCCAGCTCGCCTGGACCGAGAAGCTGTTGACGTCGGCGAGGTACTGATACTGCGTATCGAAGCCGATATCGGTCTTGTGATCGGTGCCGAAACCGGTGATCCGGCCCGGCTCGATCGCAGCCGCCATGCCGAAAGTGCCGAACTCGAGCGAGTTAGGGCCCCATTGCGGCTGAAGCGCGAACCGCCAATAAGGCGCGAGGCCCGTGATCGCATCGGTGCCGGTCGGGTTGACGCCGAGCGCGGCATCGGTTGCCTTCGTGAGCGTGCTGTAGCCGCCGATCTCGGCATAGACGAGGCGATTCCAGAACGCATAGGCGTTCAGCCCGGCGACCTGTTGCGCGAAGCCGCCTTCGATCATGGTCGTGTTCGACTGCGTGGGCGCGAGCTCCGAGGTCAGGAATGGATAGCCCCATGCCGGCGTGGTATTCCACAGATCGGTGACGGTCGGATTGTTGTTGAGGCTGAGGCCGAACACGGTCTCGCCGCCAAGCGTCGTCGCCTTGGCATAGCGAATGTCCATGTTGTCCCAGGTGAAGCGCCGATTGACCCGGTCATAAGTCGCTTGCGTGAACGTGCCGATGCCGAGGGCGGAGGAAATCGCCCCGCCGTAAAACAAGCTGGCCGATTGCGGCAGCGCAAAATTGTCGTTCGCGCCGTAATGCGGCGCTGCGCCGCCGGTCTGACCGGCATCCGTGTGGGTAAAGGAGGGAATGACCATCGCGGCGAGCGGGGGCAGATCCGACTGTCCGCCGCCGAAGGTATAGCCGTTGAGCTTGAACAGGCGGCCGTAGGGCGTCAGCTCGGGAAAGCCATTGTGACAAGCGGCGCATTGCTGGCCGGTCTGGCGCGCGTAGCTCGGCAGCGCGTTTGCCGACGGCGCGAGAAAGAACAGCGCTGCTGCGCTCAGCGTCGCAAAGCGGGCGAGGCTGCGACCGATATGTGCTCTGGTCCGGGTCCGTGGCATCATCGCTCGCCCCCGCCACCGATGTTGCTCGAAATGTTCAAGATGGTTGTCCCATTTTGCCGCGCCGTCACCGTCGCATCACCCCGCGCATGTGGACGCGATCCTGCCGGGAACCAAAATAATGTCGATGGATCGGCGACGATAGCTTCGGAATCTACCTAGACCTTTTCTGTCATTACGCGCTTGGCATCGCCAATCAAATGCCTGAGACTATTTTTGACGAACGCGCTTTGATCGGGACCGAATCCGCCGGCCAAAGATCGCGCAGACGGCAATGAGCAAGCCGCCCGGTATTGAGCGCTCTGCTGGTTGCAGCCGCCACACTCACCATTCATGGAGAATTCATGAGCGACGCGCCCGAAACCCATTCGACAGATCTATCTCGCCGTTCGATGATCCGGAAAATCGCTTTCACTGCCGGTGGCGGGGCGATCCTCGCCACCGGGATCGGCAACATCCGCATGGCCGAGGCTCAGGCGGCCAAGGCGTCGCAGAAGGCGGTCGGTTACCAGGCGACGCCGCATGGCGCCCAGCAATGCGACAATTGCCGGCAATTCATCGCACCGTCGTCGTGCAAGGTGGTCGATGGCGAAATCAGCCCCACCGGCTGGTGCAAAGTTTACATAAAGAAGCCGGCGAATACGTAAGCGCGTCGCCCTCGCGGAAATGTTGCGCCCCATGTCGGGGACGAGGACGGCCACCCGCTCTCGCCGTCCAGGAATAGGGGGCTTCGCGCGCGGCTACTCGGCGGCCCAGCGCGGCTCCGCGTTGGCGTGCCGGCGCATCGCGTCCTCATAGGCCTCGCGAAACGGCTGGCCGGCGGGGGCGATGAAATTGCCGGCGCGGTGGCCGCGATAGATGCCCGGATCGTCGACGCCCGGCAGCTTGGTCGATTTGTCGGCGGCAAAGCCTTCGACCAGGGCGAGCAGCTTGCGGCGCGCGCGCACGATCATCGCATCGCTCGGCACCAGATGCTCGAGCGTGCGGTCGCTGAGCCGCCCCAGCATGCCGCCGACCGCCGTGTCCTGCACGTTGAGGCCGGCAATGCCGCTGAAAACGCCGCCGTGGCGCTGCGCTTCGCGGTCGATGAGCCAATCGTTCTCGGCACTGTTGACGAGACGCCAGCGCCCGAACCAGTCGGTCGTGTTGGGCCGATATTCGTTGCCGGCGCTGGGCACGGTGCCGAGACCGGGGATCGGCTTGCCCGATTTGGTGCGCGAGCGCATCACCCCCGTGCTGCGCAGGATCGTGATGACCATCGTGTGAGTGTCATCCATCGGGATGTAGCCCTTCACCATGATCTGGTCGGCCAGCATCGTCGCCGGCGGGATGACCCAGAACGGCACGACCAGGTGTGCGAGCCGCCAATGGGTGTTCGCGGCATCGGCCGGACGGTAGGCGCCATACATCAGCCCGAGCGGCGTCTCCTCGATATGGAATTGCGGCGTCGGGTCGGAGGCGAGATAGTGCATGGTATCGCCCGGCACTAAATCCGACACATCGGCGCCGCCGAGATGCAGAAAGCCGAAATGCGAGGTGTCGAGGTCGTTTTCGAGGCCTTGAAGCCAATTGTATTCCTGCTGGATCATGCGTACGGCGATCTCGTCGGGCTTCAGATCGTTCAATTCGAAATCGGGGAAGGGCGGCGCCACGGCGCGGTCGCCCATATAGATCCAGATCACGCCGTAGCGCTCGGTCGTCCGGTAGGCCTTGGCCTTGATCCGATGTTTCGAATCCTGGTGCGGCGGCACGTTCGGCATGTCGACGCAATTGCCGTCGACGTCGAATTTCCAGCCGTGATAAATGCAGCGGATGCCGTTCTGCTCGTTGCGCCCGAAGAACAGCGATGCGCAGCGATGCGCGCAGCGATGATCGAGAACGCCCAAGCGGCCGCCCGTGTCGCGAAACGCGATCAGCGGCTCGCCCAGCGCCATGATGCGCACGGGATTGCCGTCGGTCTTGACCTCGTCCGAGGCCGCGATCGGGATCCAATACTGGCGCATCACCGCGCCCATCGGCGTATCCGGGCCCACCCGGGTCAGGGTCTCGTTCTCATGCGCGGTCGTCATGGCGCCCTCCCGTCAGCAAGCGTTCGGCGGGATTATAGTGCCGCGCATCGGCGCGCGCGACGGTCATCCGAAGCCCGACGGCAACCGATCCGACGGGGCCGAGACAGCGCGACCGAGCCGCATCGCCAGGGCGACAACCCGCGTTGCCTGGCCATCTAGGCACGACCTGCTCCGCGGGCCTATCCTTGTGGCGACCGACCAAACCGGAGGAAACGTCATGGGCCAGGCGATCTCGATGGACGAGCGGGCGGATGCGCTCGAGAACAAGATGAGCGACGATCTCGACGTGCTCATTTCGAAATCGGCATTGTTCAACATGGCCGACGGCAAGCTCGGCGCGTCTGGCATGGGATTCGATCTGACGACCAGGGCCGGCAAGTATTTTCTGATGGGCGACGACCCGCGCCTGCCGAAAATGCCCGCGAAGCCGAGCTTGCTCGATTATTTCCGTTGTCGCGCCGGCGGCACCGCCCACCTGCTGCAGAGCGCCAATCTCGCGCTCAAGAAAGGCATGCCCGAAAAGATCATCCTCGCCTGCCTGTTGCACGACATTGCCAATTGCATGTTCATCAAAAGCGATCACGGCTATTGGGGCGCGCAACTCATCGAGCCCTATGTCGACGCGGAAATCACCTGGGCGATCCGCGCCCATCAAGCGTTGCGGTTCTTCGCCGACGAGTCCGTCGGTTACGCCTATCCCGAAACCTATGTGAAGCATTTTGGCCGCGACTACGTGCCCGACGATTATATCCAGGAAGCCTACAAGCAGGCGCGCAATCACAAATGGTACATGACGTCGCGCATGATCACCGTGCACGATCTCTACGCCTTCGATCCGAATGTGGTGGTGACCTGGGAGCCGTTCATCGACATCGTCGGCCGCCATTTCAAGCAGCCCGACGAGGGGCTCGGCTTCGATAACAGCCCGGTCGCGCATATGTGGCGCACCATTCGCCGACCGACCAAATATCTCTGAGCGGATCGGCGCAGGGCATGAAGTTCGGCTATTTTACGTTGAGCGACAATAACTATCGCGACAATCCGCGCACGCCCAACGCGTTCGTTGCCACCATCGCCGCCGAGGCGATCTATGCGGAGACCTTGGGCTTTCACTCCGCGTGGATCGGCGAGCATCATTTCAGCTCCCTCGGCGTCAACTCGGCGCCGGAGCTGGTGCTCGCCTATGTCGCGGCCAAGACCAAGCGCATTCGGCTGGCGCCCGCGATCACGGTGCTGCCGCTGCATCATCCGATCCGGGTTGCCGAGCAATGGGCAACGCTCGATCTGCTGAGCGGCGGGCGGGTCGATTTCGCCGCCGGTCGAGGCTACGACCGGCGCGAATACGCACCCTTCGGCGCGGATTTCGAGGACAATGCTGCGACCTTTGCCGAAGGGCTCGAGATCGTTCAGCGATTGTGGGAGGCCGATCGGCCGATCTCCCACGCCGGCAAGCGTTATCGATTCGACGATGTATGGATCACGCCGAAGCCGGTGCAGCGGCCGATGCCGATCTACGTCGCGTCATTCTCGCGCCCCTCGATCGAGCTCGCGGCGCGGCTCGGTGCGGGGCTGGTGGTTGCCGCGGGGGCGGCGGCCTCGGTTCATGGCGGCCTCGCGCAAGTCTCGCGGATCTACCGCGAGGCCTGCGCCGGGCAGGGTATCGCGGCGCGGCGGCTGGTCACGAGCTACTTCATCCACTTCGCCGATACGCCGGCCGAGGAGCGCGCCGCGCGCGAGCGCCAATTGCGCTATCACCAGGAATGCACCGCGCCCGCCTTTCCCGGCGATCCCAACACTTCGCCCGAAAGCTATCGCTACTTCGTCAAGATCGTCGAGCGCTACCAGACGATGAAAGCGGAGGATTTCAACGACAACGCCGTGCTCATCGGCTCGTCGGCGCAGATTGTCGATACCCTCAAGACCAAAGTCGAGGCGGCGGGATTCGACGAGGTGATTCTCTATTTCAATCTCGGCCTCAAGCCGCATGGCCGCGTCAAGGATGAGATGGCGCGCTTCATGGCCGAGATCGCGCCGGCTTTCGCGACCGGGGCCTGAGCGGCAGCCGGCTATCAGGTTTCGAGCAGCGCCCGAAGCGGGCGACTGACGGCCCAGACGACGACCCCGGCCGCCGCGCCGATCGCGGCGATCATGATGAAGAAATCGGTCTTCTCCATGCCGCTCCAATAGCTGCCGAGCCATCCGGCGATGAAATTGCCGAGGAAGCTGGTCGCGAGCCACACGCCCATCATGAGCGAGACTTGGGAAGCGGGCGCGACCTTGGTGACGAGCGACAAGCCGGTCGGCGAAAGATAGAGCTCGCCCAGTGTGATGACGGCGAAATAGCCAAAGAGCCAGAGCCAGCTCGCTTGGCCGCCGTGGCCGGTATGCCATGCTGCGAGCGCCATGATGAGGTTGGCGAGGGCAAGGCCGAAGCAACCGAGCGCCAGTTTCGCGACCGTCGAGGGCTCCGTGCCGCGCTTCGCCTGCCAACGCCATAGCGCGACGACCAGCGGCGTGAAGGCGAAGATCATGAACGGGTTGAAGGCTTGGAACCAGGTTGTCGGAATGGTTCCGGTCCAAAAGCCGAGGCGGATCGACCGATTAGTGAACGTATCCGCCCACAGCGCGATGGTGTCGCCCTGCTGCTCGTAGCCCGCCCAAAAAAACGTCAGCGGCAGGCAGAGAACGAGAATAGCGATCATGGCGCGGCGCTCTTTGCGGCTCAGTCGAG
>Ga0307373_10006014_pt1 | contig 19513 bp, 19 predicted proteins | sample OX2MG_FD_202534 | JGI IMG/M metagenome (GOLD analysis project Ga0307373, IMG submission 202534) | Soil microbial communities from Risofladan, Vaasa, Finland - OX-2 | ecosystem: Environmental > Terrestrial > Soil > Coastal area > Acid sulfate soil | place: Finland: Risofladan, Vaasa | collected...
GGTCAGTATGGCGGCCCGGGGATCACCCAATTGGCAACCGTGCCTGGCTACCTTGGATCGGTGGACAGCTGGGAGATAACCCGGGTGAGCCCCCTACCGGCGCCCGCTGATACCGCCCCCGTCCACCCGGACTCGCGGGCCTGGGCTGAGGCCGAGATAGCCGAGTGGCTGAGCGAGGCCGATGAGGAGGCCGCCGCCATCATCGACCGGGCCCGGGCCGAGGCGCTCCGCTGTGAGTTGGCCGGCCACGAAGAGCTCGAGCGCCTGAGGGAAGAGGCGGTCAAGGTCCGGATGGCCACCGCCGAACGGGTGGCCCGCCGCCTGAATGAGGCCCGCTTCGAGGCCGACCAGCTGCTGGCCGAGGCCGGCATGCAGGCCGAGGCCATGGTCGGGCAGGCCCGCGACCTCATCCGGGAGCTGGTGGCCGGGGTCGAAGCGGCCGCCGGCCCAGGGCTGCTGCCCGAAACCGTCTGCCGCCTCCGTGACCTGCTGGGCGCTGACTCCCTGGCCTTGCCCGGCCGCTCGGGCGTGCTCGATCTGTCCGGCGCCGTCCTGCTGGAGAGGCCACCAGCTGTGGTCATGGACGACGCCCCTCCGGTGATGGATGACAGCCCTCCGGTGAAGGACGACACCGCTGCACTCCCCTCCTACCAGCTGGTGACCCCGGACGGGCGAGCCGTCTCTGCTCTGGACAGCTTTCGGGCCGCAACCCCTGGCCGGGCCCCCGTCACAGACATCCGCCTGGACCGGCGGCCGGCCGACACTCTGCCCACCCTTCTGGCCCTCCCCGTCGGTACCGAGCAGATCGACGACATCGTTCCGGCCACCCCGATCCGGCCGGCCTGGTGGGACCGCATAGTGCAGCGGGTACGCAGAGCCGCCTGACCTGGGTATCGTCCGCCCATGGGCGACGGCACCAGATCACCTGACCGCAACCTGGCCATGGAGCTGGTCCGGGTCACCGAGGCGGCGGCTATGGCCGGCGCCCGCTGGATGGGGCGAGGCGATAAGGAGGGCGCCGACGGCGCCGCCGTGGACGCCATGCGGATCATGCTCCAGACAGTCAGCATGGATGGCATCGTCGTCATCGGGGAGGGCGAAAAAGACGAGGCCCCGATGCTCTTCAACGGGGAGCGGGTGGGAGACGGAACCTCACCCCTGATCGACATAGCCGTCGATCCCATCGAAGGGACGACGCCCACCGCCCTGGGACGGGGGAACGCCCTGTCGGTGATCGCCGCCAGCGAGCGGGGCACCATGTTCAACCCCGGGCCATGCGTCTACATGGACAAGCTGGCCGTCGGACCGACGGCCGCGGGTCTGGTCGACATTGATAGGGACGTCGCCTACAACCTCCAGGCCGTAGCCAAGGCCAAAGGGGTGAGCATCCGGGATCTCACCGCCGTCGTCCTGGACCGGGACCGGCACCGGGAGCTCATCGCCGAGATCCGCGACGCCGGCGCCCGGGTCCGCCTGATCCCGGACGGGGACGTAGCCGGGGTCATGTCGACGGCCTGGCCCGGCTCCGGCGCTGACATCCTCTTCGGTGTCGGCGGCACCCCCGAGGCCATCCTGGCCGCCTGCGCCATCAAGTGCATGGGGGGTGAGCTCCAGGGCCGCCTATGGCCCAGGACTCCGGAGGAGCGGGCCACCGCCGAGGCCGAGGGCTACGACGTGGACGCCGTTCTCCTGACCGATGATCTGGTCAAGGGGGACAACTGCTTCTTCGCCGCCACCGGCATTACCGACGGAGACCTGTTACGGGGCGTCCGCTACGAGCCGGACCGGGGCGTGAGCACCCAGTCCCTGGTCACCCGGTCCCGCTCTGGCACCGTCCGCAAGGTCGAGGCCTGGCACCGGCTGTCCAAGTTGGAAGAGTTCAGCCTGGTCGACTTCAGCTGACCACCGCTCGTCACCGCTGACCTCACACCGAGTGGCGCGGAATGAGGGATGCAACTTGAACAGCCAAGCCAGAAGTTCGCGCTTTGTCGACTGATGGAGAACGGATATTCGTTCCGTAACCATCCTGAAATATGAAGTTGCGACGCGCTAGAAGTTGCATGTCCGGAGGTGGTGCGCCCTCGGTGCCGGCATAACCGCGTCCGGCGCGGCCGCTAGCAACGACGAAGCAACGCCCCTCCGCCGCCGGGGTCGTCCCCGCCCTCGAAGCCGCGGTGGAGGAGGAAGCTGGCTAAGCCGGCCGTCCAACGATCGCTCCGCCACGCCATCCCATCGGCACCGAGGTCGGTGACAGCCCGGGCCAGAGCAGCGGCCAGGAGGTGCGAGCCGACCCCGGTGCCCCGCTCGGCCGGATGGACGTAGAACTCGGTCAGCCAGGCCGTCCGGGCTCCGGCCGGGTCAGGCAGGCGCATGTAGGCGGGGGGCGGGGGGCGGAGGCGGATCTCGGCCAGGCCGGCCGGGGACGCCTGGCGGTGGGCCGTGATGACCAGGCCGGGCGGTAGTCCCAGACGGGCCCGGACGGCCGGGTCGCTCGGAGGAGCGAGTGAGCTGACGCTCAGGTCGAGGGGCAGGCCGCCCCGGCCCACGACCCAGGCGCCCCCGAGCAGGGCCTCGAACCGGGGCGTCCAGCGCCGCCCTTCTCCTTCCTGCAGCAGGGTGATCCGATCAAAGACCACCGAGCGGGTGTAGTCGGCCAGCGCCCGCACCGCCGGGCCGATCCGGTCCTCCTCCACCTCGTCGGCCAGGGTGATGTGGGGGACGAAGGAGAAGGTCAAGTTTCGCCGGAGGGGGGGCTGGAAGACAGCCTCCCGGACAGCATTCACGGCGGGCTCGGCGGTGGACCCGAGCGTCAGGTAGATGACCGGGGTCGCCGGCCAGAAGGTGGCGGGCGGGCCGAGGGTGGCGACGATGGGGGCCGAGCCGGCGGCCACGGTGGTGAGGAGGGCCTCGGCGTCCTCGAGGCGTTCGACGGGGACGTTGACAGGGGGGACCAGGGTCAGGTGGGACGGGATGCGGCCCAGGGCGCCGTCCCCGAGGGCCCGGCGCAGGCCGTCGATCTCGGCCGCGGCCGGCTCCGGCACGGGCAGGACCACCCCGAGGCGCAGGCGCGGCATCGGGTCGGGGGCTCAGCCCCCGGCGGCCTCGACCCGGGCCTGGGCCCGGCGCAGGGCGACCTCGGCTTCGGGATCGCTGCCGGCGGCCACCGCCCTCTCGGCCTCCTCCCGGGCCCGCTGGGCGCGGGCCAGGTCGATGTCCCCGGCCGGCTCGGCCACGTCGGCCAGGATGGTGACCCGGTTGTGGTGGACCTCGACGAAACCGCCGTGGGCGGCCAGGCGCAGCTCGTCACCGCCTTCGCCGATGATCCGCACGACGCAGGGCTCAAGCACGCCGAGGTACGGCATGTGGTCGGCCAGGAAGGCGATGTCACCGCCCTCGGTGCGACACGTCACCATCTCGGCCTCCCCGGAGAAGAGGTTGCGCTGAGGTGTGACCAGCTCGACGTGGGTGGTGGCCAAGGTGACCTACTCGCCCTGGAGCTGGCGGGCCTTCTCCAGCACGCTGTCAACGCCGCCGACGTTGAGGAAGGCCTGCTCGGGAACCTCATCCAGCTCACCGCTGACCAGAGCCTCGAAGGAGTCCACGGTCTCGCTCACCGGCATGTAGATGCCGGGAATGTTTGTGAAGACCTCGGCCATGTACATGGGCTGGGACAGGAAGCGCTGCACCTTACGGGCCCGGGACACGGTGACCCGGTCCTCCTCGGACAGCTCGTCGAGGCCGAGGATGGCGATGATGTCCTGCAGTTCCCGGTAACGCTGGAGGATCTCCTGCACGCGACGAGCCACGGCGTAGTGGCGGTCGCCCACGATCTCGGGAGCGAGGATGTTCGAGCTCGAATCCAGTGGATCGACGGCCGGAAAGATGCCCAGGGCGAAGATGTCCCGGGAGAGGTTGGTGCTGGCGTCGAGGTGGGTGAAGGTGGTGAACGGGGCCGGGTCGGTGTAGTCATCGGCGGGGACATACACAGCCTGCAGGGAGGTGATGGAGTGGCCCCGGGTGGAGGTGATGCGCTCCTGGAGGACGCCCATCTCATCGGCCAGGGTGGGCTGGTAACCCACGGCCGACGGCATCCGGCCCAGCAAAGTGGAGACCTCGGAACCGGCCTGGATGAAGCGGAAGATGTTGTCGACGAAGAGGAGCACGTCCTGGTTCTTGACGTCCCGGAAGTACTCGGCCATCGTGACGGCGGACAGGCCGACCCGCAGGCGCACGCCGGGGGGCTCGTCCATCTGTCCGTACACCAGGGCGGTCTTGGCGATGACGCCCGACTCCTGCATCTCCAGCCACATGTCGGTCCCCTCACGGGTCCGCTCTCCCACCCCGGCGAAGACGGACACGCCGCCGTGCTGGTCGGCCACCCGGCGGATCATCTCCTGGATGAGAACGGTCTTGCCCACTCCGGCGCCGCCGAACAGGCCGATCTTCCCACCCTGCACGTAGGGGGCGAGCAGGTCGATGACCTTGAGGCCGGTCTCGAAGACCTGGGCCTTGGGCTCCAGGGTGTCGAAGGCGGGTGATGGGCGATGGATCTCCCAGTGATCCTCGATGCCGTCGATGTGATCGGTGTCGAGGGGCTCGCCCAGGACGTTGAACACGTGACCGAGCACAGCGTCACCGACGGGCACGGTGATGCCCCGGCCGGTGTTGCGCACCGTCGTGCCCCGGCGCAGACCATCGGTGGCCTTCATGCACACACAGCGGACCCGGCCCTCACCGATCTGCATGGCCACCTCGGCCACCACCGTGGAGGTGGTGCCATCCAGCTCGATCTCCATCTCCACGGCGTGGTTGATCTCGGGGAGGCTGTCGGGGGGAAACTCGACGTCGACCACCGGGCCGGCGATGGCCACCACGCGGCCGTTCTTGGTCTGGGTGGACGGGTTGTCGGCGAGGGTCGTCATATTGCTTCCTGCTCCTGGTGTCGGTCGGGGGCGGTCATGCGGCGGTACCGGTTTGGGAGATGAGAGGTGCCTCATCGGCGCGGCCGGCGGCGCGCAGAGCCTCGGCGCCGCCGACGATCTCCATGATCTCGGTGGTGATGGCGTCCTGGCGGGCCCGGTTCATGACCCGGGTCAGGCGGGTGATGAGGTCATCGGCATTGTCGGTGGCGGCCTTCATGGCCCGCTGGCGGGCGGCCTGCTCGGAGGCGGCGCCCTCCAGGAGGGCGACCAGGAGCTCGGCCTCGACCCAGCTGGGCAGCAGCTTCTCCACGATCTCCTCGGGATCGGGCTCGAACTCATAGACGATGGTTCCGCCGGAGTCCTCGGCCGAGTCGGCCTCGGTAGAGGACTCGATGTCCTCCCGCAACAGAGGGATGAGCTGGCGGGTGGTGACCTGCTGGGAACCCAGAGAAAGGAAGCGGGTGTAGACGAGGTTGACGGTGTCGACCTCGCCCTGCTCGAAGGCCCGCATGACTACGGCGGCCACCTCTCGGGCGTTGGCGAAGGTGGGCCGCTCGGAAAAGCCGAGGAAGGACTCGGCCGCCCGGCCGCGGTAGCGGAAGTAGTTCTGAGCCTTCTTCCCCGTCGTGACGAGCATCACGTCGACACCGGTCGACTCGTACTCGCGGATGAGGCGTTCGGTGGTGCGGATGACCGAGGAGTTGTAGGCGCCGGCCAGTCCACGGTCGGCCGTGATGGCCACGATGGCGGCCCGCCGAGTCTCCTCCGGCTGGCGGAAGAGGGGATGGCGCTGGCCCTCTGGGTCGTGGCCGAGGTCGGCCACGACCTTACGCATCTGGGTCACATACGGCCGGGCCGCGGCTATGGCCTGCTGGGCCCGCACGATGCGGGAGGCGGCGATGAGCTCCATGGCGCGCGTGATCTTCTTGGTGGACTGCACGCTCTTGATGCGCCGGCGCAGGATGCGCTCACGACCGCTGGCCATCGGTGACTAAGACCTCGCCCCGGCCGATGTCTCGGTCGGCTGGAAAACGTTCTTGAACTCGTTGAGGGCGGCGTCGACCTTGTCCTTATCGGGCAGGGCCTTGGTCTCCCGGACGCTGGTGAGCAGTTCGGAGTGGCGGGTGCGCAGGAAGTCGCGCAGCTCGCCTTCAAAGCGGACCACATCAGCCACGGGAATGTCATCGATGAAGCCGTTGGTCCCGGCGTAGATGACGAAGATCTGCTCCTCCACCGGCAGGGGCGCGTTCAGGGGCTGCTTGAGGAGCTCGGTGAGGCGGTAGCCCCGGTCGAGCTGGGCCTGGGAGAGCTTGTCCAGCTCGGAGCCGAAGCTGGCGAAGGCCTCCAGCTCGCGGAACTGGGCCAGGTCGATTTTGAGGGTGCCGGCCACCGCCTTCATGGCCTTGATCTGGGCGTTGCCGCCCACCCGGGAGACAGACACCCCGACGTTGATGGCGGGCCGGACACCGGAGTAGAACAGGTCGGTCTCCAGGAACACCTGGCCGTCGGTGATGGAGATCACGTTGGTCGGGATGTAGGCGGAGATGTCACCGGCCTTGGTCTCGATGATCGGCAGAGCCGTCAAGGAGCCACCGCCGCGCGCCTCGGACATCTTGGCGGCCCGCTCCAGCAGACGGCTGTGGAGGTAGAAGACGTCGCCCGGGTAGGCCTCGCGTCCCGGCGGCCGGCGCAGCAGGAGGGCCAGCTGACGATAGGCCTCGGCCTGCTTGGAGAGATCGTCGTAGACGATGAGGGCGTGCTCCCCGTTCTCCATCCAGTGCTGGCCCATGGCGCAGCCGGCATAGGGGGCGAGGTACTTGAACGGAGCGGCCTCGGAGGCGGGGGCGGCCACCACCACCGTGTAGTCCATGGCCCCGTGCTCGGCCAGGGTGGCCACCGTCTGGGCGATGGTGGAGCCCTTCTGGCCGATGGCGACGTAGATGCACTTAACGCCCAGGCCGGCCTGGTTGATGATGGTGTCGACAGCCACCGAGGTCTTACCGGTCTTGCGGTCCCCGATGATGAGCTCGCGCTGGCCCCGTCCGATCGGGGTCATGGCGTCGATGGCCTTGATACCGGTCTGGAGGGGCTCGCTGACGGGCTGGCGGTCGACGATGCCGGGAGCCTGAACCTCCAGGCGGCGTACCTCGGTGGTGTTGAGGGCGCCCTTGCCGTCGATCGGCTCGCCCAGGGGGTTGACCACCCGGCCCAGGAGAGCGTCACCCACGGGCACGGACAGAATGCGCCCGGTGGCCCGGACGATCTGGCCTTCTTCGATGTGGGCAACTTCCCCGAGGATTACAGCGCCGATGGAGTCCTCGTCCAGGTTGAGGGCCAGGCCCACCACTCCACCCTCGAACTCCAGGAGCTCGTTGACGGCGGCGTTGGCCAGGCCGGTCACCCGGGCGATCCCGTCCCCGACGTCGCGGATGCGACCCACCTGCTCGGTGGTGACGCCGGGCGTGAAGCCCTCGACGTTGCGGCGGAGGGCCTCGGCTATATCCGAGGCGTTGATGGTCAGCTCGGCCATGTCAGCTCGATTCCCCTGTTCCTGTGAGTAGATCTACCTGCGGAAGGCTGAGCCGCTCCCGGAGCAGCTCCAGCCGGTGACGGGCGCTCCCGTCGACGACGGTGTCGCCCACCGAGGCGACAAAGCCGCCCAGTAGGTCGCTGTCCACACTCACCCGCACGTCCACGTTGCGTCCGGTGATACGGGACAGAGCCTGGGTCAGACGGGTGCGCTGGTCATCGTCCAACTCGACGGCGGAACGGACCTCGGCCACCCGGCGGTTGGCCTCGGCCGCCACTCTCTCCACCAGCCAACCCAGGCTGGCCACGTAGTCGCGGGGCCGGCCGTAGAGGGCGGCGTAGGCGGCCAGCCGGACGGTGGCGGGCGACGCCTTGGACCCGAGGAGGTCACGGACCAGGCCGGCCCGGCGCTCGGCCGGCATCTCCCGGTCGGTCAGCACCGCCTTGAGCTCTTCGGAGGAGTCGACCACCCGGCTGAAGCGGAACAGCTCGTCCTCGACCTCACCCATCCCGCCGGCGTCGGCCAGGGGGTTCAGGACGGCCGAGGAGTAGCCCCCGAGGCGCTCCCGGGAGGCGCTGCGGCCCAGCATCTCGACCTCACCAGCCGGCTGGCCGGGCTGACCGACACCGGAACCGCCGCCGCCGGGGCCGCCGGCAGCGCCCGCCCGGCTGGCGGAGAGGACGGACTCGGCCGCCGATGCCAGCCAGCTCAGATCGGAGACGATCTCCGGGGCCCGGTCGACTTCGATCACGTAGGAGATGAGCTGAGCGGTGGCGGGGGCGACCTTGCCGGCCAGCAGGTCGTTCACCACGGCCCGCCGGGCCCGAGAGGGCAGGCCCGGATCGGACAGAGCCGCCCTCAGATCCTCCGAGGAGCCCACGGCGCGACCCAGGGCGGACAGGTCGGAGGCCACGGCCTCGGCCCGGCCCTCGGTGCCGGCGGTCTCCATCACGGCGTCGAAGTAGCCCCGGACGGCCTCTCGCACGATGCGGCCTGCCTAGCGGGAGGCGCCGGCGTTGCCGGCCCCGTTGTCTGCCCCCGACTCGCGCTCGACCTCTCCGATGGTGCGGTCGATGAGCGCCTTCTGAGCCGCCTGGTCCATGGCCTGTCCGATGACTCGCTCGACCACGGTCACGACCAGGTCACCCACCTGACCCCGCAGCTCCTCGGCCGCCCGGCGGGCGGAGGAGTCGATGTCGCCCTGAGCCCGGGCGATGATGCGCTGGTACTCGGCCTCGGCCCGCTCCCGGGACTGGGTACGCAGGTCCTCCCCGAGACGGTTGGCCTCCTCGACCAGCTGGCGGGCCTGGGTGCGGGCCTCGTCCATGGCCTTGCGGTACTCCGTTTCGGCCTCCTCGGAACGCCGCTTGGCCTCCTCGGCGTCGCTCAGAGCCTGGCGGATGGTGTTCTGGCGCTCGTCCATGACCTCGTTGACACGGGGCAGGACGTAACGGGCCAGAAAACCCAGCACCAGAAAGAAAATTACGAGTTCGACAATGAACGTCCCGTTGGGAACGAGGAAGTTCGAGGCGAAGACTGCCTTCACCGGCTATCAGCCCTTGGCCAGCACGAATACGAACAGGGCGGTGAAGGCCAGGTTGATGAAGTACATGCCCTCGACCAGACCGATGATGAGGAACATGGTCGTGTAGAGACGGCCCTGCACCTCCGGCTGGCGGGCGATGCCGGCGATGGTCTGGCTACCGGCCAGGCCGTCACCGACGGCGGCACCGATAGCGCCACCGCCGAGGGCCAGGCCGCCACCGGCGAAAGCGCCGGCCAACTCGATTGCCTTCTGGGTCGTTGCTGCCATGGGTGGTTCTCTCCTGTCTGGATGAGCTCTGGTGAGACTCAGTGCCCGCCGGTATCGATGGCGAACTGGTAGTAGAGGATGGTCAAGAGGGCGAAGATGAAGGCCTGGATGACGCCGATGAACATGTCGAACGGCTTCCAGATGAGGGTGAATACGACCGACGCCAGGCTCAGCTTCAGAGGGAAGGAAATGAGCAGGGCGATCATGATGCCGCCGGCGAAGAGGTTTCCGAAGAGCCGCAGGCCCAGGGTGAGGGGCTTGGCCAGTTCCTCGATGACGTGAATGGGGAACATCACCACGGGCTTGCGGAAGTAGTGGGCGAAGTACCCGCCGATGCCCTTGACCCGGATGCTGGCGGCGGTGGTGAGGACGAAGACCAGGATGCCGAGGGCGTAGCAGAGGTTCACATCGGCGCTGGGTGAGGGGATGTAGTCGGTGTTGTGGAAGATCCCCGGGAGGATCTCCAGCCAGTCGGCCACCAGCACCAGGAAGAAGATGCTCACGGCCAGGGGTACGACATGGCGGTACTTGGGGCCGAGGTTGGTCTCGACCTGATCGGACACGCTGCTGACGATGGTCTCCCACGTGAGCTGCAGCTTGCCCGGAACCCCGGCGGTGGCCTTGGCCCGCATGCGCCAACCCAGGCCCATGACGATGAGGGCGGCGGCGGCGGTGGTGTAGATGGTGTCGATGTTGAGGGTGCCCAGACCGGGGACCTTGGCCGTGATGTGGTCCCCAACGGGGATGTTGGCGATGGCCAGGACTGCGTTATGCACCGAGACCCCCGGAGGACTGACCCTTCTGGAAGGCCAGCAGCACCTTGAGCATGTGGAGAGAGAGAATCGGCTGGAAGATGGCCAGACCGGCGATGACACCCCAGCCCATGGGACGGACGAAGAGCAGAAGCAGGAGGGCGACGGCGGTCACGGCCCCGAGGCGGAGGAACGTGGCGCTGGCGAACGGGCCCCGGTTGATCTTGCCCTCGGGGGTGGTGTTGCGGGCAGCAGAGACCTGGAAGACCCGGTTGTTGAGCAGGCCCAGGCCGAGGCCGATGACGGCACCGGGGCCGAAGAGGGGGTAGCCGAGGCCGATGCCGGCGCCCACGGCCAGGATGCCGACGGCCACGGAGGACCACAGGGTCCGGCGCATGACGCCATCGATCTCGGCCACAGGGAAGCCCTCGAGCCTCATGGACACGTCGGGACCTCCCGGGTGGAGCGGGCGGGCGGCGCCGCCGGGCCCGGTATGCACGGGCTCAGGAGTAGCGGCGAACCTCCCGCCAGGTGAACACGGCCCCGGCCGCCATCCCGGCCATCAGACCCACAAAGAGGAAGATCGGCAGGGTGCCGAGGAGCTGATCCAGGCCCCATCCGGCCGCCAGCCCGGCCAGCAGGCACAGGGCGGCGGTCAGTCCCAACTGGGCAAAAGCCATGATGCCGGGGGGCCGGCTGCTCAATTTCGCACCAGGGGGACGAAGCGGGCACGGCAGGATGTTGGCACGAAGTACATGGGGGGTGCAAAACGAAGGTTGGGGGGGCCAAAACTTGGTCTCACGTGTTACTTCGCTGGCGCAGGCCGGGGTGGAACAGGGTGTAGAGGGCCACGGCCAGGGCCAGGATCCCGAAGGGAATGATGGCGTTGGCCGACCCCGATCCGGGCAGGTTGAGGGTCGGGTAGAGGACGAGGCCGGAGAGGATGGCGGTCCAGATCCAGAGGATGACCACCGAGCGCAGGTGACCGTGGCCGAGGCGCATCAGGCGGTGGTGGAGGTGCTCGGTGTCCCGGGCGTGCCACTGGCCCCGGCGGGCAAGGCGCCGGAAGAAGGCGAAGACCGAATCCACCATCGGCACCCCCAGGATCACGAAGGGGATGAACAGGGGGGCGAAGAAGAAATACGTCTCCCCGCTGAAGCGGAAGTCGTTGGCCGTCTGGCCCCCCACCGACATGGTGGATGCGGCCATGAGCAGGCCCAGCATGAGGGCGCCGGCGTCTCCCATGATGATCTTCCCGGGATGGAAGTTGTGGGGCAGGAAGCCCAGGCAGATGCCGCAGGTGGCCGCCGCCACCAGCAGGCCGACATTGTCGGGGGTGAGCAGGCCCAGGTCGTGCAGGCGCCAGGAGTAGACGAAGAAGGCGCCCGACGCGATGGCCACGATGCCGGCGGCCAGACCGTCCAGGCCGTCGATGAGGTTGATGGCGTTGGACATGACCGCCACCCACAGGGCGGTGAGCATCGGCGTCACGTCCGGCCCTAGCACCACGAATCCGGCGAAGGGAATCCGGAAGTAGAACAGCGTCACCCCCAGGAAATAGAGGATGGTGGAAGCCAGAACCGTCCCGGCCAGCTTCCCCGGGGGAGACAGCTCCCGGAGGTCATCGACCACGCCCACGGCAAAGATGACCGTCGCCCCCAGGGCCACTCCCATGGGTTCGGACGTGGCGAAGACGGGCTTCAGAGACGGGATGAGCGAGGCCACGCCCAGGGCGATGAGGAAGCCGACGTACATGGAAGCGCCGCCGACGGTGGGCATGGGCTTTTCGTGCACCCGGTTCTCATCCGGTTGGACGACGGCCCCCAGCATCACCGCCAGCCGGCGGACCGGGAAGCAGAAGAGGTAGGTCGCCACCGCCGCAATGGCGAAGACCTCGAGATAGACGGTCACGGAGTGACCTCAGGGTGAACGGTCACGGAGTGACCTCAGGGTGAACGGTCACGGAGTGACCTGGCTCCTACGCCAGCTCCGGATAGGGCGTGAATTTGGAGCAGAGGACGTTGACCTCATCGTGCACGTCGGACACGTCGGCGTCGGCGCCTTGCTCCGACACGGTCCGCAGGACCCGGCCGATGAGCGAGGCGATCTCGCCCATTTCGGCGGTGCCCATGCCGGAGGTGGTGACCGCCGCGCTGCCCAGGCGCAGCCCGCTGGTCACGAAGGGCGAGCGGGGATCATCGGGGATGGTGTTCTTGTTGCAGGTGATGCCGGCCCGGTCCAGGGTCTCCTGAGCGACCTTTCCGGTCAGCTTGGCGTCCAGGGGGCGGAGGTCCACCAGCAGCAGGTGGTTGTCGGTTCCCCCGGAAACCAGGCGCAGGCCCTCTTTGGCCAGGCCCTCGGCCAGGGCGGAGGCGTTGGCCACGATCCGCCTGGCGTAGTCGGCGAACTCGGGCGTCGACGCCTCCCGGAAGGCCACCGCCTTGGCGGCGATGACGTGCTCGAGCGGGCCGCCCTGGAGCCCGGGGAAGACGGCCTTATCGATGGCGGCGGCCAGCGCCGACTTGCAGAGGATGGCGCCGCCCCGGGGGCCACGGAGGGTCTTGTGGGTGGTCAAGGTGACGATGTCGGCGTGGGGCACCGGGTTGGGGTGCACCCCGCCGGCCACCAGCCCGGCGATGTGGGCGGCGTCGAACAGGAAGAGGGCCCCCACCTCATCGGCGATGCGGCGGAACGCCTCCGGGTCGATGATCCGGGGGTAGGCGGTGGCCCCGGCCACAATCAGCTTGGGTCGGTGCTCCCGGGCCAGCTCGGCTATCTGGCCGTAGTCCAGGCGCTCATCGCTGGGGGTGACGCCGTAGGACACGAAGTTGTAGAGCTGACCGCTGAAGTTGGCGGGCGAGCCGTGGGTGAGGTGGCCGCCCTGGTCCAGGCGCATGCCGAGGACGGTGTCGCCCGGCTTGATCACGGCCAGGTAGGCGGCCATGTTGGCGTTGGCCCCGGAGTGGGGCTGGACGTTGGCGTGATCCGCCCCGAACAGGGCACAGGCCCGGTCCCGGGCCAGATCCTCGGCCTGGTCGATGACCTGGTTGCCCCCGTAGTAGCGCTTGCCCGGGTAGCCCTCGGAATACTTGTTGGTGAGGACCGAGCCGGTGGCGGCCATGACCGCCGGAGACGTGAAGTTTTCCGAGGCGATCAGCTGGAGGGTCGTGTTCTGGCGCTCGATCTCGCGCCGGATGATGGCCTCGAGCTCGGGATCCTGGGCCAACGGGTCAGGGAGGGTCATTCCCCGCAGGGTACCCTCGGCGGCCGTGCCTTTGGACCCCCGTACCCCGGTAATCGTCGGCGTCGGCCAGCTCACCCGCCGGCCCCCGAACCCGGCCAGCCCCGAATGGGTGCTGGGGGCGGATGAACCGGTCGACATGATGGCCGAGGCCCTGCGCCGGGCCGGTCAGGACAGCGGCGGAGGCGATGCCCTACTGGCCCGGGCCGACCGGGTGGCGGTGGTGGCGCTGATGTCCTGGTCCTACCGGAACCCGGCCCTGATGCTGGCCGAGCGCCTGGGGGCTTCACCGGCCGATCTGGTCCTGACCGGTACGGGGGGGAACAGCCCCCAGGGCCTGGTCGACCAGACGGCGGCCGACATCCTGGCCGGCCAGCTGGACGTGGCCCTCCTGACCGGGGTGGAGGCCATGTACACCCGGCGCCTGGCCCGCCAGCACCAGCTGCAGTTGGCCTGGACCACCCAGGGCGAGGACACGCCGGAGCCCCGCCGGGTCGGCCCGGACCGGGCCGGGACCTCCGAGGCCGAGCTGGCCATCGGCATGGTGCTGCCCATCCAGATCTATCCCCTGTTCGAGAACGCCCTGCGGGCCGCCGCCGGAGAGGGCATCGAGGAGCATCAGGTCAAGATCTCCAAGCTGTACGCCCGCTTCAGCGACGTGGCCGCCGGTAACCCCTACGCCTGGTCGCCCGAGGCCCTCAGCGCCGAGGAGATCCGCACCCCGGGGCCGGGCAACCGGATGGTCGGTTTCCCCTATCCGATCCACATGAACTCCAACATCCAGGTGGACCAGGCCGCCGCCGTGGTCATGTGTTCGGTGGAGGCGGCCCGGGCGGCCGGAGTGCCCGAGGACCGGTGGGTCTTCCCCCGTTCCGGGGGAGAGGCCCACGACCACTGGTTCGTGAGCGAGCGGGACAACCTGCACAGTTCACCGGCCATCCGCCTGTGCGGGGAGAAGGCGTTCGAGCTGGACGGCTCGTCCATCGATGATGTCGCCCACGTGGATCTGTACTCCTGCTTCCCGTGTGCGGTTCAGTTCGGGGCCGAAGCCCTGGGTCTGGGCCTGGAGGAAGCCGACCGCCCGCTGACGGTGACGGGTGGGCTGCAGTTCTTCGGTGGACCCGGTAACAACTACGTGATGCACTCGATCGCTTCGATGTGCGAGCGGCTCAGGAGGGATCCGGGCTCGCTGGGCCTGGTCAGTGCCCTGGGCTGGTACGCCACCAAACACGCCGTGGGCCTGTACTCCACCACCCCGCCGGCCGGAGCCTTCCGGTTCGAGAACGTGCAGGAGGCGGTACACGCCCTGCCGTCGCGCCGGGCCACCAACGACGCCGAGGGCGAGACGGTCATCGAGACCTACACGGTCATGCACGAGCGGGACGGTCAACCCGGCTACGGGATCGTCACGGCCATCCTGGACGACGGCACCCGGGCCCTGGCCAAGCTGGAGGATCGGGCCGCCCTGGACTCGATGCTCAGCACCGAGGGGTGCGGCCGCCCCCTCCGCCTGCTGGGCCAGGCCAAGGCCGAACTGATCTAGTCCGGCCGGCGGCGTGCCAGCGGCGGCGGCCAGGCGACGGGCGTCTCAGCCCCAGGCTTCCAGCACTTCCTCCCAGGCCACGGCGCCGGCCCGCAGGAGGCGGGGCTCATCCTCGGTGGCGTCGACCACGGTGGAGGAGACACCCCGGCACTCCCCTCCGTCGAGGACCAGGAGGCCGGGGAAGGTCTCGGCCACCTCGGAGGCACTGGCCAGATCGGGCTCCCCGTGCCGGTTGGCGCTGGTGGCGGCCAGCGGGCCGGACTGTCGGCACAGGGCCAGAGGAACGGGGTGGGCCGGGCAGCGCAGGCCGATGCGGTCGGGCCGCCCGCCCAGTTCCATGTCCACGCCGGACCGGCGGCCCACCACCAGGGTCAGACCTCCGGGCCAGAGGCTGCGGGCCAGGGCATGGGCTCCGTCGCTCAGGTCACCGAGCCGGTCGGCCTGCTCGACCCCGGCTACCAGGACGGGAAGGGCGGTGCCGACCGGGCGCCCCTTCAGGGCGAAGAGGGCCCCGGTGGCCCCGGTCACAGCCGGGTCAACGGCCAGGCCGTACACAGTGTCGGTGGGAAGGCCCACCACTCCTCCGGCGGACAGGGCCGCCCGGGCCGCGGTCACGGCGTCGGCGGAAGGAGGGTCCCCAGCAGCTTCTACCAGTGGCAAGGTGCGCATCTCTCCAGTTCGGGTCGACCAGCATGCTCCATCAGGGGCCGGTCGGGGGCGGACCGGTGCGGGCGATCAGGACCCGGTCCCGGCCGGCCAGGTCGGCGTGTATCTCAGCCTCCAGGCCCTGGGCTTGGGCCAGAGCGACCGACTCGGCCGCCCGTTGGGACGCGATCTCCACCACTAGGGCCGCCGGGGGGCAGAGCCATTCCCTGGCCCCGGCCAGGATGCGGCCGGTGTCCTCCAGCCCGGTCGGTCCCGACCACAGGGCGGTAGCTGGCTCCCACGCCGATACCTCGGGCTCCACCTCATCGGCTTCGGCCACGTACGGCGGGTTGGAGACGACCAGGTCCACCCGGCCGGCCAGCCCATGGGGCAGGGCGTCCCACCAGTCCCCCCGGGCCAGGCGCACCCGGGCGGCGGCCGCTCCGGCCAGGCCGGCCAGGTTGGCCGAGGCCACCTCCAGAGCGCCGGCCGAGGCGTCGGTCGCCCACACCTCCACCGGACCGGCCCGGGGCGGCGCCTCCAGGGCCAGGGACAGGGCGATGGCCCCGGACCCGGTCCCCAGGTCGACCACCACCAGCGGCCGGCGGTGTCCCCGCTCGGCCCGCAGGCGGCCCAGTTCGGCTAGAGCCACCTCCACCACGACCTCGGTCTCGGGCCTGGGGATGAGAACCCGGTCGTCAACCATGAGGTCCAGGTGGCGGAAGCCCCAGGCGCCGGCCACGTACTGGAGCGGTTCGCCCCGACGGCGGCGCTCGATCATGGACTCCAAGCGGGCCACGGCCCTCTCCGGGGCGCGCTCGGACAGCATCTTCATCATTTCGGCGCTGTCGGCGCCGGCCGCCGCCTCCACCAGCCGGCGGGCATCGCGGCGCGAGCCCACGACGGCGGTGGCCGAAGCCAGCAGGTCGGACCAGGTGGTCGGAGTGTTCAGTCCTCGCCCCGGAGCTGGCGGGCCCGCTCATCGGTGACCAGGGCGTCGACCACATCGTCCAACTCGCCCAGCAGGATGCGGTCGAGGCGGTGGATGGTCAGGCCGATGCGGTGGTCAGTGACCCGGTTCTCCTTGTAGTTGTAGGTCCGGATCTTCTCGGACCGCCCGCCGCCGCCCACCTGGCTGCGGCGCTGCTGGGACGCCTCGGCCGCCTGCTTGTCCTGCTCGGCCTTGAGGAGCCGGGCCCGCAGCACCAGCATGGCCTTGGCCCGGTTCTGGATCTGGCTCTTCTCGTCCTGCATGGCCACCACCGTCCCAGTGGGCAGGTGGGTGATGCGCACGGCCGAGTCGGTGGTGTTCACCGACTGACCGCCGGGCCCGGTCGAGCGGTAGACATCGACCTTGAGGTCATTCGGATCGATCTCCACGTCCACCTCCTCCGCCTCGGGCAGCACGGTCACGGTGGCCGAGGAGGTGTGGATGCGGCCCTGGGATTCGGTGACGGGGACCCGCTGGACCCGGTGGGGTCCGCCCTCGTGCTTCATCCGGCTCCACACCCCGTCCCCGTGGAGAGAGAAGGTGACCTCGTTGAAGCCCCCCATGTCGGAAGGGTCGGTCCCGAGGACCTCCATCTTCCAGCCCATGTGCTCGGCGTAGTGGGAGTACATGTCGTAGAGATCCTTGGCGAAGAGGTTGGCCTCCTCGCCTCCCTCGGCCCCCCGGATCTCCACGATGACGCCCTTGTCATCGTTGGGGTCCTTGGGCAGGAGCTCGACCTTGAGTTCCTCCTCCAGAACGGCCATGCGGGACTCGGCCGTTTCGATCTCGGCCCGCAGCATCTCCCGCTCCTCACCCGTGGCCTCCCCGTAGAGCTCCCGGGCCGCCTCGGCGTCGGCGGCCGCCCGGCGGTAGCCGCGATAGCGCGACACCACGGCGTCGAGCTCCTTGTAACGGCGGGAGACGGCCGTCAGCCGCCGCTGATCGGCGATGACCTCTGAGTCCGAGAGCTGCCCCAGGACGTCCTCGTACTCCTGCTCGAGGTCATCCAGGCGGTCGAACACGGTTCTAGTAAAGCCGGGCGGGGCCGGAGCCCCGGTGGCTATCCGGCGGGAGGAAGGCTACGAGCGGGTCTTGCGACGGCCGTAACGGCGCTCGAAACGCTCCACCCGGCCACCGGTGTCGACCAGCTTCTGCTTGCCGGTATAGAAGGGATGGCACTCGTTGCAGAGCTCGACGTGGAGGTCGGGCTTGGTCGAGCGGGTGGTGAACTGATTCCCGCAGGAACAGCGGACCGACGCCTCGACGTAGGTGGGGTGGATTTCGGTCTTCATGGCTCCTGAATTCTACCTGGCCGCCGGCTCATACCGGAGGGGTGGGTCCCTTGGCTATCTCGGCCAGGAACTCGTTGTTGCTCCGGGTCGACTTGATCTTGTCCATGAGCAGCTCCAGGCCGGCGGCGGCGCTGCCCTCGCTACCCAGGGCGTTGAGGACCCGGCGCAGCTTCCAGACCTGCTGGAGCTGGGAGCGGTCGAAGAGGAGCTCCTCGTGCCGGGTGGAACTGGCGTTGACGTCGATGGAGGGGTAGATGCGCCGCTCCGACAGCTTGCGGTCCAGGCGCAATTCCATGTTGCCCGTGCCCTTGAACTCCTCGAAGATGACCTCGTCCATGCGGGAGCCGGTCTCCACCAGGGCCGTGGCCAGGATGGTGAGGGAACCGCCTTCCTCGATGTTGCGGGCCGATCCGAAGAACTTTTTGGGCGGATAGAGAGCGGCCGAGTCCACCCCGCCGGAGAGGACCCGCCCGGAGGCGGGAGCAGAGAGGTTGTAGGCCCGGGCCAGGCGGGTGATGCCGTCCAGGATGATGACCACGTCCCGACCTGTCTCCACCATGCGCTTGGCCCGCTCGATGGCCAGCTCGGCCACCTGGGTGTGCTCCTCGGCGGGCCGGTCGAAGGTGGAGGCCACCACCTCGCCCTTGACCGAGCGGCGCATGTCGGTGACCTCCTCCGGACGCTCATCGACCAGGAGGACCATCAGATGCACGTCGGGGTTGTTGGCCTCGATGGAGTGGGCGATCTGCTTCATGACCGTGGTCTTACCGGCCTTCGGAGGGCTGACGATGAGTCCCCGCTGGCCCTTGCCGATGGGTGAGAGCAGATCCACGATCCGAGCCGTCATGTTGGCCGGGTCCCCCGGCATCTCCAGCAGCAGACGGTCATCGGGGAACAGTGGGGTCAGATCCTCGAAGCGGGGCCGCTGGCGGGCCTCGTCCGGGGTCATGCCGTTGACGGTGTCCACCCGGAGGAGGGCCGGGTACTTCTCGTTGCTCGAGGCCGGACGGCTGGCGCCCTCCAGGTAGTCGCCCTTGCGCAGGGCGAAGCGCCTGACCTGGCTCATGGAGATGTAGACGTCACGGGGGCTGGGCAGATAGCCGTTGGCCCGCAGGAAGCCGAAGCCCTCGTCCCGCAGGTCGAGCAGCCCCTTGACCGGAACCGGCTCGCCCTGGAAGGGCTGATCCGGACCGGCGCCCGGTGCCGCCTCGCTCCGCTCGCCCGGGCGATCCCGGTCCCTTCCACGCCGCCGGCGGTTGCGCCGGTTGCCGGGTTCAGAGTTGGGATCGAAGGGACGGGCGAAGCGCTCCCCCTCCGGGTGGGCCTGATCCCCACCGTCACCGGAGACGGCCTCGGAACCGGCCTGATTGGCGAAGGCCTGATGACCCGAGCTGTCGGCATCGGCGCCGTCGGGTCCATCCGGGCCGTCGGAGCTGGAGCCGGACGACCCGGCCGAGCCGTTGGTCGAGGCCGCCCCGTCCTCGTCCGCGGACGCACCAGGCCCGAGGGGGCGGGGGTCGTGAGCGTCGGCGGAGGTCACTTCGTCGGGAGCTTCGGAGTCATCGGGGGCCGACTCGGCCGCGGCCCGGGCGGCCCGCGAGACGCGGGGCCGGCGCACCCGCTCAGCCGGTTCGGCGGGGGTGACGGCGGCCCCGGCGGATGACCCGGCTTCCTCGGCGGAAGATCCTGGGTCCTCGGCGCCTCCGGTGACGACCCGGAGAATGCCGTCGATCAGATCGGACTTCTTGGTACGGCTGGCCGGCTTGAGGCCCATGGCCTCGGCG
>Ga0307373_10006015_pt1 | contig 19511 bp, 11 predicted proteins | sample OX2MG_FD_202534 | JGI IMG/M metagenome (GOLD analysis project Ga0307373, IMG submission 202534) | Soil microbial communities from Risofladan, Vaasa, Finland - OX-2 | ecosystem: Environmental > Terrestrial > Soil > Coastal area > Acid sulfate soil | place: Finland: Risofladan, Vaasa | collected...
GCGCGTGGAACCGGAAGTCACGCGCTGGCTCGCCGAAAAGCCCGCCAAGAACGCCCTTGAGGCGCTGCTGCTGATGGTGCAGGCCATCTATGCGCTGCTGCAACCGCCGGAGTTGCCCGTTCCTCACAAAGAGATGGTGGAATACGCGCACGCGCTTGCACACGGCTATGATTTTGCCCCTGTATGGCCGTACACGCGCGAGCAGATGATCGCCGCGATGACGCCAGGCCATCCCGATCTGCGCCCGGACGTGCCTGACACGCATATCCTCTTCGTGGCTGAGGAAGTGGAAAAGCGCCTGATGGTGCAGATGGCTGAGGAGGGCATCGTCCTGCGAGATGCGACCCAGGCCGGAATGCTGGTCATCACCATGTCGCATAAGATGCTCTTTGACGAAACCAGCGTCTTCGGGGCCGATCAGCACGAGATGTCTCACCTTGCTTGCGTCCTGGTGGCGTCTCACACTTTTCATCCACGCTGGCCCTACCGCGACGGGGTGAAAGCCGCTCTGGTGAAGGTCTTTCATTTGCCACAAGGATAGGCTTGTGCATCTGTCGCCCGATCTCCCGCATCCTCACCATCGCTGCACTTGTACCATCGATTCTTGCACGGAAACATGGTACGACCCCGAATCATCGGAAGTGACGGAGGGCCAGGATAAGCCGGTGACGCTTTGATCCTACCGCCTGTTTCGGCCCTTGAGACAGAAGGCCGGTTCATCTATAAGAGATGAAGCAAGGGTATGGCGAGCGGCAGGCAATGACGCGTGCAACATGCGCTTTCCCTGTTTGTTTTTCGGCCAGCGCATCTGCGCTTTATCAACGTTCCGCTCTTTGAGCGCCAGAATGAGTGGGGAAGGATTAGGAGCCTTGTCCAACACCGTACAAATCACGGCGTGCTGCTGGTGAGCAGGAAGCTTGACCAGGGCAGCAGCAAGGTCTTTTCAAAGCTCCTCCAGATCCAGTTCCTCATCAATCCTCGTCGCTGGATCGATCCACTTCTGCGCCACTGACTGCAACCGCTTCCCTATCAGAACTCTCTTCAAGTGTCGAATCGGAACTATCAGAATGGGCAAGCCACCTGATAGGACGAGAGGTGATAGCGTCAAAGACACCCCTGCAATCCTGGGCGCTTGCTGCCTTCCCCACCGTTTCCATGGCGACGCCACTCGGTCACGAGACCAGTTCTTCCCTCCGTTTTCCAGGTGTTTCCTCGCGCGTTCCCCCTGCTATGCTCTCGAATACCCAGGCTACTTTTGTACCATTGCTCTTACAAGTGCCCGGAAACGCGCGGGTGCCAGTCTCAAGGGAGCAGCCTATGAATTTTATCATTCAGTTTGTTCTAGACCTGATAAACGGCGTCCTCGGGGGAGTAAGCGGCACGATTCAACCGCTCGTCAACCTGATCGGGACGACGCCGCTGGAATTTACGACGGCCAACACAGCGGTCATCGATGGCTGGACAGGCATGACCGCCGCCGCCGATGGCTTCCTGGGATTGTTTGTGATCCTGGCAGCCATGCAAAGTATGTACGGCCAGATGGTCGGGAAAGTCTCCCAACCGGCCAGCCAGATTGTTCCCAAAGCGATTCTGACGGTCATCCTCATCCAACTGAGCTTTATCCTGGGACAGGACCTGATCATCCTGAACAACGAGCTGTGTGGCCTGGTCCACGCGAATATCCAGGCGTTCATCCAGCAGGTGAATGGCGGCCAGCCCTTCTCTGTCGGGCAAAACCTGGGATTGAGTGCCGTGCTTTCCATTGTGTTTACCTTCAGCCTGATCCGCATCATTTACCAGGCGGTGAAGCGCATCATCTTTGTGGACGTCCTGTTTGTGCTGTCCGGGCCAGCGTTTCTGCTCTCGTTTCATCCAGCGACCACGCCCTGGTTCAGCTATTGGGCGCGCACCTATGTCGCGACGATTTTCACGCAATTTCTCCAATTCTCGACGATTGCGCTGGGGATTCAATTTCTCATCGCCACCAAACAAACGGGACCGACCGGCTTCCTGCTGGCGATCGCTCTGCTGAATCTGGCCGCTGAGATCCCCGGCCTACTCTCACGCTTCGCGACCTCGACAGGCGCGAGCGCCGGTGGACTGGGATCGCTCGTTCGCGTTGCTCTCACAGGTGCAGCACTGCTCGCGTAGGAGCATGCTTCGGCACGCCAGGTGGCATGCCGGGTTTTCAGAAAGGACCTACTCTATGACTACCTTTACGCAACTGGACAAGGTGTTAACCCTGCTCCAGCAAAATGCGGTTAAGGCCGGACTCATTGTGGGCGGCCTGATGATCGCCATCCACGCCATTGCGATCATGCTGTCAACAGACCAATCACCGACCGCTCGCGCCACGCGCTGGGAAGGGATCACCCGCACCATCCTCTGCGCCATCATCATCGCCGCTGTTGGAGCATTTATCACGTTCGCGACCGCTATCGGCGGCATCCTATAACTCGCGGGGAAGCAACAACCGACGGTACGGCAGCCAGCAGGCCGGGCGGTCGGAGGCACCTGGCCCAGAGAGGAGCTACCCATGCCTGATGTCGAGAACGAGCGCGATCCCCTGCTCAAAGAAGTGCCAACCCAGTTGTTTCATTTTGAGGAAAAAATCTTTGGGATGGCGCTGCACCAGCTTCTCAGTGACCTGGGAGCTGGCCTGGGGCTGCTTCTTCTGACCGCTTCGCTGCCGCCTGTCCTACGCTGGCTGTCCTGGGTCGTCCTGTTGCTTCCCATCCTCTGGCTCATCCACGGGAAGGTACACGGTCAACCCGTAGGACGCTGGCTTCTCCTCGTTGTCCGCTACCAGTTCCTCCCAAAGCGCACGACCTGGCAGTCGATCACGCCCCCCGCTGCCAATCGTAGCACACGAACGCCGCCCTCGGTACAGCGCACCTGGATTCCATTCGATGAAGCCGCGCAGGGCATGATGGGATATAGCGAACCGGGAGGAAGGGGAGGCGCCCGAGGCCGCTACTGGGCCATCCTGGAAGTTGAGGGGCGCAACGTGCGCTATTTGCCAAAAGTAGACCAGGTTCGGCTCTTCGGGCGGTTTGACGCCTTCCTGGCCGGCCTGTTGTTTCGGCTGCAATTTCTCACGCTCACCGAACAGATTGATCCGGCCACTCACCCGGCGCTGAGGCGGCAACACGAGCGGCTGACCGCGCTTCGCGAGACATCACCGTGTCTGGCGGAACTCCAGCAAGCCAGCATTACCTACCAGCAGCGCCATCTGCATGCCTGCACCACGACGCGCAACTTTGTGGTTGCCGAGATTTCCGCGCGAGAGGGGGCCGAGGATGGGCGACCAGGACTCATCCCACAGGTCCTCCGTCGGCTGTTCTCCCGATCCGCAGAGCCAATCACGCGTGAGCAACTCATCCAACACTTACACATCCGCGTCTCGGTGCTGAGAAAAGCCTACCAGCAACTGGACATTCGGACCAGCATGCTGGATGAACCCAATCTCCTCAAGAGCTTTGCGAGTTTCCTTGTACCCGGGACTGCCCTTCCATCGTTCGAAGCCGAAGCGGTCGATCCCCGGACGCTTGCGACCGCCTCAACGCCTCTGGTAACGACAAAAGATGAGCAGCCCTTCCCGGCACAAAACGCGCTACAGCGCGTGCGTGGCCTGCATGGCACCTTCATCTCCCCGGCCCGGAAGCCTGGGACACCCAAGAGCGGCGGGATGCCCTTTGCTGATCTAGTAGCGCCCTCGCGAGTCGAACTTTTTCCGGACGCCGTTGCTATCACGCTGCACGGGAAGACCCGCTACCTGCGCTACTTTACGATAGGGGGATATCCCCCCCATCTGCCGTGCGGGTGGCTTGACGAACTCTCTGAACTGGGACTCCCGCTCATCACGTCCACTGTCATCGACCCACTGGAAACGCCGTTTGTCATCCGCCAGCTCGAACTCCAGCAGATCAAACTGGAAAGCAAGCGTTTCTCCGATCAAAAGGGACAGCGCATCTTCCGCTCTGCCTACGACGAAGAGGGGAACCAGCTGCGCCGCGTGCTGGCGGGCCTCGTCGGCAATCGCCTGAAGATGCATGCAGCGAGCCTCACCATCGGCATTCATGCGAGTAGCCGCCAGCACCTGGATGAACGCTCGCGCTACCTGCTCTCGCATCTGCGGCAACAACGACTGCGCGTCCAGGTGGCAACACGCCAACACGATCGCAGGTGGCAATCCTGCCTGCCCATCTGCCCTTCCTCACGCCTGGAAGACACCGTTCGCCTGCCCAGTGACACGCTCTCCTCGTTCCTGCAAATGAGCAATGGGATCGTCGGGACGCCAACGGGCGCGTTCGTGGGTTTTACCGGCTCCGGCTTCAGCCGCAGGCCGCTGTACTTCGACAACTGGTCAACCGCGCGGAAAATTCCCAATCCGCATGTCGTGATTCTCGGGGAAACCGGGATGGGCAAAAGCTGGCTGGGCAAGATGCTGGTGGAAGGACTCATCGCGCTCGGCATCGCAGATGTGGTGGTCCTCGATCGCGATGATGACTATCTTGAATGGCACCGCTCTGCTCCCGACGAAACACAGCGCATCAATCTCGCACGCGGCTGCCCGATCAACTTCTTCGCGCTGCCCTTTGCCCCAGCTGACGTGGACCCGGACGACCCGGCGGATCTGCTCGCCGAATTTTTGGATAACTCCTTGCTAGTCGGCCTGGCGCTGCTGGTCTGTGATGTGGGTTCTCCGCTCACCAAAGGGGAAGAAGCCTTTCTGATGCACGTTGCTCGCGTCATGTACGCGGCCTTCGGCATTACCAGCGAGACCATTCGCCATCATCCGGATATCCTGCTCGGCGCGATGCCGACGCTCAGCGATTTCCTGACGCAGATGCAGCAGACGTCAGCATCTTCGGAGCCGATGCGCGCTTCGCTCTTCGAACGCCTGGAAAAAGCAGCCTACCTGTTCAACGGCCAGACCAGCGTCTCGCTGGAAAAGCCGCTCACCATCTTCTCCATCAAGGACCTGGATGAAAAGTGGTACCCACTGATGACGTTTGTCGTATCAACCTTCCTCCGCCGTCACCGGGCGCTCCGACGCGATGATCGCTTTCTGGCATATGTCGTCGAGGAGGCCTCGTATCTACTCAAACACCCGGAAGGCCGACGCTACCTGGAAAGCGGGAGCCGGGGATTCAGGAAGCTGGGCATTGCCCAATTCACCCTCTCGCAGCATCCACAAGAATTTCTGAACGAGGGCCAGGTCGTGCTGAGCAATGCAGGCACCGCGTTCTTCTTAGGAATGCAGCGTGAGGCTGCCGAACAGCTCCACCTGCCGACAGAACTTGAACGTGTGGTGGTTAACGCCCTTCCAGGGCAGGCCGTCATGCGTTGTGGCACCGAGTATGCCGCCATCTCTATCGCCGATATCCCTGCGTTTCGCTCGCTGTTTACGACCGACCCGCAGGAACGTCGCGCCATGCGCGAACGATCGCGCCGCGCGGCGACGGCTTACGCAACGGGAGGGAAGCATGGAGATTCAACAGGATAGACGTTCTTTTCGCCCGGTTCCACCGGAGATGGCGGGCGCTCCGCTATTGGACAGACAGCCGATGCCTGCTCTGCTGAACGCCCACGACTCTCTTTGTCTGAGCGCAGCACGCGCGCGGACGCTTTTGAGAGCCTGTCGCAGGTCGAACGTTCGTGTTCCTGTCCCGGCGCCGCTGGAGACGCGCCGATGAAGACACCTGCCCCCGATCCCGCTGCACGCACCGCAGCAAGCTCGCCGACCCATCCCCCGCTTGCCGGCAGCGCGCACCTGGTCATGATCGTGCCGCATGAAGAGGAAGAGCGCCAGGCCGCCGCTATGGAAACCTGGCTACAGGCGTGCGCAACCGACGAGCCATTTGCGCTGGAGCTGGTCGGGACACGCGACGAACAGGGATTCGTGCTGCGGGCCAGTTCCGCGCACCACCTCCAGATCCTCTCCGCGCAGCTGAGCGCGCAGTACCCACAAGCAGACATCATCCCCATCTCTCCTGCTGCCGATCCGCTCCTTCTGCGGCAAGGTGAACATGCCCTCATCGGCACCTTCGCGCTGGCGCAGCCCGCATGGATGCCGCTCAAAACCTTCACCGGCAAGGCGCTCGTCGAGCCGGGAGGCGATCCCCTGGTTGGCATCCTGCATGCGATGGACGCAGCAGGCCCTGGGCAGCGCATCGTTGCGCAGCTGGCGCTTGAGCGCGCGCCGGACCATTGGATCAGCCGCCACCTGCGCAAAAGCGTGGAACACCCCTTGCAAGAGGAGCGCGATGCGCGGCAGGCGAGCACCAGGGAGCGGGGCGTGCCATCCGATCTTGCCCAGGGGACACGGCTGCTGCTGCTCCTGCTGCTCGCCGGCGCCGCCAGCGCCGCGGTACACTGGTATGCTACACGCGCCTGGGGCCTGCTTGTCCTGCTCGCGCTCGCCCTGCTCTGTGCGGGGATCGGGCTCCTTTGGTGGCGCGCCCGACACAGCCACCAGGACATCTACGACATGAAGCTCGTCGCGGACAAGCTGCTGCGCACGGCGTATTACACACAGTTGCGCGTGATCGTGATTGGGCAGCAGCAGACGTCAACCAGGGCGGATCTGCGCGTCCACCTGGCCGCGCTGCAGGCTGCGTACCAGCAATTGACCCTGGCTTCGGCCAACAGCCTCTCTCTCAAACGCATCCGTTCCCTCCAGGCCGTGCACAAGCGGGCCGCGCAGCTCACGATCCCGCGCTGCGCATTTCCGTACGCGCACTGGCTGCTCCGGCTGCTCATGGGCGCGCCGGGCAAAGACGTCTGGAACAGCCTGGAACTGGTCGGCGCCTATCATCTGCCGCAACCTGGAGCCTCCCTTCCCCGTGTGCGGCGCCTGCTGGTCAAATACCTGCCCGCGTCCCGCGAAATCGCCCGCCAGGTGCGAGAGGCGTCAGCCCCACTCCCGCCGGCGCGCATCGGCTGGTCCGGCAGGGGACAGAGCCGCGTCCCCGTCTTGCTGCCGTATCGCACGCTCACTGGCCATAAGCTGGCCTGCGGAAAATCCCGCTCCGGGAAATCGGCGCTCATGCTGCTGCTCCTGGCGGCAGCGATGCGCAGAGCCTGCCCCGGCGCCATCCAGCCGGGCGTCTTTGTCATTGATCCGCATCACGATCTGATCCGCGACCTGCTCTTGCTGGTCCCTCCCGACCGGATCAACGAGGTGTTACTGTTCGACCTGACCGCGACTGCCTTCCCGGTGGCCCTCAACCCCCTCGATGCCTCGATGGGCTTTTCGCGCGATCAAGCCATCGCCAATCTCATCGCGAGCTGCAAGCAGGTCTGGGCGGATTACTGGGGGCCGCGCATGGAATACTTCCTGCGCAATGTCTTTTTACTCCTCTCTACCCTCAACGAACGCCTCGTGCGAGAGGGCAAGGCCGATGAGCAATACACCTTGCTCGACGTCAACCCGATCCTCCAGTACGAGAACTATGCGCTGCGCGTCCTCGAGCAGCTCGATCCCACGCAATCCTGGGACCGGGAACTGCTGGCATGGTGGCAAAATACCTATTTTCGTTTGCCCCGGGACAGCTCGTTCCGCCAGGAAGTCATCCTCCCCATCCTCTCCAAGTTGGGGGTCTTTAGCGACAACCAGCAGTTGCGTCGGATTGTCGGCCAGCCAGTCACCCGCATTCCCCTCCACGAAGCAATCACGAGCGGCAAAATCGTCCTTTGCGCGCTCAGTTCGCGTGATATGGACGATACGGCGGTGAATATCCTCGGTAGTACCCTGATCAATCTGATGCGGCGCAGTTTCCGCCTGCAAGAGTCGGCGCCACTGGGCGGGCGGCGGAAGGTCTTCGTCGCCATTGACGAGTTTCAAGCCTTCAGTGGAGCCGACATCGGCAAGTTACTCAGCGAGGACGCGAAGTTCGGCTGTGCGATGATGCTTTCCACGCAATACCTGAAACAATTGAACACGTTCAAGGAGGGTCTGCTCGAGACCGTGCTGGGGAACTGTGAGAACCTGTTCGCATTCAACCTCTCAGCAGCTGATGCCCGGCTCCTGGAAGCAGAACTGCAAGAAAAAGTCAGCCAGAAACACCTGATCAGTCAGCCGCGCATGCAGTGCTATGCCCGTCTGACGATCGAGGGCCACCCGCTCCAGGTGGTCTCGGTCACACTCGACGACCCGGCCTGCTGGCGGCCTACCCCGGCGATGGTGACGGCAGCCGAGCGCATCCAGCAGCAGAACCCAGCTGCCGTCACCTCCGCGGACGCCGTCGATCGCCAGCATGAACGCCACCTGGACCACTTCCTACAGCTCGACCTTTTCGCGACCAGAATCGCGCAGAAAGCCCAGAAACGGTCGCGCAACGGAATGCAGCAGCAGCGGCAACGCAACACCCCGGCAGCGGTCCCGCCCTCACCACCGCTGCCGCCTCCTGCGCCTTTGGCACAAGCCGCGCCGATCCCCGTTGTCTCCGATGGGACCCAGGACCAGACCGCACCACCGCCGCCTGAAGGCTGCGGCGGCGGGCAAGCGGATGATCCAGCGGAGGCGCGCCGCCACAGCCACCCACGCAGCCGACGCAGGCAGCGGCTCACCGCCTTGAACAAGACGCCGGTCGGCGCGCCTCCGCCGCTCCTCCCAAGCGAAGACGAAGGGACACACGAGGGGAGCAGCGAACCTCACCCGCTGCCGCCAACCGTTGGCCGTGGGCGCGGCAAAGAAGGGCGAGAACGGGAGCGAGGATGAGCAGCGCATCCCCCCATCCGGCGCCCAGTCGGACAGCCCTCGAAACCGTGCTTGCGGCAGGCGTCCTCAAGGCCCCACACTGCGCCATCCTGCGCGCTCTGGTCTGGCTCTCGTTGCTATCTGTTCCCGAACTCGGGCGACTGGTGACCAAGGCCAACGGCGCACGATTCGATGCACAAACCTTGCGCGGCTACCTCGGTGATCTCGAACGTCACCAGTTGGTGGAGCATGTCGCCTGTCACGAGCCGGGGGGAGCAGCTCGCCATCACCGCTATTATGTCAGCGACCTCGGCCTGCACGCGCTGGTGGCCCAGTACGCCGGTCGCCTTTCCGCAGCAACGCTCGCCGCGTGCTACCCGGTGACGCGAACGGATCTGCTCGCGCGCCTCGCCCGGCTCCCGACCCACCTGGTCCTCTCTGACTTCGCGACGCGGCTAGCGGCAGCGCCCGGCTACCAGCTCACCAGCTACGAGCAGCCCTGGCAGCAGTCATTCTCCTGGCCGCGCCGTCGGCAGACCTGGCGCTGCGATGGCGCGTTGCTCCTGCAAGACCTCCAGGGGGCCACCTATGCCTGCTACCTGCTGGTCGATCACCGGGAACACTTGCTGGTCTCCCAGGAGGAAAAACGACGACTCGCGCGCCTCTTTGATCTGCGCCGGACACTGCTTCTCGCCGGAGAGGTCCTGCCATACCTGTTGATCCTGTCTTTCCCAGAACGGTTCACGTTCTGGGCTGATCTTCTGGCCGAACTGGCCCTGGCTCAGAACGCGCCGCTGCCGCTGGGCGCGTTGGCCGCTGCCACACCGATGGACGCGGTTGTCTCTGCGCCAGCCTGGTATCCGTTCCACGCGCTCGCTCTGCACGGAGAAGCCGTGTGGCGCGAGGCAGCTGCGGTATCTCTCTCTTCCCTCCTTAACCAGCCAGTTTCCGCGACGCTGGCGGAGGCGTTTTCTCACCGCCTGACATTCGAACACCTACTCACTGGTGCACAAGCGCCGACACCCACGCGACGGGCGCGCACCTTGCCACGATACGTGGGACCGTCGCTGTACGATGAGGCTTCCAGGAACGAGAGCCACGCTGCCATGCAGGCTGACGTTGCAGCAGCACTTCATGGCACGAAAGCGGAACAGGTGCAGGCAAGCACGCTGCTCACCCTGCGCCTGTCTGCCTCGCAGAAAGCGCTACTGGCACTGCTCGGCCGCCATCCCTGGCTCTCGTTGCCTGATCTCCACTCGCACCTGTTTCCGGACGTCCTGGATGTCCGCCCGCTTCAGCGTCACCTGGCGCTCCTCACGAAACTCGATCTGATCGGTGTGTATACCTGGCCAGAGGGCGCGTCCTGGCGCGAGTGCGAGCGGTACTCTCTCACGGACAGCGGGCAGCGCTATCTCGCCGTGCGTCATGGGTACTCGCGCTCATCCCCTCGACTGCTGGAAGAGAGCGGTAAGGATGAGCGCGGCGCATTTCCCCCGCTCCAGCGCGGAGCGGGCGATCTGCGAGAGCAAATGGCCCATACCAGCGGCCTCTACGCTTGCATCCGCGCCATCGTGACGGCAGGTCGACATCTGGGGACGTACCAGGTGCTGTCCTGGTACAACGCGCACGAGTCGCTCTGCCCGTTTCGCGATCCCTTGACCAGGCAGACCGTCCTGGCACGGCCTGATGCCGAACTCCTGGTGGCGACCCCCGAGTTTCCCTGGGGCAGGCGCTTCTTGATCGAGTACGATCGCGGTACAACGTTTCGGCGCGACTACGAAATCAAATTTTGCGCCTACGCCGACTATGAAACCGCAACCGGCGCCGTACTTCCCCCAATGCTCATGGTGATCCAGGGGCCACACACGCAGCGCACCATTGAGCGGATCCTACACGAGCTTGGCATCGAGACACTCCTGGTCATCTTCGTCCTGGCAAAGGATCTGGCAGTACACGGTCTGCCGAAGGAGGCGCTGAAGTAGGAAACGAAGCAGGCCGTCCCCGATTCAGAGGACTCCCTCCGGACACAACACTGGCTTCCAGCAACGAACAAGATACGCCCCGGTGATGAAGGACGTTTGCTCTAGAGGAGGCGAGCCATTCTCATTTATCGTTCAACAGTCTCTCTCACTGCTATCTTCTCCGTCTATTCTGCAACTGCACCTGGAACCAGTTTGCGGCCTTGTCCCACTCAGCCTCTGGAATGTCCTGGTAGCGCGCAACCTGGAATGCTGTCTTCAGTTCGTCGTAGATCGTCGCGAAGGCTTTGCCGGTTGTATCGTGCAGTTGTTTTGCGAATGTCTGTACCTGGCGCTGGTGCGTTGGTGAAAGTGTTTCCGGGCCGAGCCGCTCTAATATCTCAGGAATGAGATTGGTCATCGCTTCGACACCTTCCAACCTGGCCTCAACGCTTCCGCGCCAGTTCTCAATGTCTATCTGCCATTCAATGACGGCGGCCATGCGCAAGTGATAGTCACGCCAATCTGCAAGCGGTGCATCTGGGGCAGGCCGCTCAGGTTCGGCAACTGGCTCTGAAGGAACAATCGCTGGTGGCGCTGACAGTACTCTGGACGTCGATGCCCATGCATAGAGCGCATCAACCGCGTCGCGTTGGTAGGCCAGGATTTCAACTCGCCGCGGGTCGTCTTTATCCATGCGACGCGTGTCAATAGTTGCAAGCCAGTAGGCGATGCCATGGAGTACAAGCGTTGGCATGTTTTGCGGGCCGCCATCTGTTTGCACCTGCGCATACACGAGATCGTCTGCAATAACATCCGTTCGTTTAATGCGACGAACCTGGTTCTCCGGGGTGAGGTTGAGATTTTCGCAGATCCATCGTAGGACGACGCCGACTCGCCCGTCGGGTAATCGCACCACGATGAGTGGTTTGCCGTTGAAGGTAAGAGCATCCTGCTCAGTGGGAATAAGTGCTTGCGTTTCCTGCTCTGACTCTTGTTCGTCTTTGCTTTCAGTATTGTATTCGTCGTTCAAAAGACACCTCTTTCCAAGGGGTTGTCACAGTGACAGCCCCTTTCTGCTTGCCCCGTCATGTCCTCGTTGTTGCCCTGGACAAGCAATTGAGCGATGATCTCACGGATACGCTCGCCAGGCAGCAACGAGGACAGGTATCAACTACACCAGGAAGATAGCTTTTCCCAACTGAGGCTTCCATTCTCAGATGTCCGAAAAAATCGGACACCTCAACGTCCCCTTCTCTCGTGAGCTTGGTCTTGAGATCGTTCCAGTACTTGCGAGGGCGCTTGTTCCCGGTGAGAACCCCGATCACGTCGGTGACTGCAAAACACCAACGATCCTCGTGACAGATGTAGCGAACGGTTTTTCCTTCAAAGAGGGCGATACTGGTTATTGGCTTGTCGCTTTTCTTTGGCATGGCCGTTCATCCTTTCCTCAACCGAGAGCGTTATGCTGCTGTTCTAGCGCGTCGCTCATGCGGTCGGCTCCTTCTCCTGGGGAGCAGTTGGTTGGTGTGGCGCTGGTGTGACAGGGTCAATGCTGGCGCGGGGTAGAAGTCATTCTCTCCCGATTTTTCGCGCTCCGGGGATTTCCCCCCTTTGGCAGAGACGCCGAACAGTATCAGGGGTTTTTTGTAAGATAACTGCTGCTTGCTCAGGAGTATAGTACGGACTTCCTTGCACCATGTCGCTTGTCTCTCCTATCGGTATGTGGACATCAGATATATCAGATTATATACTTGTTTACAAGTGTGGATAAGAAAATACCCATGTTTAACGTTTTTAATAGTACTTTTTAGGTTGCCTTGCCTGTATATACGCTACTATCATGACCTTTCGTGTGACAATTGTTCCAAAGTTGTTCAACTGTTTATTTTCGTCGAAGCGTTCATTGTTGCGCGAGAGGAGAAGAAAGGTGAGTACAGACCTTCCTCAGTTGGACTGGCAGGACTGGATGCACCGCTACGATCAGCAGCAGAGTACCTACCTGCCTGATCGTGAACAACGCTTTACTGTCATGCTCAATGTGTTAGAAACGCTGCTTCCTGACCACTTTGTCGCGCTTGACCTGGCCTGTGGTCCTGGATCAATGAGCCAGCGCCTCTTATCGCGCTTCCCACAGGCACGCTGCGTCGCGGTGGATATTGATCCTATCCTCCTGCTGCTTGGACAGCAAGTCCTGGGTGATATGCAAGGGCGTTTGCGTTGGGTGGAAGCAGATATCAGTGAGCCTTCCTGGCACAGCCGACTTGGGGAGGAGCAGGTGGATGCAGTCGTAACCACGACGGCCCTTCATTGGCTGCATGCTGGTTCGCTGGTGGAGCTGTATCGCCAGTTAGGAGTCCTCGTTCGCCCTGGTGGAGTTTTCCTCAATGGGGATAGCTTGGGGTTTGCCCCGCATCTGCCGAGCTTCAACACGGTCACAGAGCACGGGCATGCGCAGTGGGCTGCGATGGCTCGTGCAGCGGAGAAGGAAGATTGGGAGGAATGGTGGGATCAGCTTCGGCATGAGCCAGGGATGGAGCCGTTCTTCGCGGAACGTGCGCGTCGCTTCAGCACCAAAACGCGTCCCCCTGGTACCCTGGTAGATGTTCACCAGGCAGCGTTGCGCAACGCGGGATTCCGCGAAGTTGACGTGATCTGGCAGCATCTGGACAACCGGGTCGTGATGGCAGTTCGTTAGCTCGCGTGAGAGGCGCATCATGGGAAAAGCTCCCTTTTTATGATCCAGAGGCAGGTCGCTCGTCTATTTTTGGCTCTCAGCGTGTACATCATTTAATTCCCTGTTCCACCTAATTTCTCTGGTGTTCCCACCGTTTTCCCTTCCTTCCCACTGTCTGTCCTTTATCGTCCTTTCTCCATTCCGCTCTGCTTCACACTCGTCCCACCGTTTTCCCACGCTCCATCCACTCCGTTCCCTCCCGCATCCCATCCTGTTTCACAGCTGATCGGCTACGCTTTTCGCATCACAAGGGAACCACGGGAGAGTAGAGTCCACCCAGTCACGGCAGCCACTCCGGCGTTTGTCCTGAAATGCTTCAGTGGCCGCTCATTACAGGCAAGCACTGCCTGGAAAGGATACTTGTTCGCCATGCATTTCACAGAATCAGGCATACCTGCTCTTTCCTCAACTGACCAATCTCAGGCCGGTTTCAGGACCAGTGTGTCCAGCTGGACGTTTGGCCTGCGTGTCCGCAGGCGCTGGCCTGGTATTCTCTCGCGCCGGCCTCTCTACGCGCTCCCGCTCGAACGGCAGCAGGGACTCATCACCGGTACAACCGAAGCAGGCATCGAGACCAGTCTGCTCCAGATCGCGGCACTAGCCGCAGGACATGGCTGGAAGATAGTATTGTTTGACGCACAAGGATCTGCCTCTCTGGCAACCCGTTTCGTGGCACTCCTGCGCCAGTTCGGACGCACGCAGACAGTCGTTTTTCCCAATCAGCGCTGCGATCTCTGGCAGGGAAGCCAGGACCGCCTGTTGCACCGCTTTCTGCCGCCGTCGTTCTTCCGCATGGCGCCCTTGCCTTCCACCGCTCTTCCCTGGCTGGCGGCGCTTTTGCAACAGGACGTCACCCAGTGGCAGACGCCCTCCGCCACAACCGCCCAACTCATCAGCCTCATCATGGCACGAGGGCATACCTTGGAGCAGGAGACGAGCGAGCATGCCGGAGGCGCCCCTGGTCTCGACACGCACGATGCCGTCGATCTTTCCAGCCTCACACGCTGGCACGCAGCTCTCTCTTTTCTGCTCGAGCAGCGCCGCGACGAGGGGAGCTTTGACGAATGGACATTCGATTCCATCGATGGAGCGTACCTGTCCTTCGATGCCTGGAGTCGCCCGGAACAGGCTCGCTACCAGGCGCATGTCCTGCTCGCAGACCTCGCCAGTTCCCTGGTCGAACGCACGCGGAGCGCCCGCCGTGTTCTCGTCCTCCTGCGCCGCCCAGACCTGCTCTTTGATGCCGAAACGATCCGGCAGCTTGCTGTTTTGCTGGAGCAAGCAGGGGGAAGCGCGTTCTTCGCGGTGCGCTCCCTTTCCGATCTCGGCGCCGCGGCCCCATCCATCCTGCATGGGACGTCCACGTTCCTCCTCCACCGGAGCCCGGCTAGCGAGGTGCTGACCGCCCTTGCGCCACGCGACGCCTCTGCGCTTCGCCGCCTGCCCCGGCTGGACGACCACGAATGTCTCGCCATCTCCCGCGGCCAGGTCACGTTCCTGCGTGTGCAACCGCCACCGATTGAGGCGGCTGCACTCCTGTCAGCCGCCCAGCAGATCCCCCCGGCGAAGGAAGAAGACCCGTTTGCGTTTCTTGCAGCCTATCGACAGCTCAATGCAGCCTGGCACAGCATTCGAGCAGACAGCCAGGGGCCGGATTGGCGCACTGTTCCCCTCCAGGACACCCCCCTCCTTCCTCTCGAAGAGACGGCGGATGAGCAACAGCATGCCCTCCGGGCAACGACGACGGCCAGTGAAGAAGAACCGCACGATCATCGATGATCGTGCGGTTGCATGCAAGCTGACGCCACCTCGGCAGGCCTTTGGCAAGACGCTCCGTCAAAGACCTGTCGGTGGTCACGAAAGGAGGAAGACGTGAACCTTGCCACGATACGCACCCTCCGCATCTCGGTGGCCTCTTCGGAACAGATTCGCTCCTGGAGTTCTGGCGAGGTCACGCGCGCCGAGACCATCAACTACCGAACGGGTCAGCCGGAAGCCGGAGGCCTCTTCTGCGAGTGCATTTTCGGCCCAACAAAGGATTGGACGTGCGCCTGTGGAACATACCGACGCACGACACATCGGCAGCCCTCCCCGCCCGGCGTGTGTTGCGAACGGTGCGGCGTTGCAGTGACCACAAGCCGGGTGCGCCGCGAGCGCATGGGCCACATCGAACTGGCCGTGCCGGTGGCGCACCCCTGGTTCTCGCGAGGACATCCCTCGATCATCGCCACATTGCTGAATCTCGCGCCCCGGCAGCTGGCCGAGGTCCTTGCCTGTAGCGCCTCCCTGGTCACCAGCATTGATGAAGCGGAGCGCTGTCATCAGCTGAGCCACGCGGAAACGCTGCGGAAGGAGCAAGCGGCGCTCCTGACCTCGCTGACGATCGGCCTGGTTCTTAGTGACACGCAAGAAGCGTCGAGTTTGCCCTGGCGCGGGAGCATCTTTGACACGGCCACCGGCGCGGCAGCGGTGCAGCGCTGTCTCGAGGCGCTCGACCTGGACGCGCTCGTCACTGCACTGCGCCAGGACCAGCGCGACAGCGGAAACAAACGCACGGTCAGACGTCTGGAAGTGGCGGAGGCATTTCGCGCTTCCGGCGTCAACCCGGCCTGGATGATCCTCTCCGTGCTGCCAGTACTCCCCCCGGATCTGCGCCCGCTGGTCCCGTTGGAGCCAGGCAGCTACGCGACAAGCGATGTGAACGCGCTCTATGAACGGGTACTGCACCGCAACGTCCGGGTGAAACGCTTGCTCGATCTGGGCGCGCCAACGGTGATCCTGCGCAACGAGCAGCGCCTGCTCCAGAACGCCTGCAACGCGCTCTTTGACAATGCCCATCTTTCGCACCCGCGCCTCGGCTCGCACGGTCAGCCGCTCAAAAGCCTCTCCGATCGACTGAGCGGCAAAGAGGGGAGGCTGCGACGCAACCTGTTGGGCAAACGCGTCGATTACTCCGGGAGATCGGTCATTGTGGGTAATCCCGATCTGCGGCTCCCCCAGTGCGGCCTGCCTCTGCCGGTCTGCCTGGAACTCTTCCAGCCCTTTCTGGTCGGCCCGCTGCTGGAACGGCAGATCGTCGGCAGCGTGCGGGAGGCTCAACGGCTCCTCGCGCGCGTCAGGAGACCTGACCCGGTTCTCGTGGAGATCCTTGACGAGGTGATGGCCGGGAAGGTCGTCCTGCTCAATCGGGCGCCCACGCTCCACCGTCTTTCGCTTCAAGCTTTCGAGCCCGTCCTGGTGGAAGGCAGCGCGATCCAGCTTCACCCACTGGTGTGTTCTGCCTTCAACGCGGATTTTGACGGCGACCAGATGGCCGTCCACCTTCCGCTGTCGGATGACGCCCAGGCAGAGGCGCGCGCGCGGCTCCTCGTCACCCAGAACCTGCGCTCCCCGGCGACAGGCGACCCAACCATCAGCATGAGCCAGGAGATGGTGCTTGGTCTCTTCTATCTCACACAAGAGCGACCTTCGGATAAACAAGCGAACCGTCTGTTTGCTGATGCAACGGAGGCGCTCCTGGCGCTCGAAGCCAACGTGATTGATATCCATACGCGCATTGCCGTCCGGAACGCTCTTCCGGCAATCGATAGCACGCCAGGGAGTACTCACGAACCAGGCGCAGGAAAAACCATCGCAACCACCGCTGGTCGACTCATCTTCAACGCGTACCTCCCCGGCCCTCTTCACTTCAAGAACGAGGCCATGACCAAAGACGCCCTCAAACAGCTAGTAGCAGAATGCTTGCGGCTGTGTGGCGACGAAGCAACCACCCAGCTCGTTGATCGGCTGAAAACCCTGGGATTCCACTATGCCACGATCAGCGGTTTCAGCGTGGCGCTCTCGGATATCGTGATCCCGCGAGAGAAACCCGCGATCCTGGCGGCAGCCGATGCTGAGGTTGCCGAGGTCGAAGACCAACTGCAAGCTGGTCTGATTACCGCCGACGAACGCTACCAGAAGCTCATTGGGATATGGACACGCGCAACCGAGGAGATCGCGCATCACGTCGAGGCACAGCTCGACCCGTGGGGAAGTCTTGCCACCATCATCACATCCGGCGCGACGAAGGCAAAATTCCAGCAAATCCGACAGCTCTGTGGCATGCGCGGCTTGATGGCAAGTCCTTCAGGCAGGATTATCGAGATCCCGATTAAAAGCAACTACAAGGAAGGGATGTCCGTCCGTGATGGCGTGACTGGTGGGAGCGCGGCCCGCAATGGGTTTATGGGCCGCTCACTCAGCACCGCGATCACCGGCCACTTGACCCGCAGACTGGTTGAAACTGGCATGGAGGTCTGGATCACGATGAGTGACTGTGGTGACACGAACGGGCTCCTGGTCACCAACGCGGAAAGCCAGGCGCAAGGGCTACCGGACATGCGCAGCCGCCTCCTTGGGCGAGTGCTGTGCGAACCTCTGGGTGATCTTCCTGCCGGTTCGTTGCTTGATGCACTCCAGGCGGCACGCATCGCTACCTCCGGCATCACTGCCGTCCGCGTGCGCTCGGTCCTCTCCTGCCAGGCTCGCTCTGGTGTCTGTCAACACTGCTATGGCAGTGATCTCGCGCGCGGAAAGCTCGTCCAGCTCGGAACTGCGGTGGGCGTCATCGCCGGGCAATCCATCGGGGAACCAGGAACACAGCTCTCCATGCGCGCGTTCCACGCCGGCGGCATCGCCAATGCCGCCGGCGACATTCGGCAAGGGCTGCCCCGCGTCATTGAACTCTTCGAGGCGCGCATCCCACCACATCCGGCACTGCTGGCCACCCTGCGGGGTACGGCCAGGATCGAACGGGAGGACCCTTCTGGCCGCCTTATCCTGCATGTTGTGCCACCAGCAGAGCTGGGTCCGGTGGCTCAGGAGTGGAGGACCATGCTCCAGGTCAACCAGAAGCCCGCGGTAGAACAGGGAACGCCTATTGAGATCGGCACCCCACTCACGTACGGAGCCTGCGATCCCCATGCGATGCTCGCTCTTCTGGGTACGGAGGCGACAGCTCGCTACCTGGTCAACGAAGTGCAACGGGTTTTCCGGGCAACTGGAGTCTATCTCCACGACAAGCATGTGGAATGCATCGTGCGCCAGATGCTGCGCTGCGTCGCCGTGCGCGACCCTGGCGAGACAGCGCTTCTCCCCGACACCATCATTGAGAGAACACGGTTCCTGCGCGCGAACGAGACGGTCCTTACTGAAGGGGGGGCTCCCGCGATGGCCTCCCCGGTGCTGTTGGGACTGACCCAGACCGCGCTCCACACGAGCAGCTGGCTCGCCGCCGCCTCATTCCAGGGGACCAACCGCGTGCTGGCGCAGGCTGCTATCCGAGGGCAACGCGACCCGCTGTGGGGCATTAAGGAACGGGTGATCGTCGGGCTCCCCCTGCCGCACCCAGCGGAAGAGGAAGCGGGGACGTCCCCGCCAGATGACTGCGCACTGGTTCAGCAGCTCGATGGCACAGGTGTGGGAGCCAGAAGAGCGCCTGGTTGAGCAGATACGCTATAATGGACACACAGCAACCGAGATGCTCTCATCTGTCAGAAAGGAGTGCTGCTATGCAGCAAGAACACGTACCGCACCATTCAGGCTCGTCCCAGCGGTTTCCCCGCTGGACCTTTCCCGTCAGCATCACGAGTCTGGGCGCTCTGCTTGCCTTTCTGACGTGGACGCTGCCAAACTGGCGACTCCTCTCCTACAGCCTGGCACACTTTGCCACGCTCTGGGCGCTCCCGGCCAACCGGCGCGTACTGCTCGTGCTGCTGGTCAAGGGAGGATCGCCGCTTATCGTCGCGCTCCTCTTCGCCGCGTGTCTGTGGCTGTTTGCGACGCTCCAACCGTTCGTTGGGAACCGGGCGGGAACGCTTTCCGCGTTCACTGAGAGCGCGCAGATGGCAGCGCCAGGCGAGTATCATGCACCTGCTGCAGCTGCCGCGTTCCCCCTGACGCTCTTGGCACCTTCACCGTCCGTCGAGGTTTTCGAACCACTCCCGCAATTTGACCAGGCTGATGCGGCCTCTAAACAGCCAGACCCTTCGCACAGACGGCGCAAAAGTCGGCCCGCTCGAGCGGATCAGGCGGTGCATCCCGGCGCTACCGTCCTGTCGCCTCATGCGGCGGC
>Ga0307373_10006017_pt1 | contig 19509 bp, 18 predicted proteins | sample OX2MG_FD_202534 | JGI IMG/M metagenome (GOLD analysis project Ga0307373, IMG submission 202534) | Soil microbial communities from Risofladan, Vaasa, Finland - OX-2 | ecosystem: Environmental > Terrestrial > Soil > Coastal area > Acid sulfate soil | place: Finland: Risofladan, Vaasa | collected...
GCCTCGCAGTGCAGGACGACTGAGGGACCGCCGGAACGTGCGCTCGATGGCGGCAATCGGGCGACGGGGCACGGGTTCGTGACGATCGAGCCCGAGCCGACCGGTCGAGCTCTCGGCCTGCGGCGCTGGGTCCCCGGCACACGGGTGGCGAACGAGTACCGGCGCGACTGGCTGCGGTTCGACCTGGTGGCTGGCCTGGTCCTCGCAACCATCCTGGTGCCGCAGGGGATGGCCTACGCCGAGCTCGCCGGGCTCCCACCGGTGACCGGGCTCTACACGACCATCGCCTGCCTTGTCGGGTACGCCATCTTCGGACCGTCCCGGATCCTCGTCCTCGGGCCGGACTCCTCGGTGTCGCCACTGATCCTCGCTGCCATCGCACCGCTGTTCGTGTCCGGGGGCGACCCCGGCAAGGCGATCGTGCTGGCCGGCATGCTGGCCGTGCTGGTCGGACTCATCGAGATCGGCCTCGGGCTCGGCAGGCTCGGTGTTGTCGCCGATCTCCTGTCGAAGGAGGTCCAGGTCGGCTACATGAACGGTCTCGGAATCACCATCATCGTGGGGCAGCTCCCCAAGCTCTTCGGGTTCTCGACGTCGGGGAGCGGGTTCGTCGACGACATCCGCCAGTTCTTCGCGAACCTGGACAAGACGAACGGGACGACGCTCGTCGTCGGATTGGCCGTCCTCGCCGTCCTCCTCGTCCTGCCGAGGTTCACGACCACGATCCCCGCCGTCCTGATCGCAGTTGTCGGCGCGACGACGATGTCGGCGCTGCTCGACCTCGCGGCCCGGGGCGTGTCCGTGATCGGGCCGCTACCCCACGGCGTCCCGTCGCCGAGCGTGCCGTGGACGAGCCTGTCGGACATCGGGCCGCTGTTCGTCGCCGCGCTCGGGATCACGTTGGTGTCCCTGACCGACACCATCGCCACGGCCACGAGCTTCGCGGCGCGTCGGGGCGACGAGATCGATCCCGACCACGAGATGATCGGGATGGGCGTGTCCAACATCGCGGCGGGACTCTTCCAGGGATTCGCCATCTCCACCAGCGCGTCGCGCACGGCGGTCGCGGAGCAGGCAGGTGCGAAGTCCCAGGTCACCGGCCTGGTGGGGGCCGGGCTCGTCGCGCTCCTGCTGCTCGCCTTCAACTCGCTCCTGGCCGATCTGCCGCAGACGGCGCTGGCGGCGATCGTCATCACCGCCGCGCTGTCGCTCATCGATCTCCCGGCGCTCCGGCACTATGCGCGGGTACGCCGGAGCGCCTTCGCACTGTCGGTGGTGGCGACGGTCGGCGTGATGCTGTTCGGCGTCCTCCAGGGCATCCTCATCGCCATCGGGCTGTCGATCATCCTGTTCTTCCGGCGCTACTGGATGCCCCGGGACGCGGTACTCGGCCATGTGGAGGAAGTCGGCGGATGGCACAACGTGGACCGCTACCCCGAGACGGAGGAGGTCGAGGGGATCGTCGTCTATCGATGGGAGGCGCCGCTCTTCTTCGCCAACGCGAGCACGTTCCAGCGGAACATCCGGGAGCTCGTGCGCGACCGCCACCCCCGGTGGATCGTTCTCGACTGCGCGGCGGTCACCGACCTCGACGTCACGGCCGCGGGAATGATCAAGGCGCTCGACGACGACCTGAACGACCACGGCATCCACCTGGCGTTCGTCGAACTGCGGAGCCACCTGCAGGATCTCGTCGAACGGTACGGCCTCAGCGAGTCCCTCGACCGCGACCACTTCTACACGAGCATCGACCAGGCCCTCCAGGACATCGGTCGTCGCGGGCAGTGAGCGCCGACGATCCGCGGTCCGTGCGCGGGCGGCGGCGGTTCACGGCTTGCCGGCCCGGGCCGGTAGTTCCCCGTCGTGGTCGATGCCGGTGGCCGCCGGCGCCTCGTCGCCCGGGTGGGACTTGACCCACTGGAGGGCGACCTCGTAGACGGCCAGGAGGGCGCCGATGATCAGCAGGCTCCACCAGGAGATGCTGACGATGAGCAGGAGCGCCCCGGCGACGAACGCCCCCACCACCTGGAGGGCGTCGGCATGCCCCCGCACCCGGGCCACCGACCGGGCCCGCCGCTCACCGCTCACGGCCTCCACGCCCCGGTGCCAGGTGCGGCCCACGAACCGGCGCAGGTTCACGGCCCACGCATAGGGCCCGGTGAGCAGGGCCACCACCAGGATGGTCAGGGCGATGACCAGGAGCCAGGCGGTGAGCGCGAAGAATCCGTGGAGCAGGTCCCCGAGGACGGTCTGGGCGACCTGGCGGTTGCCGGCGTCGTCGGCCAGCACACGCTGCTCGTGGAGGACGACCTGTCGCACGACGACCAGGAGGAGCGAGCTGCCGACCAGGAGCTGGATCAGTGTCCGTCGCCGGGACACCGAGAGCCACAGGGTGACGGCGATCAGTGCCAGTGCGAGCAGCGGCAGGACGACGGTCGCACGGTCGAAGGCCGTGACCGCCCGCTGGGCGACGGCGAGATTGCTGGACCGCACCAGGGTGATCTGGCCGTAGTCGGAGGGCAGCTGTACCCCGAGTGCCTTCGACAGCCTGTCCACCGCCTGCTTCGGCGGTTCGGCCGAGGTGATGGTGGGCAGGGTGACGTTCCTGCCCGTGAGGTTGGAGACGAGTCCGGACACGGATCCCAGCGCGGAGTTGATGACCGGGACCGTGTTGAGGACGATGTAGCCGCCGGAGGTGGAGATCGTCGACGTGCTCTCGCCCCGCAACACGGCGACCACCGTCTGGTGGGTCGTGGTGAGCATGTCCACCCAGAGGGTCTGGAACCGCTCGGAGCCCAGCACCTTCGCCAGCTGGTCCGAGACATAGCCCTGGGTGGCACCGGTGATGGGTCCGGCGGCGAAGCTGACCCGTTCCGGCAGTGCCTCGCGCAGACGTTCCTGCAGCTGCAGTTGGGTGAACAGCTGATCCGTGGCCCGGTTGGCGACCGCCGCATCCACGTCCGGGTGCTGGAAGACCGGTCCGACGGTGCCCACGAAGGCGTGGGTGTTGAGCACGGTCCGATGTGCCCAGACGACGACGGTGGAGAGTACGACCACGATGCAGGACAGGGCGACGAGGACGCCCACGACCTGCCGCCGGAACCTCCGCCTGCGGGGAGCCTTCAGTCGCTCGACCTCCTGGGCCAGGGCATCCCGCTCCGCCTGGAGGCGCTCGACCTCCCCGGCGTCCGCGCGGAGCGCGGCGCCGGCGGCGCCGACCGCGTCGTGGGCGTCGTCGGAGGGCCCGGGCGCACCCGGAGGCGTTCCGTTCATCCGGCGGACACGGCGATGTCGCGACGGAGCTGTCCGAGCGCGCAGGGACCGACGTCCGGTACAGCGACGGCGGCAATCCCGTGGGCCCGGTCCCCACTCATGGATCCGACCGACGCCCTCCGCCTCCGTGACGCAGGGCGCGGAGCTGCCGACTCCGGGGCGGCAGCGGTGTCATCCCTCGGTCGCGCCAACGGGGTCCGTCAGCTCCCGCTCGGATCGGGGGTGAGGACGACCCCGACGGCACCGTCGTCGAGCGCGACGGCCCACACGGGCGTGGCGACCGCCGTCCTGTCCCGCTTGAACGTGGTGAGCAGGAGGTACTTCTCCTCGCCGAGTCCCGCGCTTCCCGCTCCCATACCGCGAGGCTACCCAGCCCGGGCGCCCTGCGCCGGGGTGGCGGGGATGCGTCCGGACCGAACGGGTGCGCCGGACGCAGCTCTGCCCGTCCCGCCCGCCGGTGCCGGACGTGCGGTCAGCCGGCGAGGCGGGCCACGGCGTCCTCGAACAGCTCGGCGTGCAGGTCCACGTCCGCCTCGCTGGTGTCCGGGCACATCAGGACCATGTTGTGGAACGGGGTGAGGAGCACGCCCCGGTTGCTCATCGCCAGGTGCAGGTACTCGTCGAGGACCGGGTCGCCGGCCGCCGCGGACCCGGCCCCGTCCTGTGCCGCCGACGGGCGGAACCGGTACTCGGCCCGCGCCCCCAGCCGGGTCACCGTCCACGGCATCCCGTGCCGTACCACGGTCTCGCGGGCCTTGTCGGTGAGGCGCTCGCACCGGGTGTCCATCCGGGCGAAGGCCTCCTCGGTCAGCACCCGGTCGAGCGTGGCCCGTGCCGCCGCCATCGACAACGGGTTGCCGGCGAGGGTGCCGCCGACGCCCCCGACATCGACGATGTCGGCGTCCTGCCGTGCCACCCGGGTGAGGATCCGGTCGGCCAGGTCGGCGCGCAGGCCGTAGGCGCCGATCGGGATCCCGCCGGCCAGGGCCTTGCCCAGGGTCACGATGTCCGGGTCGAGTCCCCAGGCCGCCGTGCACCCGCCGGGTCCGGCCGACACCGTGTGGGTCTCGTCGATCACGAGCAGGGTGCCCGCGTCGTCGCACCGTGCCCGCAGGCCCTCGAGGAACCCGTCGTCGGGAAGCACGATGCCGATGTTGGTGAGGGCCGGCTCGGTCAGCACGGCGGCGATCTCGCCGGTGGACAGTGCCCGGGTCACGGCCTCGAGGTCGTTGAATTCGACGGCAACCGTGGTGGTCGCCGGGTCGACGGCCGGTGCCACGTTGCCCGGCCTCGACCGGGTGGTTCCGTCCGGGCCGGCCACGACGAAGGTCTCGTCCACGCTCCCGTGGTAGCAGTAGGAGAAGACGAGCACCTTGGGACGGCCGGTGGCCAGTCGGGCGAGCCGCAGCGCCCATCGGTTGGCATCGGTTGCGCTGAGCGCGAACGACCACCGGCTCGGGCCGAACCGGCGGGTGAGCTCGGCGGCGACCCACTCGGCGTCCTCGGTCGGGAGCATGGTCGTGATCCCGCCGAGCTCGTCGATGCGGCGGCGCACGGCCTCGACGACCGGGGCGGGGGAGTGGCCGGCCATCGCCCCGGTGTCACCCAGGGCGAAGTCGACGTAGGTGTGTCCGTCCACGTCGGTGATGCGGGCGCCCCGCGCCCCGGCCAGGGCGAGCGGGAACCCGCCGGACCAGTGGGTCATCCACGTCATCGGCACGCCGGTGAAGAGGTGCTCCGCCCGGTCGAACTGGGCGCGGGAACCGGGATTGCGGTCGCGATGGGCGGCGCGTTCGGCCTCGAGCAGTGCGGTCAGGCGGTCGCGGTCCATGGGGTTCCCTTCCGGTCGGCGGCGCGGGGTGCCTGCCTGCCGGCCCCATTCTGCCGGGCGGGGTGGGTCCGGCTACGCCCTGGGTTGACCGCGGTCGGTGTCGTTCTTGTCGGGCAGCGACTGGATGAGCCGGCTGACCGCCGTGTAGCGGCCGTCCCGCCACGCCTCCGCGATGGTCTGGTCCCCGAGTTCGCGGTGACGGGTGAAGTTCCACCACCGGGTCACGTCGCTGTCGCTGTATCCCTTGTTCGCCAGGATGATGTTGAGCCGTGTGGCCTCCCACGCCGCCTCGTCGGAGGTCAACGGGCCGCCACTCCCGGGGGCCGGTGCGGCGATCCGCTCGGCCCGCTCGGGCTCCTCGATCCGCTCGGCCCGCTCGGGCTCCTCGAACCGCTCGGCCCGCTCGGGCTCCTCGAACCGCTCGGCCCGCTTCTCCATCTCGTGGGCGATCTCGCGGTCGAGGTCGCGGGACACGTGCCCGCGGATGGTGGGGAGCGAGCCGCCGGTCAGCGTGTGCCGGTCGTTCACCCGGCGCTCCCGTTCGGCTTCGAGGCTCCGCGAGTAGAGGTGCTGGGCCGTGCTGTCGACATCGCTTGCGGTGACGCGCAGCCGCAGTCGTCGCTCGATCCGTTCGGCCGCCCGGTGCGGGGCATCGGACGCCTCGGCCGGCGCACGCACGTCGGGAGCGCGGACCGCCTCGGACGGGTCGACGAGTCGGCGGTTGCGCGACCGGCGCCGGCGCTCGAGGTCCAGGGATGAGTCCCCGGGATGGACGGTCCGCGGTGGTACGTCGTCCCACGCCGTCCTCCAGTCGTCGACGGATGCGTGGACCGGCGCTGCGTAGCTCTCGAGGGGGAAGACGTCGCCGGCCGTGCCGGCGATGGCGGCGGAGAGGTACGAGGTGGTCCACCGGCTGTCGCCCACGGCCACCGAGTCGGCGCCGGTCGAGGTGAGACGGGCAAGCGGGACGTCGAGGCAGGCGGCGACGGCGATGGCCTCGGTCAGTCCGATGCGCCGGTTGGTGGTCTCCACCTGGGCGACCGTCTCGCGCGTCCACCCGATGCCGTGCACGAACATCTCGTCGGCCAGTCCCTGCTGGGTCAGGCCGACCTTGGCCCGAAGGGCAGCGATGTTGCGCCGCACGATGTCCTCCAACCCGGTCAGCCCCTCGTTCGCCATGCTCACACCCTATCGACGATCATGAGGTGACACGAAGTTCACGCGTAAGAAATCTGAACATTCGGTATGCGAAGGGTGCAGGAAACATGGCATCTGAACTGGGACTTCTTATCAAATCTTGGTGAAGCAATTGAGTATTGCCTAACACGAACCGTGGTCGGACGGATACGGACCGCAGTGGAACGGCACGGCGTGACGGGACACGTCGTCGATCGCGTCGACATCCGCTCCAGGAGTGCCGTGCTCGGTTGCAGTTCCGACATCCGGCTACAGGTGCCTCCGCCGCGTTCCGAGAATTGGGATGACCGGCGAGCGGACCGGACAGGAGCAGGAGAAGGGACCACCGGGTCCGCCGGACGAGAACCGACCAAGGGGCAGAACCAACCGTGACCATCGAACACAACACGCAGCGCGCACTCCGCGACTGGTACGACGACGACTTCGATCTCGAAGACCTGGCCCTGCCGGAGCAGCGTCAATGGCAGCGGTGCGGCGCCGTCCACTGCATCGACCGAGGGCCGTGGATCGGGACCCTCGTCTGCTGCATCCGCCAGAGCGGCCATGACGACGACCACACGATGTCGCTCGGCGACTGCGGCTCGCTCGACTTCTGGCAGGAGACCTGGCTGTAGTTCGGTCGGACCGGCGGGCGCACCGCACCCTCCGGGCCCGGCGGTGCGTCAGCGGCGGATGACGACGGCCTGGTCCGGGGCGAGCACCCCGGTGAACCCGTCCGCCGGCCCCGGTCCGTCGGAGGACAGCACCACGTGCGCTCCGACCGAGTCCGGGTCGCCGAGATCGACGGCACCCCCGCCGAAGTTGACCAGTACGTCCACGGTGTCCCCGTCGTAGGACCGCCGGTAGCCGAGGATCCCGGCGGGCACGTCGAGCGGTTCGAACGACCCCCGCACCAGTGCCGGGGTGGCGCGGCGGACGGCGATGGCCCGCCGGTACAGGTGGAGCACCGAGGTGGGGTCGGCCGCCTGGTACGCCCGGTTCCGGACGTCGGGCTCGGGCGCCAGGGGGAGCCACGGGGTCGCACCCGGTCGGGTCGGCCAGCCGTGGTCCGGCGTCGCGTCCCACGGGATCGGGGCCCGGCAGCCGTCGCGGCCGCCCGGGTCGACCGCACGGCCGTCGGGGATCTCGGCGTCGGCCAGGCCGAGCTCGTCACCCTGGTACACGAAGGGCGTCCCCCGCAGGGTCAGGAGCAGTACGGCAGCGGCCCGGGCCCGCGCCTCGCTGCGCCGGACGGCGGTGGCGGGGTCCTCTCCGGCGCGTGCGGCCGCCCGGTCGTAGCGGGTCCGGAGGCGGGGGTTGTCGTGGTTGGAGAGGACCCACGTCGGCCATGCCCCCCGGGGGTCGAGGACCGACAGGGTGTCCTCGATGCAGCGCAGCCATCGGTCGGCCAACCACGGAGCGAACAGGGGCGGGAAGTTGAACGCGAGGTGCAGTTCGTCGTCGTGGCCGTAGTAGGTGGCGACGGCGTCCGTGGACATCAGGAAGACCTCGCCGACCATCATGCGCCCGCCGGGGTACCCGTCGATCAGGGTGCGGATGGCCCGGAGCCGCTCGTGGGTGGCGGGTTGGTCGTTGAGCGCGCAGTGCGGAATGCCGGCCACCTCGGGTGGATCGTCCGGGAGCGTCGGATCCTTGCCGATCGCGTGGATGACGTCGGCCCGGAATCCGTCGACGCCCCGGTCGAGCCAGAAGCGCAGCGTGTCGTGCATGGCCGCCACGACGTCGGGCTCGTCCCAGTTCAGGTCGGGCTGTGCCGGGTCGAACAGGTGGAGGTACCACTGCCCGGTCGGCGCGTCGAACGTCCATGCCGGGGCGCTCAGGTCGAAGGCCGCCACCCAGTTGTTGGGAGGGGCGCCGTCGGGCGACGGGTCGCGCCACACGTACCAATTGCGCCGCGGGCTGTCCCGGGACGAGCGGGCGTCGAGGAACCAGGGGTGTCCGTCCGAGGTGTGGTTCGGCACCCAGTCGATCACCACGCGCATCCCGAGGGCATGTGCGTCCGCGACCAGGCGGTCGAACTCGGCCAGGTCGCCGAAGATCGGGTCCACGTCGCAGTAGTCGCTGACGTCGTAGCCGAAGTCGGCCATGGGGGAGCGGAAGAACGGCGAGATCCAGAGCGCATCGACACCCAGCCAGGCCAGGTCGGCCAGGTGTGCCCGGATGCCGGCCAGGTCGCCGATCCCGTCGCCGTCCGAGTCGGCGAAGGACCGGGGGTAGATCTGGTAGAAGACGGCCTCCCGCCACCACGGGACGGCACCCTCCTCGTGCGCGCGGTCGACGTCCATCTCCCGAAGCTACCAACGACCCCGACTCCACCCCCTTTGGTGGTTCCTGCCCGCATTTCAGTTCCGCCGAGTACCTGCCGATGCATCCCGCAGGATCGGGCGCCCGCGTGGGAGCCCACAGCGACGGTACGCCGCCGGCACCATCGCCGGCGTGCGAGCGAGGAGAGCGGAGCGATGGTGGAACGGCGAGCGGTCGGGGACGGGTCGATGCTGGCGGAGGGACTGTCGGGCGCCGTGGCGCCCGTGTCGTACGGGACGGGCCGCGTCTGCCAGGAACCGGCGTGCCAGGTGCGCCTGTCGCGCTACAACAGCACTGACTGGTGCGCGCTGCACGAGAGCCCGGGCGCCACCGGGCGTCCGTACGACACCTCGGTGCGCCCCCGCGGCCGTCGTCGGAACTCGAGCCGCCGCCGGAACTCGCAGCGCACCGCCGCCTGAGCGGTCCCCGCGCCGGCCTCCACGTGTCGTAGCACGGGGCCGCCTCGGTACACTGCCTCGCTGACGTCGGGACCTCCGATGGCCCGGCACCGAGGTGATAGGGGACGCGTCATGACGGAACGACTCGACGGAACGGTGGCCCTGGTGACGGGTGCCTCCAGCGGGATCGGACATGCGACGGCCGTCGCGCTGGCGGAGGCCGGTGCCTCGCTTGCGGTGGCCGCCCGGCGGCGGGACCGGTTGGAGGCACTGGCCGGGCAGATCGGCGGCGACGTCCTGGTCCTCGAGACCGACGTGACCGACGAGGCCCAGGCCCGGTCGATGATCGACCGGACGGTCGCCCACTTCGGACGCCTCGACACCCTGGTCAACAACGCCGGCGTGATGCTGCTCGGCCCGATCGTGGACGCCCCCGTGGAGGAGTGGCGCCGGATGGTCGAGCTCAACCTGCTCGGGCTGCTGTACGCCACCCACGCCGCCCTGCCCCACCTGTTGGCGGCGGCGGAGACCGACCCCCGCCGGGTGGCCGACATCGTCAACGTGAGCTCGGTGGCCGGCCGCTTCGCCCGTTCGGGCAGCGGCGTCTACAACGCCACCAAGTTCGGTGTGGGCGCCTTCTCCGAGTCGCTCCGCCAGGAGGTGACCCAGCGGCACGTCCGGGTCTCGCTGGTCGAGCCGGGCGCCGTCGCCACCGAGCTCATCAGCCACAACCGACCGGGAGTCATCGAAGGGCTCCAGGCGATGTGGGGACCGGTCGAGGTGCTGGAGCCGCAGGACATCGCCGAGGCGATCGCCTTCACGGTGACCCGCCCCCGCCGCGCTGCCGTCAACGAGATCCTGGTCCGCCCGACCGAACAGGAACGCTGAGTGACCCTGGCCGGCTACCCGCCGCCCGTGCACCTGCTCGGCGACCTCGGCATGGAGGCGGAGCTGACCACCGAGACGACGGCCCGGGTCCGGACCCGGGCGACCCCCCGGGTGGCCTCGGCCGACGGCGGGGTGCGGATCGGCGTGCTGGCGACGCTGGTCGACATCGTGGGCGGTGCCATCGCCGCACGGGTGCTGCACCCCGACTGGATGGCCACCGCCGACCTGTCGATCGGGTTGATCGGCCCGCCGGTCGGCGCCTGGGTGGAGGCACGGGGCTCGGTCCTGCGCCGGGGCCGGACCACGTTGGTGATCGAGGCGCTGGTGGTCGCGGTCGACGAGGACGGGCGTGACGTGGTGGTCGACGGCCGGGTCCCCGACCCGGTGGCCTGGGCCTCGATGACGTTCGCCGTGCTGCCGGCCAAGGATCCGGAGTCGGCGGTGCCGCTGGCGGCCGAGCTCCCGGCGCGCTGGGCGTTCCGGGGCGGCGAGCTCGCTTCGCCCATCCTCGACGCGCTCCCGGTCACCGTGCTCGACGCCACCACCGGGCGGGTGTCGGTGCCCGCCCGGCCCTACCTGCACAATTCGTTCGGCGCCGTCCAGGGCGGGGTCATCGCGCTCCTCGCCGAGGCGGCCGGTGCCGAGGCACTGGGGGCGGCACAGGGCCGTGGCGCCTCGGGCATGGTGGTGACCGACCTCCAGATCGCCTACCTGGCACTCGGGAAGGTGGGCCCGATCGTGAGTTCGGCCCGGGTGCTGGCCACCGGGACCGATGGTCGGGCCGGCGCCGTGGTCGAGCTGCGCGACGCGGGGGCGGACGACCGGCTCACCACGGTGGCCAACGTGACGGCGGCCCCCGCCGACCTCGTCGCCCGGGCGGTGCCGTGACGACCGTCGGACCGGACGGGGAGGTGGCGATCCCGGTCGGGGACGACCCGGAGGTGGACCGCCGCCGCCACGTGAGTGACTACTTCCGGCTGGAGCGGTGGGAGCTGCCACCGGCCGAGGGCGACGGTCCGTCCGCGATGGGCGGCCGCGCGCCGGTCGACGACCACCAGCGGGGCCCGGGCGGGGGACTGCGGACGGGCGGCCTGCTGACCAGCCTCGACTCGCTCGGCGGCTTCACCAGCGGGCTCGCCGTGCTGCCGCAGTGGATCGTGACGACGTCGCTCCTGGCGACCGTGTCGGAGCTGGCCCACGTCGGACCGCTTCGGCTGCGCGCCGACGTCCTCCGCCGCGGGCGCACCTCGGTCGTCACCTCGCTCGACGTGGTCGACGAGGGCGCCGCCGACCGCCATGTGGCGGCGGCCATCATGACGTGCGCCGTCCTCGAACCCGGCGCCATGACCCTCGAGTTCGACCGGCCGTTCGCCCTGGCCATGCCCGGTCCCCCGGTGGACCCCGTGGGCCCCGAGGAGTTCTTCTCGATCGAACCGGGCGAAGGACCGGTGACCCGGCTCCGTCTCGACGACCGGCTCCGCAACCCGTGGGGGATCCTCCACGGAGGGGCGGTGGCCATGTTGGCGGACGAGGCCGCCTGCCGGGCGGCGGCGGCCGAGCTGACCGGCACGGGCGGGGGGCGTGGGGTGGCGGCGGCCGACGTGGTGCTCCACTACCTCCGGCCGGTCCGGGTCGGTCCCGTCGAGGCGCGCTGCACCGTCCTCGGCACCCGTGCCGGGTGGGCATCGGTCCGGGTGGCGATCCACGACGTCGGGGCCGACGACCGCCTGGTGACGCTCGGTTCGGTGACGGTCCTCGCCGTCTGACCGCACGGCGGTGGGCACCTCCGACGCGGCACGGGGAGCCGACGGGCGCCGCGTGCGCAGGCCACGACCGGTCCGACGGGGTCCCGCCCCCGCACCGCCTAGGCTCGGACCCGGTAACCGTTCACCGAGGAAGATGGGAACAGGACATGGCGAAGGAATGGGGCCCCCTGTGGGCGTTGGTCGGCGAGTGGGAGGGCGAGGGAGGCCTCGACTCCTCGTACTCGCATGCGAAGGGCGAGGTCATGAGCACGCCCTATCTCGAGAAGGTCACGTTCAAGCCGTTCGGACCGGTCGACAACGGAAGCCAGCACCTCTACGGCCTGGACTACAAGACCGCCATGTGGCGGAACGACGAGGAGAACCCGTTCCACACCGAAGTCGGGTACTGGCTGTGGGACGCGGCGACGGGTGAGGTGCTGCGCGGCTTCGTGGTCCCCCGGGGCATCACCGTGCTGGCCGGCGGCCAGGCCGATGCCGACACCACGACCTTCACCCTGAAGGCCGCAGTGGGGGACCCGCAGTACCCGATCGGCGAGGGCAAGTACCTCACCGTCAACGCCAGCTCGGTCAGCTACGAGGCCACCATCACCGTCGGCGACGGCACCTGGTCGTACGCCGAGACGACGATGCTGCGGATGAAGGAGTTCCCGGACCTCCTGGCGCACACCGACCACAACACCATGCACAAGGTCGGCTGACAGCTCGACGGTCCGGGTCCACGGGGCGTCGGCTTCCGCCCGACGCCCCGTGGAGCGGACGACGGGATTGACTTCCCTGGTAAGTTAGGTAAACCTAAGAGTTCACCTATGCCCAACCTGTCCTCCGCCCGGCGATGATCCCGACCTTCGTGATCTTCCTGCGCGAGGGCGTGGAGGCCAGCATGATCGTGGCGATCCTGCTGTCCTACCTGGACCAGATCGGCCAGCGTCGCAGCTTCCGGGACGTGTTCTGGGGCGTGGGCGCCGCCATGGTCCTGATCCTGGGCGGCGGGATCACCGCCTACCTCCTCGTCGACCACTACGCCGATTCGACGGCGCAGGCCGTGTTCGAGACCGTCACCTACCTCCTGGCGGCGGCCGTCCTGACCTACATGACGTTCTGGATGCAGGCCCACAGCCGCTCCATGAAGGCCGAGCTGGTGGCCCGGTCCGATGCCGCGCTCGAGGGCCGGACCCGCTGGGGCCTGCGGATCCTGGCCTTCCAGGCGGTGGGCCGCGAGGGCCTGGAGACCATGGTCTTCACCCTGGCCATCGTCTTCGCCTCGACGACGCAGGCGGGCACCCCGGTCGGCGGGCGCGGCCTCCTGGTCGGGGGCGTGCTCGGCCTGGCCGTGGCACTGGCCATCGCCTATGCCGTCTTCCGGCTGGGTCGCCGTCTCGACCTGGGCCTGTTCTTCCGGGTCGTCGGCGTCGTGCTCATGGTGTTTGCCGCCGGGCTGCTGGCCGACGCCGTCCAGAACATGCAGCAGCTCGGCTGGCTGCCCTTCCTCAACCATCCGCTGTGGGACACGAGCCGCTTCCTCAACGAGTCGAGCAACATCGGTGACGTCTTCCACAGCCTGCTCGGCTACGCCGACCACCCGACGGTCCTGCAGGCCCTGGTCTGGGTGACGTACCTCGCCGTCGCCGCCACGGCGTTCATCCTGAAGGGGCGGCGTGCGCCTTCGACCGCGGCCACGATTCCGGCCACCGCGGCCACCGCACCGACCGCCGGCGGTGCGCCGGCCCACGTGGCGGCGCCGTCGCCGACGGCGGCCCGGGGCGGGCAATAAGGTCCTCTGCGTCGCCCGGGCCCCCGGGCCCCCGCCCGATCGTAAGGATCCCCATGCGCCGCTCCACTCCCGCCGTGCCCTCGATGGACGGCACGACCGTGATCATCACCGGCGGCAATTCCGGCATCGGCAAGGCCACGGCGGTCGAACTCGCCCGGGCCGGCGCACGGGTGGTCGTGACCGCCCGCAGCGAATCGCGCGGGGCCGCTGCCGTGGCCGACGTCCGCACGTCGAGTGGTTCGTCCGCCGTCGACCTGTCCGTGTTCGACCTCGCCGACCTGTCGTCGGTCCGGGCCGGGGCGGCCGAGCTGCTCGAGCGGTACCCCCGCATCGACGTGCTCGTCAACAACGCCGGGCTGATCCTGACCGAGCGCTCGCTCAGCGCCGACGGCTACGAGTCCACCTTCGCCACCAACCACCTGGGCCCGTTCCTGCTGACCGACCTGCTCCGTCCCCGCCTGGTCGAGTCGGCCCCGGCCCGGATCGTCAACGTGGCCTCCACGGCCCACAACTTCGCCCGGCGGGGCATGGTCTTCGACGACCTCATGGCCGAGCGGTCCTACCGGCAGATGGAGGTCTACGGCCGGTCCAAGCTGGCCAACATCCTCTTCACCACGGAGCTCGCCAAGCGGCTGGGCGGTACCGGCGTGACCGCCAACTCGCTCCACCCCGGCTCGGTGGCGACCGGCTACGCGCGTGACGGGGACACGGCCGGCTTCCTGGCCTGGGGGGTCAAGGTCTACGCGCCGTTCAGCCTCACTCCCGAGCAGGGGGCGCGCACCTCGGTCTACCTGAGCTCGTCTCCCGAGGTGGAGGGCGTGACCGGGCGGTACTTCGTGAAGTGCAAGGAGAAGGCACCGTCCGCCAACGCTCGCGACGAGGCGGCCGCCGCCCGCCTGTGGGACGTCAGCGAAGAGCTGGTGGAGCGGGCCGCCGCCCGCTGAGGGGCGTCGTGGCGTCGGGAACCTCCCAGGTGGGAGAGGGTGACCCCGTCCGGTCGGGACCGATCGATAGGCTGGGGGTCGATGACGGAAGCCGACACCACGCCCGCCCGGACCCGACGGGGGAAGCGGTCGCTGGCGTTGGTCGAGTCGGCCGATTCCGGATGGGAACCGTCGGGCGACGCCACCGCACCCCCCATGGCGGTCTCGATCGCCGGTGTGTCGACGGCGTGCAGCAAGGATGCCCTGAGGTCGAGTGCCGAGGCCGTCCGCAGGAACCTCACGCCCGAGTGAGCGGGCCGTCGGTCCTCCACCCGGGCCCGGGCGGCGCGACCTACCAGTAGTCCGACATGAGTTCGGTGGACCATGCCGGCTGGCGCAGGGCACCGCGGGGCCCGAACTCGGCCACGTAGGGCTTCACGTCGAGCACCGGCGTGCCGTCGACGGCGTCGAGGCCCACGACGTCGATCCGGTGGGGGCCGACGCCGGTCAGGCGGCATACGGTCACGCCGATGCGGTTGGGCCGATCCCTCGCCCGTTGGGCCAGGATGCCCACCGACGGCCACTCGGTGCGACCCCGTGGATGGCGGGCACCCCGGCACACCGCGTCCTCGTCGACCCGGTCGAAGCAGAACACCACTTCGACGTGGGAGAACTCGGCCAGACCGTCGGTCGCCGCCGCCTCGACCACCGCGGGATCGAGCTCGATGGTGGCGGCCACGGTGTCCCAGCGGTCGTCCACGGCGTCGGCCCGTCCGCCCACCACCCGCCCGATGGGCCGAACGGTCAGCGGCCCGCTCACGACGCCTCGGGGATGCCGTCCGGGCCGTCGGTGTCCTGGCCCTCGAACTGGATGCGGTAGAGCTCGGCGTACTGGCCGCCCGCGACCAGAAGGTCCTCGTGCCGGCCGCGCTCCACGATGCGCCCGTGGTCGAGTACCAGGATCTGGTCGGCCTCGCGCACGGTCGACAGGCGGTGGGCGATGACCAGCGAGGTGCGTCCCTCGAGGGCGGTGGCGAGCGCAAGCTGCACGGCGGCCTCGGACTCGCTGTCGAGGTGGGCGGTCGCCTCGTCCAGTACGACGATCTCCGGCGCCTTGAGCAGCAGGCGGGCGATGGCCAGGCGCTGCTTCTCCCCTCCGGACAGGCGGTAGCCGCGGTCGCCCACCACGGTGTCGAGCCCGTCGGGCAGGCTGGCGACCATGGTGGCGATCTGTGCGCCGGCCAGTGCCGCGTCGAGTTCACCCGGCGAGGCGTCCGGACGGGCGTAGAGCAGGTTGTTGCGGATGCTGTCGTGGAAGAGGTGGGCGTCCTGGGTCACGACCCCCACCGTGTCGGTGAGCGACGACAGCGTGGCCCGGCGGACGTCGAGTCCGTTGATGGAGATGGTGCCCGACCGGACGTCGTAGAGGCGGGGGAGCAGCTGGCTGATCGTGGTCTTGCCCGCCCCGGACGGACCGACCAGTGCCACCATCTGGCCCGGCTCGACGGTGAAGGAGACGTCGAAGAGGACCTGGGCGGAGACGGTGGTGTCGAGGACGGCCACCGACTCGAGGGAGGCGAGGGAGACCTCCTCGGCCGTCGGGTACCGGAAGTCGACGTGGTCGAACTCGATGGTGGCCGGACCGGGCGGCACGGGCCGGGCGTCGGGCGCATCGGTGATCATCGGCGGGAGGTCGAGCACCTCGAAGACCCGGTCGAACGAGACGAGCGCGGTCATGACGTCGATCTGGACGTTGGACAGCGCCGTCAACGGGCCGTACAGGCGGGTGAGGTAGGCGGCCAGGGCGACCACGGTGCCCACCTTGAGGGTCCCGTCGATGGCCTGGATGCCGCCCCAGCCGTAGACGACGGCAGTCGCCAGCGCGGCCGTCAGGGACAGTGCGGCGATGAAGAACCGGGCGTACATGGCCTGGGTGACCCCGATGTCGCGCACCCGGCCCGCCTTGGAGGTGAAGGCGTCGCGCTCCTCGTCCGGCCGGCCGAAGAGCTTGACCAGCAGGGCGCCCGACACGTTGAAGCGCTCGTTCATGGTGTTGTTCATCTCGGCGTTGATGCCGTAGGACTCCCGGGTGATCGTCGACAGGCGGCGACCCACCCGCTTGGCCGGGATCACGAAGATCGGCAGGATCACCAGGCTGATGAGGGTGATCTGCCAGGACAGGGCGAACATCACGATCAGCACCAGGGTGACGCTGATCAGGTTCGAGACCACCGAGGACAGGGTGTCGGTGAAGGCCTGCTGCGCGCCGATGACGTCGTTGTTCAACCGACTGATGAGCGCTCCGGTCTGGGTGCGGGTGAAGAAGGCGATCGGCATCTTCTGGATGTGCTCGAACACCTGGGCCCGCATGTCGTAGATGAGTCCTTCGCCCACCGAGGCCGACACGTAGCGGATGCCGATCGACAGGCCGGTGTCGGCGACGGCGATCATTGCGGCCACCAGGGCCAGGGTGATCACCAGGTTCTTGCTCGGGTGGTGGCTGAACAGGCTGTTGACGATGGAACCGAAGAGCAGCGGGTTGATGACGCCGATGAACGCCTCCACGGTGACGAGGACCAGGAACCAGGTGAGGATGCCCCGGTAGGGGCGGGCGAAGCGGAACATCCGCCGGGCCGTCCCCTTGGTGACGTGCTGGGTCTTGACCGAGTCGTCCCGGCGCATCGAGCGCATGACGGACCCGAACTGGCCCCCGCCTCCGGCTCCGCCCATGCCGTGCCCGGCCATGCTCATCGGTTCGCACCGTGGGGGAGGGACATGGGCCGGACCCTACCAACCGGGCCGGTCGGGCCGATCCGGGTCCGGGTCACCTGGGTGTGCTCCGGGGTGGCGTCCGGCCGGGCGGTCGCCGGGCACGAGGAGGGCGCGGGCGGCGCGGGCCCGGACCCGGGGGCCGGCCCGTCCGCGCTGCGGATCAGCCGACCAGGCCCGTTCCGTACACGGGCGGCAGGTCCAGCGCGGTGAGCAGGCCCGGCGCGCCCTCGACCACCGCCGGGACGGCGTTCACCAGGCGCATGGCGGTCGCCTTGAGGCCACCGGTGTTGTGGTCGCCGTCCCGGCCCATCAGCTGCATGTCGACGGTGTAGGTCGGCTCGCCCGTGAGGACGACCCGGTAGCAGCCCTGGCCCGCGGGCTGGGGCCAGTCGGGAGCGACGTCGTCCCGGAGCCGGGTCACGTGCTCGAGCACGATGACGGCCCTGCCGTCCTTCATGCCCCGGAGCTCGAAGTGCAGGGCGGCCGCCGTGCCCGCCTCGATCGTCCCGGCGTCGACCTCGAAGGTCTCCGGCGCGGGCACCCGCTCGTACCACTCGACCAGGTCGCCGTCGAGCTCCACCTCGAGCCCGGCCGCCAGCTGGCGCACGACGCTGCCCCACGCCATGGTGATGACACCGGGCTGCAGGATCATCGGGACGTCGTCGATCGGGCGGCCGAAGCCCATGATGTCGAAGAGGACCATGCCCTGGTTGTACGTGGCGTAGTTGAGCACCTCGGCGACGCGCACCTCGTCGATCTGCTCGCAGATGCCCGAGAGCACCAGCGGCAGGGCATCGTTGGCGAAGCCGGGGTCGACCCCGTTGACGAACAGGGAGACGCCCCCTTCGGTGGCGGCCTCGACGGTCGGGGTGATCATGGCGTCGTCGACCACGCCCCACGGGTACTGGAGGAAGACGGGACCGGACGACACGACGTTGATGCCGGCCCGCAGGATGCGCTGCAGGTCGGCCAGGGCCTCGAACAGCCGGTCGTCGGCCATGGCCGTGTGCACGATCGCGTCGGGCGCCAGGGCGAAGATGGCGTCGACGTCGTCCGTGGCGGCCACGCCGAGGGTACGACCGAGCCCGGCCAGCTCGCCGGCGTCCTTCCCGACCTTGTCGGGGTTCGAGACCCACACGCCGACGAGTTCGAGGTCGGGCCGGGCGTCGATGCCGGCGATGGCGTGCCGGCCGACGTTGCCCGTGCTCCAGGCGACGACGCGGTAGGGGGTGCTCATGGGGGGCTCCTTGTCGGGTTGGCGGCGCGAAGGCGGTGTCTCGAGGGACGGGCCGTTCAGACGTCCGGGATGTTCATGTCGAGCGTCGCCGCCTCGGTTCCCCCGTCCACCTCGAGGACCTTGCCGGTCACGTAGGAGCCCGCGTCGGAGGCGAGGTAGACGATGGCGGCGGCGATGTCTTCGGGGTCGCCGATGCGACCGAGGGGGGTGGCGTCCTCCATGGCGGTGCGCATCTCGTCGATCTGCATCACGATGTCGAGGGCCGAGGTCGCCACCGAGCCGACGGCGATGGCGTTGACCCGGATCCGCGGCGCGAGGTCCATGGCCGACAGCCGGGTGTAGTGGGCCAGTGCGGCCTTGGCCGTGCCGTAGGCGACGAAGCCGCGGGCGGCGAGGCGGCCCATGGCCGAGGAGATGTTGACGGCCGACCCGCCGCCGCTCTCGAGCAGGAGCGGAACGGCGGCGCGCAGGAGCGTGTGCGCCGTGGCCACGTTGAAGTGGAAGGCGTCCTCCAGCGTCTTGGCCGTGGTGTCCATGAAGGCCTGGGGCATCGTGCCCCCGACGTTGTTGACGACCAGGTCGAGCCGGCCGAAGGCGTCCCGGGCGTGCTCGACGAGGCCGGCCACGGCATCGAGGTCGTTGAGGTTGGCGGGCACGGCGACGGCGCGGCGTCCTGCGGCTTCGACCTGGGCGGCCACGCTGTCGAGCTGCTCGGCGGTCCGGGCCGAGATGACCACGTCGGCGCCGGCCTGGGCCAGGCCCACGGCGGTCGCCGCGCCGATCCCGCGCCCGGCCCCGGTGATCACGGCGACCTTCCCGTCCATCCGGTAGCGATCGAGAATCATGCGAGGCTCCCCCTTCGACGACCACCGCGTTGATGGTCGGGTGTAGTGCTACCAGCCCGGGGCGCACCTGCGCCATGCCGCCACCGACCGACGGTGGCCGCGTGTGGCCGGGTCGGTGCTCACGTGCGCGCCCACCGGTTCCCGTCCCAACGGTGGACGGACGCCCAGCCGGCCCCGGTCCACCACCCCTGGAGGCCCGGGTCCCCGCCGATGGCGTACCACCCGGGGGGAGCGGTCGTCGGTGCGGCTCCCGGAAAGAAGGTGCCGTAGGTCGCGGCCGGGGCCGGGCTCGCCGACCACGCGA
>Ga0307373_10006019_pt1 | contig 19509 bp, 19 predicted proteins | sample OX2MG_FD_202534 | JGI IMG/M metagenome (GOLD analysis project Ga0307373, IMG submission 202534) | Soil microbial communities from Risofladan, Vaasa, Finland - OX-2 | ecosystem: Environmental > Terrestrial > Soil > Coastal area > Acid sulfate soil | place: Finland: Risofladan, Vaasa | collected...
GCTACCCGCAGCTGTGGGAGGAGACCCATATTGAGAAGGAGCTGGGGATCTCCAGCCAACTCCAGGACGCCCCGGTGCGGGATGGCTTCCTGATGGCGGGAACCTTCCTGCTGGGCGCGATCCTCCCGATCCTCTCCTACGTCTTCATGACCGGTTTGCCGGCGGTGTTGGTCTCTCTTCTCCTCTCAGGAATTGGGTTGGCCGCACTCGGAGTGCTCAAGGCCGTGGTGACCGGGCAGCGGCTCTGGGCGGGAGGGGCCCAGGTGCTGCTGGTGGGCAGCGGAGCGGCGCTCGCCGGCTACGTTTTCGGGGTACTGCTCCCGCACGCGTTCGGACTTCATCTGCCCACGACCGGCTGACTGCTACTCGTCAAATTCTCCAAAATCGCGTTCGACGACTATCCTGACCCGGTGCTGCGTCACCGCTTATGTGGGTGGGCGGGACTCCTGGCGCTGGGTGGCCTGCTCAGTGCCTGCGGAGCGACCCAGGCACCGTCCCCCCGTGCCACTCCGACACCGACTGCCAAGGCCAGCCCCAGCCGAAGCGCGGCGGTTAGCTCCTTCCAGGCGACCGATCTAAGTTGGATCAATGCCCAGCAAGGCTGGGCGCTCGGAACCACCGCCAGCTGCTCCGCTCCGACGTGTACAGCAGTACTGGCCACCGAAACAGGGGGCCGTAGGTGGATCGCGCTGGCCCAGCTATCCGCCTGTCTCCTTCCGGCCACGCATGGCACATCTGGCTGCTCCACTGGAGAACCGCAAGTGAGCAACATCGTCTTCGCCTCGGCGAAAGACGGGTATGTCTACGCTGACGACGGTGTATCACCGTTGCTGATCACCACCGACGGTGGAGCCGACTGGACTGTGGAGTCGGGCCGTCCCACCGCCGCATTGGAGATCAGCCGCGGCGAGGCGGTCCGCGTCAGCGACTCGCACCCGGGTTGTCCGGGACCTTGCAACTTCAGCATCGACGAGGCACCAGTCGGCAGCAACAACTGGACCACCATCGACACCCCCACCCCCGCAAACAACGACAGCGCGCAACTCGCGATCGCGGGCGACGACATGTACGCCCTCTTCCCGGGCAACCTCGCGGCGGGTGCCGGCACCCAGCAGGCTGACCTCTACATCTCTCAAGATAGCGGCGCCCAGTGGACACACCAGGGCGACCCCTGCGGCACCAGTGGGACCGTCGTCAACGACGCCCAGACAATGGCGGTAGCGGCGCAGGGGGTGTTGGCCGTCCTTTGCGCGCCTCGGGAAGGGGGCACGGATTTCGTGATCGTCTCCTCCACTGCCGGGGCGAGCTTTGGTGGTCGGGAGACGGTTCCACTGCCGTTCACCACTCAACTAGCGGCGACCAGTGCCACCAACTTGGTGGTGGGCCGTGGCAATGCCGGAGTGAGCGGAACCTACGCCTACCGCCTGCTCCACTCGAGCAACGGGGGCGCCACCTGGCAGACGGTGGTCGACCACTCAGCCGCCGTCACATCAGTGGATCCCAACTTCCTGGCCTTCGGCGGTTCCTCCCACGGGTGGTGGCTGGCCCCGGCCAACCAGCTGTGGACCTCGACCGACGCAGGCGGCAGCTGGAGCCGATCGAGTTTCTAAGCCAAGGCTCTCACTGGTTCGCCTGACACCAGCTCTAAGGTGAGCCGGTCCAGCACCTCAAACCCGCGCGGAGTTGCGACCACCCGCTGTCCAGCGATGGTCAACAACCCCAGTTGGGCGAGGCGCTCCGCCTGCTTGAGCTGACCGGGCACGTTCAACTCGACACCGGTTCGCAGCCGTAGGCCGCAGGCCAGCCGCTCCAGCTCTGCTTGGGCGCAGTCGATCGCCTCATGGCCCTTGCGGCCGTGGCCCAAGGCGTCCACCTGCTTGACGTAGGTGGCGGCGCTGCGCAGATTCCAGTAGCGGACTCCGACCGCTCCCACGTCAATCGGTAATCTCAAACCCCCCGCCGCCGCCAGGTCGACGAAGCCATGAGCCCCGCACCCCGCAGCCAGGTAGTGCCGGCCCTGCCAGTAGCTGAGGTTGTGGCGGGACTCGTGCCCGGGTCGCGCGTAATTGCTCACCTCGTACTGCCGCAGACCAGCCTGCTCCAGGATTTCTCGAGCCAACCGGTGCTGCTCCAGAAAGTCCCGCTCTCTCGGAGCCGACACGAGCCGCTTGGCAACTGAGCGAGCCAACGGGGTGGCCGGCTCCACCGTCAGCTCGTAACACGAGACGTGCTGGGGTGAGGAGCCCAGCAGGCGCTGGAGCCCCGTCGCGAACACTGAGGTGGGCTGGACGGGAACGGCGTAGATCAAGTCGCAGCTGATGTTCTCCAGGCCCGCCCGGATCGCCGCATCGAGCGCGGCCGCAGCAGTCTCGCTGTCGTGGTTGCGCCCGAGCCAACGCAGCGCTCGGTCGTCCAGGCTCTGGACGCCCAGGCTCAGCCGGTTGATCCCCAGGTCCAGCCAGGTTCGAGCCAGCTCCTCAGTCAGACCGGTGGGGTTGGCCTCGATCGTGATCTCGGCGCCCTGAGCAATCCCGAACCGCTGCACCACCGCGGCCAGGAGCTGCTCCAGCAGCGACGGTGCCAGGAGCCCGGGCGTCCCACCACCCAGGTAGACGGTATCGAGCCCGTCCTCCGGGCGGCCGCCGGCAGCCAGAAACTCCAGCTCTCTGATCACCGCTTCGACGTAGGCCTGGTGAAGGTGGTCACCGCCGATGTGAATGGCAAAGTCGCAATAGGGGCAGCGGGTATCGCAGAAGGGAATGTGCAGATAGAGGTTGCGCGCCATCCGCCGGTTTGGTTCAGCGATCAAGGGAGAGCACCGCCATGAAGGCTTCCTGGGGTATCTCCACGCTGCCGACTCGCTTCATCCGCTGCTTGCCTTCGCGCTGCTTTTCCAGCAATTTCCGCTTGCGGGTAATGTCACCGCCGTAGCACTTGGCCAGTACGTCCTTGCGCAGCGCCGGCACGGTCTCGCGGGCGATCACCTTGCCCCCGATGGCGGCCTGAATGGCCACCTCGAAGAGCTGGCGAGGAATCACCTCGCGCAGCCGCTGGACCAGCTTGCGACCCTGATTGCTCGACTGCTGGCGGTGGACGATGATCGAGAGGGCGTCCACCTTGGCGCCCGCCACCAGAACATCGAGCTTGACCAGCTGCTCGGCCCGGTACCCGGTCAGCTGATAGTCCATCGAGGCGTAGCCCCGGCTGCGCGACTTCAGCTGGTCGTAGAAGTCGTGGATGATCTCCCCTAGCGGGAGGTCGTAGGTCAGCAGCGCCCGTTCCCCCGGAGGCTGGTATTCCAGCTGGACGAACTCCCCCCGACGGTCCTGGCAGAGCTCCATGATCCCGCCCAAGTGCTCTCGCGGCAGCACGATCTCGAGCTTGACCCGGGGCTCCGCAATGGTCTCGATCAGCCCCACCTCGGGGAGCTGGTCCGGGTTGTCGATCTCGACCGCCTGGCCGTTGCGCAGGGTCACTCGGTAGGCGACCGAAGGCGCCGTGGTGATCAGGTTGAGCTGAAACTCGCGCTCCAGCCGCTCCTGGACGATCTCCATGTGGAGGAGGCCCAGGAAGCCGCAGCGAAAGCCGAAGCCCAGAGCGGCCGAGGTCTCGGGCTCGAAGGTGAGGGCAGCGTCGTTGAGCTGGAGGCGGTCAAGCGCCTCCTTCAGTCCCGGGTAGTCGTCGCCGTCGACCGGGAAGAGACCCGCCCAGACCATGGGGCTCACCTGTCGATATCCCGGCAGCGGCTCCTTGGTCGGCCTGAAGACCTCGGTGATGGTGTCGCCCACCTTGCTGTCCCGCACATTGCGGATGGAGGCGATCAGATAGCCGACTTCACCCGCGGTGAGCTCCCCCACCGCGACCATCGCCGGCCGGAAGATGCCGACCTCGTCCACCGTGAAGGTGCCCTGGGAGGCCATCATGCGAATCTGCGTACCGGGCTGCAGCCGCCCTTCCACCACCCGGACGTAGACCACGACCCCGCGGTAGGCGTCGTACTTACAGTCGAAGATCAGGGCCTGCAGGGGGGCCTCCGGGTCTCCCCCCGGGGCCGGCAGCGCGGTGACCACCGCCTCCAGGATCCGATCCACCCCCTCGCCGGTCCGAGCGCTCGCGAGGATCGAGCGCTCGGCAGGAATGCCGATCACTCGCGCGATCTCCTCGCGGACCAGCTCGGGGTCGGCCTGCGGCAGATCGATCTTGTTCACCACCGGCACGATCTCCAGGCCCAGCTCGAGGGCCTTGTAGACATTGGCCAGGGTCTGGGCCTCGATCCCCTGGCTGGCGTCCACCACCAAAAGGGCGCCCTCGCAGGCGGCGAGCGCCCGGGAGACCTCGTAGGCAAAGTCCACGTGGCCGGGGGTGTCGATCAGGTTGAACTCGTAGGTCTGGCCGTCCTTCGCCTGGTAGGTCATCCGGACCGCCTGGGCCTTGATGGTGATTCCCCGCTCCCGCTCCAGGTCCATGGTGTCGAGCATCTGCTCGGTCAGATCGCGGGCGCTGACCGTCCCGGTCAGTTCCAGCAGGCGATCGGCCAGGGTGGACTTGCCATGGTCGATGTGGGCGATGATGGAAAAGTTGCGGATTCGACTAGTTGCTTGCGAGGCCATCTGGGTGGCGATTATCCAGGCGCCCCAGGCCAGTCGCCGCGACCGCACCTCAAAGGCCGGCCAGCTCGGCAGCTGATTTCCCGACCAGACCGCCCGGGACTAACGCTGCTGTCCGGGGCGTAACCGGGCCTGGCCGGCGGTGCCGATCCGTCGAGAGCGAACATTACCGCTCAGAGGTGACCGCAGCGAGAGCAGGGCAGCGTCGCCCTCGCCGCACCCCCGAACGCGGTAGTGGAGGTGAACCACGCCGTTGCCAAAACGGCGTTCGTCCAGCAGCTCAAGCTTCAAGCGGACGTTGCGGGGGAGGGACTGGTTGCCCCCGCCCACCATCACGGGCATGACGAACAGGTGGCACTCGTCGACCAGCCCAGCCTTGGTCGCCAGGGCGGCGAGGGTGGAGCCACCGACGGTGATGTCACGTTCCGCTGCCCCTTTCAGCTGCCGGATTGCGTCAGGATCGAAGAATCGCTCGATCCGCGTCCTGGCGCTGGATGGCGTCGCCAGCGTCTTCGAGTACACGATCTTGTCGGCGGCCCGCCCTTTATCCGCGAAGTCCTGCATGAGATGCGGCAGGCCCGCGCTGAAGTTGGCGTCTCCCAGTAGACCATCGTCTGGTACATCCGGCGCCCGTAGAGGTAGGTGCCGACCGGGCGCTCAAGGTCGTTGATCAAGGCGTGCACCTCTTCATCCGGCACCGCCCAGTCGAAGTTGCCGAGTTCGTCAGCCACGTATCCGTCGAGCGACGTGATCGCCGAGGAGATCAGCTGGGACATGGCGAGCCCCAGCTTATCGGGCAACTGGCTCACCCGGGCAAGGAGGCGGTAATTGCGGTCAGCCACCCCGAGTCTAGACAATCAAGCTCTCTTGAGAGCAGATAACGGGACTACTGCCGCGCTGAGACCGCGAGTTGTCGGGCCGGCGCTCCGACGCGGCTGGTCCGAATGCATCGCGAGTCGAGCGTGGCTGTCCGCGGGCGGCCGGCTCCCACCCCCCAGAACCAGCCCCGGGGGGTCAGCGGATGCCTGAATGGGAGCACAAGGTCCAGATCGCCAAGGGCAAGTGGACCAGGGGTCCGGTTCGTGCCAGCTTCATTCAGGAGGTCTTGGTTACGGAGCAGGAGGGCGGCTGGGAGCTGTGCACGGCGGTGCCGGTTACCCAGTGGGGTTTCACCAGCGCCGTCTGGCTCTTCTTCAAAAGGCCACTCCTGCCTTGAATTCGTTAACCACGGCCGGCGATATCCGGCTGCGCGACGGTCCGCGCTGAGCCATGTCTAGGCCTGCCGATAACTACCGGCGATCTGACCCCGCCGCGTACCACGTGGTGGCCGCCCGCACCCTGGACGAGATCGAGACGGTCAGGTCGCTGCAGGCTGAGATTTGGGGGTCGCCGCTGGTCGCCGCTCCGAGCACGCTGCTGCACGTCATCTCCCAGGCAGGAGGCTCGGTGCTCCTGGCTACATCTGGCGAGCGGCCGATCGGCTTCGCCTACGGTTTCGTGGGTAGGACGGCGGAGGGCGTCACCTACCATCGCTCCCACGCCGCCGGAGTGCTGGCGGAGTTCCGCAACAGCGGGGTCGGCCGGGCGCTCAAGCTCGCCCAGCGCCAAGCCGTGCTGGCGGCCGGGATGGATCGAATCGTCTGGACCTTCGACCCCAGCCAGCTGCGCAACGCCCACTTCAACCTGAGGCGGCTGGGCGCGGTCGCCCGTTCGTTCCGCCGTGACTACTACGGCCAGCGCCTCGACGCGCTCAGCCATGGACTGCCCACTGACCGGCTGATCATCGAATGGTTTCTCGGAGAGACCGAACAGGCCGAACTTAACCGCCTTCGGCGGCGCACCAACCTGGTCTCGGTGGCGATCCCCCAGGGTCTGCCGGCGGAAGCCGGCGCCGATCTCGCTGAGATGCAGCAGCGGCAAGCGACCCTCCGGGAGGGGCTGGAGTTGGCCCTCGCCCGGGGACTGCAGGTCATCGACTTCGACGCCGCCACCCGCAGCTACCGGTTCGCCGCGCTTCCTTCCTCTTTCCCCAGTCCGGCCGAGTCAGGAACTGCTTCAAACGACTGAGCAGCGCTGATCCCCGGGGTTGGCTCCGGGTGCTCAGTGGGCGGCTCTTCGAGCCGGCGCAGTACCTCCAGTTCACCGCCGTAGATGAGATCGGGCAGACCGGCCAGCCGCTCCCGCAGCTCCTCATGGCCGCCCAACCAACGCCCGGCTCCTGCGATCACCTGCTTCCGATCCGCCGGGTAGGACACCCCCCCCAGGGCCCGCTGCAGGGCCAGTTCCTTTCGCGGGGTTCGCTGGCCCTCCGGCCGGGCGAAACGAGGCTCGGCGAGACCCACCTCGATCCGGAGCCGGCCCGGGGCTCCCACCGCCCCCCGGGTGAGCAACTCCTGGGGATCGACCGGGACGAGCTCGCCCAGGATGGAATCGTCAGCCATCGTGACTCAAAAAACGACACCGATCGTGGCCGAGGTCCCACCGGAGTGGGAGGACGGTCCAAGAACCACGACCGGCGTAAAAAAAGCTAGCAGCGGTGGGCCAATATCCATCCCGGCGCGACCCGTCCGTGACCCGAAGCTCAGTCGCTCGCGACAAGGTCCGGCCCGGGGTCACGCCTCGCCCAGGACCCGTCGGGTCGAACCGGCAATGTCGTGCGGTCGCTGACCTGGTCGGGAGCGCACGCGGTGGGCGAGGACCATCGGAGCCACGGCGGCCACCTCGGCCAACCCCACCTGAGGCAGGGCCTCGAGCGCAGCGTACGCCTGGGCGGCCTTCCGCGCCACCAGGTCGGCCCGGTGGCCGTCCACCTCCAGCTCGATCGCCAGCCGGGCGATCGCCTCCAGCACTTGCCGAGATGCCTGGATCTCCGGCAGAACCGCGATGGCCCGGTCGATCCGGTCCCGCTCCTTGCCCTCCTCCTCCTCCCACTCGGCGGCGAAACTCTCGGGATCGTCCTCGAAACGCTCCCGGCGCTGCACGATCTCCACCCGATCGGCGATGTTGGCGATGCCGGCCACATCCACGCAGAGGCCGAAGCGATCGAGGAGCTGGGGCCGCAAGTCGCCCTCCTCCGGGTTCATGGTCCCGACTAGGATGAAGCGGGACGGATGCCAGACTGAGATGCCCTCCCGCTCGACCACGTTGACCCCCATCGCGGCTGCGTCCAAGAGCACGTCCACGATGTGGTCGTCGAGCAGGTTGACCTCGTCCACATAAAGGATCTCGCGGTTGGCCTCGGCCAGCACCCCGGGCTCGAAGCGCCGCTGGCCGGAGTGGATCGCAGCCTCCAGGTCGATGGAGCCCACCACCCGGTCCTCACTGGCGTTGATCGGGAGTTCGACCACCCGCATCTGGCGCCGGGTCACCTTCAACTCCTCGCCAGCGGCCAAGCGGGCCTGGCAATCCGAGCACATCGCGTCACCTTTCGGCGCACACCCGAAATGGCAGCCGACCACGACCTCCAGCTCAGGCAGCAGGCGCGCCAATGCCCTGACCGCGGTGGACTTGGCAGTCCCTTTCTCGCCCCGGATCAGCACGCCGCCGATCGCCGGGTTGACCGCGTTTAGCTCCAGCGCCAGCCGCATCTGGCCCTGACCCACTAGCGCGGTGAACGGGTAGACGGTGCGCAAATCAGCCACGGGGAGATTGTCTCATAGGGAGCTCGCCCGCCCGGATGTGGTCGGCTGGCGGAGGGCCTCCGCGACTGGTCGTAGGATCGCCCCTTCGGAGAGGTCGAAGAGCCCGAAGTAGGCGGCCCCCATGCGCTCAGCCAAATCGGCGCAAGCGTTGAAGTTGTAGCCGGCAAATCGGGGAGATCCGGAACTGCCGGGCCGGGAGTTCGCCGGCTGGGGCAGGTGGTCCCGCGAGGAGTCGATCACCAGGGCCCGGATTCCCTCGCGCCGGATCTGGTCGGCCGTCCGCTGGGCCTCGAGGAGGGGCTCCTCCCCCCCGAAGCTGATGTTGCCCCGGCCATCGCTGATCAGCACCAGCAGCGGCAGCACGTCGGGGTCCCGCCGACGCTCGGTCTCGATCAGATTGAGTGCCGCCGTCAGCCCATGGGTGAGCGGAGTGGTGCCCCCGACAGCGATCCGGGTCAGGTGGCGCTCCGCCAAGTCCACGCTCGAGGTGGGCCGCAGGATCACCTGGGCGGTGCGCCCAGAGAAGGAGATGAGGGCGACCCGGTCGCGACGCACGTAGGCGTCCTTGAGCAGGGCGAAGATAGCGCTCCGGGTAGCGTCCATCCGCTGCTCGGCGTCCATGCTCGCCGAGGCATCCACTGCGAAGACGATCAGATTGCCGATCCGGCGCTGGCGCACCTTCTGCCGGAGGTCCTGCGGCTCCAGCTGCAACGGGCGCCCGCCGTCCTCGGCCCGGGCTCGTCTCGCGACCTGGTGGGGAGCGGCCGCGCGCAGAGTAGCGTCCAGGGCCAGATCGGTAGGATGCTCTACCTCCTGAGCCCCCACGTAGCGTCCCCGGCGATCTCGCGAAGTGGTCTGGCTTCTCCGACCGCTGCCGCGGCGGCGCAGCCGCTCTCGAGGCAGCTGGATTCGACCCACCTCGAAGCCCTCCTCGACCTCGACTGGCTGGGCGGCCGCCGGTCCGGGTCGGGATTCGGTGCTGCCGCCGAGGTCGGCAGACGCCTCAGCCTCGCCTTGAGGCGAGCCCTCACCCTCCGCGTCCCCGACTGCCGAGGTAGCCTCCCCGGTCGACCCGGACTCCCGATTGGGGTCCGGGACCCCCACCTCGGTGGGCGGGGCGACCAGCCCCGTCGGCGATTCGGTGATTCCCGCGGGAGCCTCGGTCAGGCTGCCTCCCAGCGAACGGCGGCGGTGCACTAGAGCCAGCTCCGCGACGTCCGCCAGGTCGGGCAGGCCGACCACCATCTCGTCCGGGGACGGGTTCTCGGTAGCCGCGGCCTGCAAAGCCCGGCGGGCCTGGGCGCCCCGCACTAGGACCAGGTCGGAGCGGTGGCCGATTACCTCCTGGTCAACGCTCATCGCCGCCGCCATCCGGACCACCACTTCCGGGGTCTCGAGCTTTGCCAGCAGATCCTGGGCGCGCCGCAGTCGGCCGGCTAGGTGGAGATCCTCGACCGACGACAGAATCGGCTCCGCATCCCGGCGCATCACCTCGACCCGGTCCTCCAGACCGCGCAGGCCGGCCACCTCGACGCAGAGCCCGAAGCGGTCCAGGAGCTGGGGGCGCAGATCTCCCTCCTCCGGGTTCATGGTCCCTACCAACACGAAGCGCGAGGGATGGGTGATGGAGATCTCCTCCCGCTCCACCACGTTGACTCCGGAGGCGGCGGCGTCGAGGAGCACGTCAACGAGGTGATGCTCGAGCAAGTTCACCTCGTCCACGTACAGCACCTGCCGATTGGCCTCGGCCAGCACGCCCGGCTGGAAGGCGCGCCGCCCCAGTCGCAGGGCCAACTCCAGGTCGATTGATCCGACGATCCGGTCTTCCGACGCGCCCAGAGGCAGCTCCACGACGCGGGTGGGGCGTACGACGACCGGCAGCTTCTCCCCCTTGGCCAGCCGGGCCGCACAGTCCTGGCACTGGTCGGGACCGTGTGGTGAGCACCGGTAGGGGCAGTCCCGGACCTGCTCCTGAGTGGGCAGGATCGCCGCCAAGGCTCGTACCAGCGTCGACTTCGCCGTGCCCCGCTCCCCCCGGATCAGGACTCCCCCGATCCGGGGCTCGACCGCGGCCAGCAAGAGAGCGAGCTTCATCCGTTGCTGGCCGACGACGTTACTGAAACTTGGGCCTTGGAAAGCTACTCCGTTCCGCCCGGCAAAGTCACTCACAATGTAACCTTGACGGAATTGCGGGCCTGAGCGTTAGCTGCCTAGCCTACCTTTGTCAAGTACCACAACGCCGAACCTTCCACGTTGCTCAAGCGCTCACGGTCCGGGATTCCGCAGGCGAGCAGGTCCTGGGCCATTTGCACCAGCAAGAGCCAGACCCGGTTGGCCTGGAAGCTGGAACAGGGGAAGTTGCCAAGGCCGCACTCCTAGGCCTCCTTGATCCGGTCTTCTACCCTCGCCTGGAGGCGGTGGCGGGCCTCCAAATGGGCGATGTCAGAGTCGTGGGAGTCGGTGATCAGGGCCTGGTGGCGCAGGCGGTGGGGATCGAAGAGGTTGTAGCTGGCACCGGGATGGTGCTCCTCCCGGCGCACGAGGACCCGGGAGCCACTGGGCCACAACGAGAGGTTCAGCAAGGAGGTGATCTCGGCCATCTCGGCCCCTTCTCTCTCCTCGAGCTCCTTGGTGATCGCCACCTCCCAGCTAGGGATCCTCGGCCCGGGTCGGCAGGGGAAGCTGCGCCAGCGCTGCGTCAAGCAGTTCCACGTGGTCCTGGGCGGTGTTGGCGCCGGCATTCCTGGGCCGCAGCTTGCCCACCAAGGCCTCCCCAGTCTGGTCCAGATAGACCAGCAGGGGGTAGAAGCCAAAGCCGTGCATCCAGTTGGGAGCCTCCTGCTCTTTGTTCTTCGACTCCACCTCCACCAGGGTGGAGTCGAAGTCCAGGGTCACCCGCTTAGGCCCCATCCCAAAGGCCCACACCCTGGCTCTCGCCCGGGCCCGGGCCGCCAGCAGCCGCTCCAGCATCGGCTCCTCGATCGAGTCCAACACCCGCCAGGCGGTGGGGGTCGAGGCCACCTGCCCGAAGAGATCGGGCTGCTGCCGCAGCGTGGCCAGATCGGCGATGCACTCCCCACCGTCCGCCAGGGTCACAGCCAGCTCCACCAACACCCGTCCCGGATCGTGCCGCCGGCGTCTCTTCACCAGCGGGGCCAGCGCTTTCGACATTTCTGCGTCCAGCCCGCTCCGCTCCGCCAACTCGGCCAAGAGCCGGCTCCCAGCATGGCCCACCAGCCCCGCTCCATCAGTCCTGACACGCAGCCGCGACCGGTCGCTAAACGTCACTCTCAAGGTGATGCCCTCCCAGGTGGGAAGCGTGGACTTGAACACCCACAGTTTCCCTTACCAGGAGGGCATTTCCGCAACTGGTCCGCCTAGTCGAAAAGCTACTTAGTGAAATCCTCAGGCTAGCAACAGCTTCGGCTTCGCGGCCGCCGCTTGGACGTGCTTGGCACTCCCCAAGGAGGAGGGGTCCCCTCAGTCGGCCTTAGCGAAAGCCTCGGAAAGCACCTTCTGGTAGTCCTGGCCATCACCAAGCACCCGGAGACAGCCCGCAAGACGGTGCAGGCGTAACTTAACTAGAGTGAGTAGTTCAACGGTGACAGAGGGATTCGGCCTTCGCTTGGCGAGAGAGCCAGACCTGCCACGGATTGGCGAGGTGATCGCCTCTGCGTATGACAAGTACGTCGGTCGTATGGATCCCCTTCCGGCGCCACTGCTCCACGACTACCAGAAGGAGGTACGAGACGAATCAGTCTGGGTGGGCGGCACACCGATCATAGCCCTGATCGTGCTGATACGGATCGGAGACAGTCTTTTGATCGAGAACATCGCCGTCGAGCCATCAGCTCAAGGCTCCGGGGTTGGACGTCGTCTGATGGACTTCGCCGAACGTGAGGCGGTCCAGCGCGGCATCGACCGACTCGCCCTCTACACGAGCGAGGTCATGACCGAGAATTTGGCCATTTACCACCACCTCGGCTACGCAGAGGTCGATCGTCGGTTCGATAACGGATATCAGCGAGTCTTCATGGAGAAGCGTCTCCTTCCGTTCGCTGGCTGATATCTGCGCGACTGAGTAACGGGGAACTCGAACCGGTGTCGGGAGTTCAGAATTTGGCCCTCGGCATCTCCAGGAGCTCTACGGTGAGTTGCGGTCGGCCGAACTCAGTCCAATGAGTATTCGACACGTCCACGCCGAGTTGCATCGGGCGTTGGAACAGGCCGTTCGATGGGGCGCCATTCCGCGAACGTAGCCACGCTGATATCCCCCGAATGGGTTGTCCATCTGAGTGCGGTAGACGCAAGCGGAGCGGTGGTGCCGAGAGGTGGCGGACCAGCGACCGCACCGGCGCCTGCCGGGCACGGTGGGCGACGTCTTCTTCCGGGGAACTTGTCAATAGTTGTGGCTTGGCGGGCTTGGTCACGCGGCATCCCTCTGGTCTTCGCGCTCAAGTTTGAACCCGTCCACGAAGGTGGCACCTGCGCGAACCAGCGCCACCAGGTGAGGAGCGTTGACGCAGCGCCAGCGAGCCTGGGCGGCGTCCATGAGCTTGTAGGCCATGGCCAGTCCTGCGGTCCGGCTGCCCGCTCCCTTGGTCTTGCAAGTGCGGAGCCGGACCGTGGCGAAGGTGGACTCGATGGCATTGGTAGATCGCAGATGGACCCAGTGTTCGGCCGGGAAGTTGAAGTGGGTGAGCAACACCTCCCGGTCCTTGACCAGCTTCTCCATCGCCTTGGGATACTTGGCGCTGTAGCCTCTCCTGGAAGCGTCCCAGCGCCACCTCCGCAGCCTCCCGGCGCTCGGCGTTCATGATCTCGTGCAGCGCCGCCTTGGCCTTCGGTTGCCGGCTCTTGGGCAGGGCATCAAGGACGTTGGCGATCTTGTGCACCCAGCAGCGTTGCTCTTGTGAGTCGGGGAAGACCTCCCTCAGCGCGCCCCAGAAGCTGAGAGCGCCGTCTCCGATCGCCAGCATCGGCACCCGCATCCCCCGCCGCTTCAGATCGCGCAGTACCTCCGCCCAAGAGTCATGCGACTCTCGGAAGCCATCCCCGACCGCCACCAGTTCCTTGTGGCCATCGGCTCGAACCCCGATCAGGACCAAGCAGCAGAGTCGGTCCTCCTCGAGCGGGATGTTGAAGTGAACCCGGTCCGCCCACAGGTAGACGTACTCGGCCTGGCTCAGGTCGCGCTGACCGAACTCCGGTAGCTCCTGGCTCCAATCCCTGGTCAGGCGCTGGATGGTCGAAGCCGAAAGCCCCGCCGCGCTGCCAAAGAACTCCGCCAGCGCGGGGACGAAGTCCTTGGTGGAGATCGCCCGCAGATAGAGCGCCGGCAGCACCTCAGCGACCTTGGGCGAGCGCAGCGCCCAAGGCGGCAGGAGCGGGAGGCTACCACAGTGTTGTCTCCTCTCGTAGCCGAGATGTAGAAGCGCCCACGAGCGTCATCTCTCCGCCGGTTACGGCTACGGCCACTCACCTCAAATCAGATGTGGACCGCCAGCCCCTCAGCCGCCAGGGCGGCTTCCTTGAGACTCTCGCTCAGGGTCGGATGGGCATGTACCAACGCCTCGAACTGTTCGGCCTTGACCCCCGCCCAGGCCGCCATCACCATCTCGGGAAGCAGCTCGGTGACCTCGGCCCCGATGGCATGGGTCCCCAACAATTGACCAGTCTCGGCATCGACCACCGTCTTGATGAAGCCGACGGTGTCGCCCATGGCGATCGCCTTGCCGCTGGCGCTGAACGGGAACTTGCCGACCCGCACCTGGTGACCTTGCGCCTGCGCCTGCTCCTCGGTGAGCCCAGCGGAGGCCACCTGGGGCTGACAGTAGGTGCAGCGGGGAACTTGGATCGGGTCGAGTGGCCGGACCTCGCGCCCGGCGGCCGTCTCGACCGCGATGACCCCCTCGGCGCTGGCGGCGTGCGCCAATAGCGGTGGGCCATTCACGTCCCCAATGGCGAACACCCCGGGGACATTGGTGCGGAGGTGGTCATCCACCTTGATGAAGCCACCCTCCACCGCCACCCCGAGCTCCTCCAGGCCCAGGCTTTCGATGTTGGCGGCAACCCCGGTGGCGGTCAGGACCATCTCACCGTCCACCACCTCGCCGTTCTCCAGATGCAGCCGCCAGCCCTCGCCACCTCGTTCCGCCCGCAGGATCAGAGACCCGGTCTTGACGGAGATCTTCTGACGCTCAAACTGCCGGGTCAGCTCGTTGGAAATGTCCAGGTCCTCCTGCGGCAGCAGACGCGGCAGAGCCTCCACCACGGTGACCTGGACGCCGTAGGACGAGTAGACGTAGGCGAACTCGACCCCGATGGCACCGCCGCCCACGATCACGCAGCTCTTGGGCAACTGGCGCAGCTCCAGCGCCTCCCGGGAAGTGAATACCGTCTTGCCGTCGGGCACCAACCCGGGGAGGGTCTTGGGCCGGGCTCCGGTGGCAATGATGATCTGGGAAGCGGCCACCGGCTGGCCGGACGGGGTCAGCTCCAGGGTCTGCTCTGAGAGCAGCCGGGCCCGGCCAGAGATCACCTCTACTCCGTTCTTGCGCATCAGGAACGCGACGCCCTGCACCAGCTTCCCTACCACCTCGCGGCTGCGGGTAATCGCGGCGTCGAAGTCGGCCACCACCTCGCCCCGACTGATCCCGAATCGATCCGCCTCCTGGACTAGATGGAGAACCTCGGCATTGCGCAGCAGCGCCTTGGACGGAATGCACCCCCAGTTGAGGCAGACGCCCCCCAGGGTCTCCGCCTCCTCCACCAGGGTGACGGCCATCCCCAGCTGCGCCGCCCGGATGGCGGCCACGTAACCGCCCGGACCAGAGCCCACGATCGCCAGGTCTTTCAAGAACGCCGCCCCGCTGGCTGCCCGCTGATGGCTCCCTGACTCACACCAAGCACGCGGTGGGGTGTTCCAGCAGCCAGCGCAGATAGGCCAGCGCCTCTGCTCCCTGGGCGCCGTCGGTGACCCGGTGGTCGATGGCCAAGGTCATCGCCAGCTGGTGCCCTGGTACCAGCTCACCGTCGACCACCACTGGCACCTCGCGCACCTCTCCCACCGCCAGGACGCTGCCCTGGCCCGGGGTGATGATGGCGGAGAACTGGGTCACCCCGAACATGCCTAAATTGCTGATCGCGGTGTGACCACCGGAGAGCTCCTCCGAGCGCAATCGGCCGGTCTTAGCCCGGGCCGCCAGGTCGTGGGTTTGGCGGGCGAGTTCGGCGAAGGTCAGCGACTCGCAGCCGCGCAGCACCGGGGCGACCAGACCGTCGGGGAGCGCCACCGCCAGGGCGATGTTGCTGTGCAAGAAGCGGCGCACCCCCTGGCCGATCCAGGCCGCGTTGAGGCCGGGGTGCCGCTGCAGGGTAAGGGCCATTCCCCGGACGATGAAGTCGGTCACCGAAAACTTGGGCAGCTCGGCGTCACCCAGCTGATTCAGCTCCTGGCGCAGCCGGAGAAGCGCACCCATCCGGGCCTCGGTGGTGAGGTGGAAGTGAGGGATCGTGCTGTTGGACTCGGCCATGCGGCGGGCGATGGCCTCCCGCATCCGGGAGAGGGGCATTGGCTCCGAGGGATCACCGGGATCGATCGCTTGCGCGACCCCCGTCGGCCGCGTGGCCGGAGCACTGACGCCGCCTCGGGAGGCCGCCTCCACGTCCTCCGCCTTGATCCGCCCGTCCGGCCCCGTCGGTTGGACGCTCTCCAGCTGGATCCCCAGCTCGCGAGCCCGGCGCCGGGCCAGGGGACTGGCCTTGACCCGACCGCCGGCAGCGACCGAGCGGCCGGCGGGCACGGGCTCCGGAGCGTGACCAGTGAGCTGCTGGGCCCAATCCGGCACTGGAGTGGGCCCCGACGCCGAGTCCGGAGCCTGCGCCGCCGGGATGGCTGGCTTGGGCTTCTTGGAGTTGGTCACCCGGCCGTCGCCGGACGGAGGCGTGGCCGGGGCCGGGCTCTCCTCCGCTGGCGGCTGCTCCCCGGCGGGCGGGACAGCTGACAGCTCCTCTCCGGCGTCAGCGATGATCGCGATCGGTTGCCCCACCGGCACCTTCGAGCCGGGCTGGACCAGGATCTTGCGGAGCACTCCGCTGGCGTAGGCCTCGATGTCGATGTCGGCTTTTTCGGTGGCGATGCTGGCGATCACGTCACCCCGCTCCACCTTCGCCCCCTCCGCCACCATCCAACGGTTGATGGAGCCCTCGGTCATGTCGTACCCCATCTGGGGCATGGTCACCTGGTAGGCCATCAGTTCAGCCGCCGGACGGCTTCCACCACCTGATCGCTGGTGGGAACCAGTACCTTCTCCAACCGCTGCGAGTAGGCCATGGGAATGTCGCGCATCGCCACCCGCTGGATCGGTCCATCGAGGTCGTCGAAGCAGCGGTCCTGGATCTCACTGAGGAGGTCGGCACCAAACCCGCCGGTACGCCAGTCCTCGCCACAGAGCACCAGCTGGTGGGTGCGCCGAACCGAGTCCACCACCGTCGGGTAGTCGACCGGACGCAGGGTGCGCAGGTCGATCACCTCGCAGGATATCCCGTCGTCCCGCTCCAGCAGCTCGGCCGCCTGGACCGCCTGGAGCAGCATCCGGGAGTAGCCCACCAAGGTCACGTCGTGTCCCTGACGCACCACCTTGGCCCTGCCAATCGGGATCTCGTCCACCTCGCCGGGGGTTGACTCGGGGACCTCTCCCTTGGTGCTGTAGAGCAGGCTGTGCTCGATAAAGATGACCGGGTCGGGGTCCCGGATCGAGGCCAGCAGCAGACCCCGGGCGTCAGCCGGGGTGGCGGGCATCACCACCTTGAGCCCCGGCACCGAGGCGAACCAGCCCTCGAAGGTCTGGGAGTGGGTGGGACCGAGCTGGCCGAAGCCCGAGACGGTCCGGACCACCAGCGGCACCGACCACTGGCCGCCGAACATGTAGTGGAACTTGGCGGCGCTGTTCACAATCTGGTCCAGCGCCAACAGCGCGAAGTTCACGGTCATCAGCTCCGCCACCGGCACCAGCCCGCCCATCGCCGCCCCCACCGCGAATCCGACGATCCCGGCCTCGGCGATGGGGGTCTCCATCACCCGATTGGGTCCGAACTCGTCGATCAGCCCCTTGGTGACGGCGTAGGAGCCGCCGTAGCCCGTGATGCTCTCCCCCATCAGGATCACTCGCTGGTCCCGAGCCATCTCGTCGTGGAGAGCGCTTCGCACCGCGTCCCGGTAGCTCATGACGGCCAACTCAGATCCCCGCCTGCTTGGGTTCGGGCGCAGGCCCGGCCACCGCCAGCGGGAGCTCCTCGACCGCCGAGGTAACCGCAGCCTCGGGATCGATCGGCTTGGCGTAGATTCCCCGGCCCACCTCGGCTGGATCCGGCCACGGCGACTGATCCGCGAAGGCGACCGCGTCCAGCATCTGCTGCTCCACCTCTTCGTTGACCTGCGCCAATTCCTTCTGGCTGCAGATCCGGTGCTCCACACAGAAGTCTCCGAATCGGGGGATCGGATCCCGGGTCCGCCAGCGCTGGACCTCGGCCTTGTCCCGGTACAGCTCGGGGTCCGCCATGGAATGACCCCGGAAGCGATAGGTGAGCGCCTCCACAAAGAAGGGCCCCTTGCCGGTCCGGCAGTGCTCCGCCGCCTGCTGGATCGCGGAGTAGACGGAGAGCACGTCCATGCCGTCGCACTGCACGGACGGCATGGTGTAGCCCTCGGCCTTGATCTTCATCTCGCTGACCGGGGACTCCTCGGTCAGCGTCGCGCCCATCCCGTAGAGGTTGTTCTCACAGATGAAGATGATGGGCAAGCTCCAGAGGGCGGCCATGTTGAGGCCCTCATGGAAGATCCCGTTGCCGGTGGCACCGTCACCGAAAAAGTCCAGGACGATCTGGTCGCGTTGCTGGTACTGCATGGCGTAGGCCATGCCGGCTCCAATCGGGATGTGCGAACCGACGATGGCGTAACCACCCCAGAAATTGCGCGAAGCCTCCGCTAGGTGCATGGAGCCACCGCGGCCGTGGCACAGGCCATCCTCCCGGCCGAACAGTTCGGCCATGCAGCGCTTGGGGTCACAGCCCCGGGTGAGGGCGTATCCATGGTCTCGGTAGTGGCCCAAGAGGTGGTCGTCCTCACGCGCGGCATTGAGGGCTCCCACCGCCACCGCCTCCTCACCAATGTAGAGGTGAAGGAAACCGCCGATCTTGGCCTGGGCGTAGGCCTCGGCGGCGTGATCCTCGAAATGCCGGATCAGCACCATCTGCCGGTACATGTGCCGACACTGCGCGGGGGTCAGCCCCAGGGGCAATTCGGCCTCCACAGGTTGGCTGGCGGTCCGCTTGGGGCGGGCGCGACGCGTCCCCGGGGTGGCAGCCATGGGGTAAGTTTAGGAGGTGCGCCGAGGGCGCGCGCCGGAACCCGTCGATAGGGTGCCACACCCAACGTTTTAGGCGACTAAATCAGTGCGGGAAGTACCCGGATTCCCCGGCAAATTCTCATTGAAAATTCGCCGATTCTGGGGTATACTGCAAAAAGCGTAGCTGTGGACAGCGGCGCTGCCAGGTGGCGGGGAGCACCGGGTAACCAGGTTGCATCCGTCGCCGTTGGAAAGATCGAACGTCTCAGTGCCGGGGAGCCTTCGACGCCGACCAGCATCGAGCCTTGCGCTCCAAGGGAATAACCCCAAATGATGACTCCAGACCGAGACAACCGCTTCCGCACCACCCGTCGGGAGATCCTCCGGCGGCAGCACGACGGGTTCTCGCGGACCCGCATCTTGCGCCGCTATCGCTCCCACTTGGAGCATCTGGACCGCGTCCTAGCCGACCTGGAGGACGCCCGGATCAGAGAGCGTCGGGTCGTTCCGCCGCAGATCACCGAGCGGCTGCGTCAGACGGAGGTCGCCCAGGAGGACCCGGATCTGGCCCAGGTGGTCTCCACCAGCCGACCCAGCATCGATCGGGTGCAGGACGCCGTCTTCGACGCCCAGGGCCGAATCATGGTGGAGGTGAGCCGCCTCTTGGGTCAGCCCGACTGGGTGAGCATTGAGGCTGAGGAAGGCGAAGCGCTGGAGCTAGAAACCGCCCGTCACTGATCGGCCCCCTTCCGGGGCGACCACCGGTGCGGGACCGGGCTCTTCGAGGCCAAACGCCTTGGCCAGCGCCACGACTCTGGCTTGGTCGCGCAGCGCCTTCCGGCTGCGGGCGGTGGCCTGCTGTCGCGGCCTGACGGCTAGGTGGGCCCGGTCGGCAAGCCGCTCTGCCTCCCT
>Ga0307373_10006021_pt1 | contig 19507 bp, 13 predicted proteins | sample OX2MG_FD_202534 | JGI IMG/M metagenome (GOLD analysis project Ga0307373, IMG submission 202534) | Soil microbial communities from Risofladan, Vaasa, Finland - OX-2 | ecosystem: Environmental > Terrestrial > Soil > Coastal area > Acid sulfate soil | place: Finland: Risofladan, Vaasa | collected...
AACGACGCGGGCGGAATCGTGCATGCCGTGGTCGGAAAGCTCAGTTTCGACGCGGCCAAGCTCGTCGAGAACATCCAGGCTTTCATGCACCACATCCATGCGATACGGCCGCACACGATCAAGGGGAATTACCTGAGAGGCGTTTCGATCAGCGCCACGATGAGCCCGGGAGTGCGCGTCGCGGCCTAGTGGTGGAGAACCAATGAGTAAATTCGTCAAAAGCCTGATTATGGACGACCTGCGCCAGCGGCTCGACGGCGTCGAGAGCGCGCTGTTGGTCAGCGTCGCCGGCCTGAATGCGATCAAGAACAACAAGCTTCGGATGGCGCTGAAGAACAAGAACATCTCGCTACTGGTGATCAAGAACAGTCTGGCACGCCGGGCCGTCGAGGGAACGCCGCTGGCCGCCGCCTTCGAACAAATGGAAGGAGCGCTGGCCTTGGCCTGGGGCAGCGAAGACATCGTCTCGCTGGCCAAGGAGATCACCCGCTTCACGGAAGACAAGCAGTTCGAGCCGTTCGCGGCCCGTGGCGGTGTGATGGACGGAGCCCGGCTGACCGCCGCGCAGGTCAAGGAGGTCAGCAAATGGCCGAGCCGCGAGGAGCAACTCAGCATCTTGTCGGGTCAGATCCTCAGTCCCGGCGCCAATCTGGCCAGCCAGTTGACCAGTGCCGGCGGCGCTTTGGCCAGCCAGATCAAACAAAAAGGAGACGGCGAGGATGCTGACGGGGCGCCGGAACCCGGTTCCGCGCCTGAAGCCGCCGCCGCGCCGGAACAAGCCCCGACCTCATAGCGCATCATGCAACTGGAGGCAAAGGCCTCCCCGCTCGCGTATCGACGAACGACGAATGGCCAATGACCCATCGGCCACGTAAGACCCTGAACGAAAGGAAAAAAGAGCAATGTCCGAAGCAGCGACCCTGGAATACTCCTCGACCACCAAGGAGCTTGGCGACAAGATTGTCGCCCTCACGCTCAAGCAGGCCAAGGAGTTGAGTGATTACCTCGAAAACGAACACGGCATCAAGCCGGCCGCCGGCGGCGCGGTGATGATGGCAGCCCCGGGCGGGGCCGTCGCCGCACCGGTGGAAGCGCAAACCGAATTCACCGTGGTCCTGGAGGGGTTTGGCGACAAGAAGATCGGCGTGATCAAGGTGGTGCGCGCGGCGACGGGCCTGGGTCTCAAGGAAGCCAAGGACCTGGTCGAGGGTGTGCCCAGCAAGGTGAAGGAAGGCATTTCGAAGGAAGACGCCGAAAAGCTCAAGAAGGAACTCGAAGAAGCCGGCGCGACCGTTTCGATCAAGTAACGCTGGTTTTTTTCGTAGCTTGGCCCTCTCAATGAGGATCGACGGTGCCGTGAGGCAGGCGGCCGCGCGCTGGTTTTCGGCGCGCGGCGGGTCATGCTCCGCGTGCCGCGCCGATCCAATGAACCCGTAGGAGTACGATCCCTTATGGCCACCTCGGCAGAACGACGTCTCCGCCCGAAGGAAGTCCGCCGCTTCGGCTCCAGCCAGAAGCACCAAAGCATCCCCGACCTGACCGAAATTCAGACCCGCAGTTACGACGCCTTCCTGCAATTGGACGTGGCGCACGAAAAGCGCAAGGACCAGGGCATCGAGGGCGTGCTGCGCGAGATCTTCCCGATCGAAAGTTACGACAAGACGCTGCAATTGCAGTACATGCGCTACGAGCTGGGCAAGCCGCGCTATGAGCCCGACGAGTGCAGGCAACTGCGGCTGACTTATGGACGGCCCTTCAAGGTTTGGCTCCGTTTGACCAAGGAGCAGCCGGTCGAGGAAGAGGTCTATCTGGGCGACATGCCGATCATGCTCGGCGGCGGCGAGTTCATCATCAACGGCGCCGAGCGCGTCGTGGTCAGTCAGCTTCACCGCAGCCCCGGCGTCGATTTCGTCAGCGAAATGGAGGGCAACGAGCGCCGGCTGCACAGCGCCCGCATCATTCCCGAACGCGGTAGTTGGATCGAGCTCAACGTGAGCAAGAAGGACGTGCTCACGGTCCGGATCGACCAGAGCGGCAAGTTTTCGGCGCTCACCTTGTTGCGGGCGATGGACCCCAAATACAGTCAGAACGCCGACCTGCTCCGCTGCTTCTACGAGACTTCGGTCGAGAAGGTCGTCGACGGCCGCAGCGCCGCCAAGATCGAAGGCAAGATCGCCGTGACCGACGTGGTCTACCCCGCCGGCAGCGAAAAGGCCGGCGAAATCATCCTCGAGGCCGGACAGAAGGTCACCAAGAACGCGGCCGAATTGATCTGTACCTCCGATCTTCACACCGTCGAGGTGGTCCCCGACCAGAAGGACCTCTTGATCTTCAACAGCCTGCAAGAGGACAGCACCGGGAGCCACGAAGAGGCGCTGTTGAAAATCTACCAGCGGTTGCGGCCGGGTAATCCGCCGCAATTGGAAAAGGCCCGCGCGCTGTTCCACGAAAAATTCTACGACACCAACCGTTACCGCCTCGGTCGCGTCGGCCGCTTCCGCATCAACCGCAAGCTGGGTCTGAACATCGCCGAGACCGAAATGACCTTGCGGCCCGAGGACTTGATCGCGGCGATCAAGTACCTGATGCAACTGCGCGCCGACGACACGTCGGCGGAGATCGACGACATCGACCACCTCGGCAACCGCCGCTTGCGCACGATCGACGAGTTGGCGTGCGACGAGCTGCGCAAGGGCTTCCTCAAGCTGCGCCGCACCGTGCAGGAACGGATGAGCCTCAAGGACGTCGAGGACATGACGCCGCGCACATTGATCAACCCCAAGAGCATCTCGGCGGCCATCGAGTACTTTTTCGGCCGCGGCGAGCTTTCGCAAGTGGTCGACCAGACCAACCCGCTTTCGATGCTCACGCACGAGCGGCGATTGTCGGCCTTGGGGCCGGGCGGCTTGAACCGCAAGCGGGCCGGGTTCGAGGTCCGCGACGTGCATATTTCGCACTATGGACGCATCTGCCCGATCGAAACGCCGGAAGGCACGAACATCGGCCTGATCTCCAGCCTGGCGATCTACGCCGGCGTCGACGAGTACGGTTTTCTGGTCACGCCGTACCGCAAGGTGACCAAAGGCAAGGTGGCCGATGACGTGGTCTGGCTCCGCGCCGATCAGGAAAGCGAGGCGTACCTCGCGCCGGCCGACACGCCGGTGGCGAACGGACGCTTGCAGGGCGGATCGCAGGGCGACAACATCATCGCCCGTTACCGGGCCGACTTCGAGCTCGTGCCCATTGATCGCATTCAGTACATCGACGTGGCCCCCAGCCAGATGGTGGGCGTTTCGGCCGGGCTGATTCCCTTCCTGGAGCACGACGACGCCAACCGCGCCTTGATGGGGTCGAACATGCAGCGGCAAGCCGTGCCGCTTTTGGTCACCGAACCGCCGATCGTGGCGACGGGCATGGAGCGCGACGTGGCCCAGAACTCGGGCATGCTGGTTCGCGCCCGCAAGAAGGGGACCGTCAGCTACGTCGACGCGGAACGGATCGTGATCGGCGACGACACCTACGTGCTGCGGAAGTACGTGGGACTCAACGAGCGGACCTGCCAGAACCAGCGGCCGATGGTCAGCCCCGGTCAGAAGGTCGAAAAGGGCGAGGTCATCGCCGACGGCGCCGCGACCTTTCGGGGCGAGCTCGCCTTGGGCCGGAACGTGCTGGTGGGTTTCATGGCTTGGGACGGCTTCAACTTCGAAGACGCGATCATCATCAGCGAAGAGCTGGTCAAGGACGACACCTACACCTCGATCCACATCGAGGAGTTCGACATCGAGATTCGCGAAACGAAGCTGGGCCGCGAGGAATTCACCCGCGACATCCCCAACGTCAGCGAAAAGGCGCTGCGCAACCTCGACGAAGGGGGCATTGTCCAGATCGGCACATTCGTGCGGCCGGGCGACGTGCTCGTGGGCAAGGTCTCGCCCAAATCGAAGACCGAGCTCACGCCCGAGGAGAAGCTGCTGCACGCGATCTTCGGCCGGGCCGGCGAGGACGTCAAGAACGATTCCCTCGAGGTTCCGTCCGGCGTCGAGGGGATCGTGATCGACACGCAGAAGTTTTCCCGCCGCCTGAGCCTTTCGGAAGAGGAACGCAAGCTGTTCGAGAAACAACTCAAGGAGACCGAGGCCGACGGCAACGCCAAGATCGCGCAGACCTTCGGCGGGCTGGTCGAGCAGATCGAGGGCATCTTGCAGAAGAAGCTCACCGACGAGGAAGGCAACGCGCTGGTCCGCGACCAGGAGCACAAGTACGTCGCCGAACAGGCCCAGCGATTCAAGATCGAGTCGCTCGACATTCGCAGCCCGCAACGCAAGGCCGACGTCGAAAAGGCGTGGAAACTGGGCTGGCCGTTGGTCGAGGCCGCGATCGACGAGCGCGACCGCCGGCTCAACTCGATGAAGCGCGGCGACGAGCTGCGCAGCGGCGTCCTGCAGATGGTCAAGGTCTACATCGCGGCCAAGCGCGTGATTTCCGTCGGCGACAAGATGGCCGGCCGCCACGGCAACAAGGGTGTGATCGCCAAGATCCTGCCCCAGGAAGACATGCCATTCCTGGCCGACGGCACGCCCTTGCAAATCATGCTCAACCCGCTGGGCGTTCCCAGCCGTATGAACGTGGGTCAGATCCTCGAGACGCACCTGGGCTGGGCCGGGGCCAAGCTCGGTTTCCAGGCGATCACGCCCGTCTTCGACGGGGCCACCGAGGAAACGATCCAGGAATGCCTCGACGAGGCGAAGCTGCCGCAACACGGCAAGGCCCAATTGCACGACGGCCGCACCGGACTGCCCATGGAGCAGGAGACGACGGTGGGCTACATCTACATGCTCAAGCTGCACCACCTGGTCGACGACAAGGTCCACGCCCGCTCGACCGGTCCCTACTCGCTGATCACCCAGCAGCCGCTGGGCGGAAAGGCCCGCTTCGGCGGCCAACGCTTCGGGGAAATGGAAGTCTGGGCGCTGGAGGCCTACGGAGCGGCTTACATCCTGCAAGAGTTGCTCACCGTCAAGAGCGACGACGTCGAAGGCCGGACCAAGATCTACGAATCGATGGTCAAGGGGGAGAACACGCTCGAGGCCGGTACTCCCGCGAGCTTCGACGTGCTGACCAACGAAATCCGCGGCCTGGGGCTGAACATGCAACTGGAGAAACGTAATCCGTGAGTGGTGTCATTTGTCATTTGTTTCGGCGGCAAGCGCCAACCGATGACAACTGACCGATGACAAGTGACCGATGACAACTGACCAATGACAACTGACCAATAACCCCAAGGCACAACCGATATGGAGCACCAACACACAGGTTCCGCAGACGGCTCTTACGATCGGATCAACGATTACGCCTCGGTGAAGATCAGCCTGGCCCGTCCGCACGATATCCGTAGCTGGTCGTTCGGCGAGGTCAAGAAGCCCGAAACGATCAATTACCGCACCTACCGCCCGGAAAAGGACGGCCTGTTCTGCGAACGGATTTTCGGACCGGAAAAGGACTGGGAGTGCTCCTGCGGCAAGTACCGCGGGATGAAGTACAAGGGGATGATCTGCGATCGTTGCGGCGTAAAGGTCACTCACAGCCGCGTCCGCCGCAAGCGGATGGGCCACATCGAGTTGGCCGCGCCGGTGGTGCATATCTGGTTTTTCAAGGCCATGCCCAGCCGGCTGGGCAATCTGTTGGACATGAAAACCACCAGCCTGGAAAAGGTGATCTACTTCCAGGATTACGTGGTCATCGATCCCAAGGACACCAAGCTCAAGAGGCAACAGCTCCTTACCGAGGAGGAATTTCGCGCCGCCCGCGACGAGCACGGTGAAGGTTCCTTCGACGCGGAAATGGGGGCCGAGGCGGTCCGCAAACTGCTGGCCGCGCTGGACCTGGTGACGCTCTCGCAAGAGCTCCGTCGGCAACTGGCCGAAACCGGCTCGAAGCAGAAGCAGAAGGACCTCATCAACCGCCTGAAGATCGTCGAGTCGATCCGCGACAGCGACAACAAGCCCGAGTGGATGGTGCTCGACGTCATCCCCGTCATTCCGCCCGACTTGCGGCCGCTCGTGCTGTTGGATTCGGGCAACTTCGCCACCAGCGACTTGAACGACCTCTACCGCCGGATCATCAACCGCAACAATCGTCTCAAGAAGCTCGTGGACCTGAACGCTCCCGAGGTGATCATCCGCAACGAAAAACGGATGTTGCAGCAGTCGGTCGACGCCCTGTTCGACAACAACCGCTGCAAGCGCCCCGTGCTGGGCAGCAGCAACCGCCCGCTCAAGTCGCTCACCGACATGATCAAGGGCAAGCAGGGCCGCTTCCGTGAAAACCTGCTGGGTAAGCGCGTCGATTACTCGGCCCGTAGCGTGATCGTGGTCGGTCCCGCGTTGCGTCTGCACCAGTGCGGATTGCCCAAGAAGATCGCCCTCGAGCTGTTCCAGCCGTTCATCATCCGGCGGCTCAAGGAGCTGGGCCACGCCGATACGATCAAGAGCGCCAAGAAGATGCTCGAGCGCAAGGACGAGGAGGTTTGGGACATCCTGGAAGAAGTGATCCGCAACCACCCCGTGCTCCTCAACCGCGCTCCCACGCTGCACCGCATGGGCATCCAGGCCTTTGAGCCGACTTTGGTGGAAGGGAACGCGATCAAGCTTCATCCGCTGGTCTGCAAGGGCTTCAACGCCGACTTCGACGGCGACCAGATGGCCGTCCACCTGCCGTTGTCGATCGAGGCCCAGGTCGAGGCCCATACGCTGATGATGTCGACCAACAACATCTTCAGTCCCGCCAATGGCGCCCCGATCATCAGCCCCTCGCAAGACGTGGTGATGGGCTGCTACTACATGACGATGGTCGTCCCCGACCGCAAGGGCGAGGGAATGACCTTCAGTTCGATGGCCGAGGTCCACCTGGCGTACGCCCTAGGCAAAGTCGATACCCATGCCAAGATCAAAGTCAAGCTGCCCAATTCACGCCCCCTCAAGGGCGAGGGGGGCGAGGCGAAGCCCGGAGGGCTGGCCGAAACCACCGTCGGCCGCGTGATGTTCAACGACGGCCTCCCGGAGGGGATGCCTTTCTACAATATCCCGATGCGCAACAGCGAGTTGGCCAAGGTCATCTCCGACTGCTACGCCATCCTTGGCCGCCGGGCCACGATCGACCTTTTGGACGCCCTGAACAAGATGGGTTTCCGCGAGAGCACGCGTAGCGGGCTTTCGTTCGCCACAGACGACCTGATCACCCCGCCCAGCAAGTCGAAGATCATCGGCGAGGCGGAGAAGACCGTCTTCAAGTTCCAGAAGCTGTACCAGCGCGGCGTGATCACCGAAGTCGAACGTTACAACCAGGTGCTCGACGCCTGGACCCATGCGCGCGAGCAGATCACCACGGAGATGATGACCGAGCTCGAGAACGACCATCGCAAGCCCGGCTACGTCAACCCGATCTACCTGATGGCCCATTCCGGCGCCCGCGGCGGCGTCGAGCAGATCCGCCAGCTTGCCGGTATGCGCGGCCTGATGGCCAAGCCGTCGGGCAAAATCATCGAGACGCCGATCAAGGCCAACTTTCGTGAGGGCCTTTCGGTGCTCGAATACTTCAGCTCCACGCACGGCGCCCGTAAGGGTCTGGCCGACACGGCGCTCAAGACGGCCGACTCGGGCTACCTCACGCGCAAACTGGCCGACGTGGCCCAGAACGTCGTGATCACGATGCACGATTGCGGCACGACCCAGGGTATCACCAAGGGTGTGATCTATCGCGGCGAGAAGGTCGAAGTGCGGCTCTCCGACTCGATCCGCGGTCGCGTCAGCCGGGCCAACATCGTCAATCCGATCACCGACGAGATGATCGTCAAGGAAAACGAGCTGATCACGCTCGACATTGCCCGCGGCATCGAGGAGCTGGGCCTGGAGAAGATCCAGGTCCGCAGCCCGATGACCTGCGACGCCACGCTGGGCGTCTGCCGCTGCTGCTACGGCATGGATCTCTCGACCGGCTCGATGGTCGAAGAGGGGATGGCCGTGGGGATCATCGCCGCCCAGAGCATCGGCGAGCCTGGCACGCAGCTCACGATGCGCACTTTCCACATCGGCGGCACGGCCTCGCGCGTGGTCGACGTCAGCGAGATCAAGGCCAAGAAGGCCGGCGTCGCCAAGTTCACACGGCTCAAGGTCGTTCGCAACGACCAGGGCCAGCAGGTCGTGCTCACACGCAACGGCGAAATCGCCCTGGCCGACCCCAAGGGCCGCGAGCTCGAGAAGTACGAGGTGCCCGCCGGCGCCTTCCTCAAGATCGAGGAGAACCAGGAAGTCGCGGCCGGCGCCGTACTCTGCCAGTGGGACCCGCACAGCATCCCGATTCTGGCCGAGGTCGGCGGCAAGGTCCGCTACGAGGACGTGATCGAGGGCGAGACGATGCGTTCCGAAAAGGACCCCAGCGGCCACGTCCGCAAGATGATCATGGAGCACAAGGGCGACTTGCATCCGCAGGTGATCCTCGAGGACGCCGGCGGCAAGATCCTGGACTTCTATTACATGCCTGAGAAGGCCCACATCGAAGTCAGCGAGGGAGACCAGATCTCCGCCGGCACGCTGTTGGCCAAGACGCCCCGTGAAGTGTCGGGTACGCAGGACATCACGGGAGGTTTGCCGCGCGTGACCGAAATCTTCGAGGCGCGCAAGCCGAAGGACCCGGCGGTGATCGCCGAAATCGACGGCACCGTCGAGCTCCTGGGCGAGAAGCGCCGCGGCAAGCGGACGATCATCGTTCGCAGCGAAAGCGGCATCGAACGCGAGCACCTGGTGAGCCACGGCAAACACTTGCGCGTACACGCCAGCGACTTCGTGCGGTCGGGCGAAGCCCTGGTCGACGGGCCGCTCGTGCCGCACGACATCCTCCGTATCTCGGGCGAGGAGGCGGTACAGCACTACCTGGTCCGCGAAATCCAGAACGTCTACCGCAGCCAGCGCGTCGACATCGACGACAAGCACATCGAGATCATCGTCTCGCAGATGCTCCGCAAGGTGCGGATCGAAAGCGTCGGCGACACGGGTTTGCTGCCGGGCAGCGTGATGGACAAGTTCGAATTCCGCGCGGTGAACCAGAAGCTGCAAGGCTGCGTGCGGATTACGGACAAAGGCGACGGCGATTTCGCCGTGGGTTCGATCGTGCCCAAGGACGCCTTGGAGCAAGTCAACGCCCAGATCGAAGCCCTCGGTGGTGAGATCGCGAAGGGGGGCAAGCCGCGGCCGGCCACGGCCAGCACACAGCTCCTGGGCATCACCAAGGCCTCGGTGCAAAGTGCCAGCTTCATCTCGGCCGCCAGTTTCCAGGAAACGACCAAGGTTCTGACCGAGGCCGCGCTGGCCGGCAAGATCGACCGCCTGGTCGGCCTGAAGGAGAACGTGATCCTGGGCCATCTGGTGCCGGCCGGCACCGGCTTCAAGACCTACCAGGATTCCGAGGTGCGCATCCGTCCGCAGGCCCTTTTGGATCTGGCCCACGAGAAGGAGCGCGTACTTTCGAAGGCCTTCCCGCTGTTGGAGTCGGTTGACGACGACAACGGTTCATCGGTCCCGCACCGGGCCACGGCCAAGGCGCCCGCCGGTAGTCTCGATGAATTGATGGGTTCGGACGACGGCGAATAAAGGAAGTTGGGCCTGATTCACTCGTTACTCGTTCCCACGCTCCGCGTGGGAACGGTTCTTCGGCCGCTCCGCGGCCACGTGGATGCGGAGCGTCCTGGAAATGCCCCACGCGGAGCGTGGGAACGAGGTACGCGCCACTTATCCGCTTTCCACGGGCAATTCAATCCAGCGATTTTCCTTGATCGACCGGAGTACGCCGTCGGTCCAGTCGAACATGGGCAGGGCGACTTCGGCGGGTGAGATCGTGGTGGTGCCATCTAGGATGGCATCAACCAACGCCAGGTCCGGTGAGCTTTCCCTTTCTAGATCGGTCACCGGCTCGACGCGGTTTTCGCGGGCGCGGTAAACGTCGGCATGCGTGACGGCGTTGCTCCGCAGGATCAGATCGGCGTCGAGGCAGTGGAAGTGGATGTCTTCACGCCAATGGTTGGCGTCGCCCACGAAATGCGCCGCCAGGCCGGCACCGCCGTCCAGCCGCGCCAGGGCCGACGTGACGATCTCGACGCGGCTGGCGCGGCGATCGCTCACGGCGTAGACCGCGAGGGGACGTTGGCCGGTGATGTAATTGACCACGTCGATCTGATGGCTGCCCGCATCGCCGAAATATCCGGCCCCGATCCGTGGGTCGTCGCGCCACGTGCCATGGATCGTTTGTTCCCAGCGCTCGCAGACGAAGATGTGGACCTGCTTCAGGGGCCCGTACGTTTCGGCCCGCTCGGTCAGCTCGCGCCGCGCCGTGCGGTAGGCCGCCTTGTAGCGTCGCTGGTAGGCGACACAAAGGATACGTTGCATTCGGCGGTACCGCTCGATGAGATCGACGATCTGCCCGCGCGAGGCGGCGAGCGGCTTTTCGCAGAGTACGTCGAGACCGTGTTCGAAGGCCAGGCAGGCCTGATCGAAATGCAGCAGCGTCGGCGACGAGATGACGACCGCGTCCAGTGCGTGGCGGTCGAGCGCCTCGGCCACGTCGGTCTCAACCGCGGCCTCCGGCGCGTAGCGCTGGCGCACTCCCTCGGCCGTGGAGGCCGAAGGATCGCAACACATTCGAATCGCCGCCCGATTGTCGGCCGAGAGCCGCTCGGCGTGCAGCCGCCCGACGGCCCCGCAACCAATCAGGCCGACTCGCACCGGGAGTTGAACTATTGCCATGCGTCCATTCTACCGACCGATCCCCGTGGCGGCGAGGCTGCTCGTCGACGCGCTGCGTCAGCCGCTCGTTTCTGCTAAACTATACCCCACGCGGCGCACCGAGGCTCAGGTCTCGGTAGGGAACGCACTCCGTGGCGTTCCGTGAGCGGCCGAACGATACTTTTTCCAGCAACTGGAACGCCACGGAGGGCGTTCCCTACAGATATACTGTCATCTCCGCATGAAACTTTCGGCCGCCTATGGTCCCGGCAAATTCGGCTTGTCGTTCGAGCTGTTTCCTCCCAAGACCGACGCGGGCGATCTTGAGCTTTTCCGCCACCTGGAGGATCTGGTGGCGTTCGAGCCGAGCTATATCACCTGCACCTACGGCGCCGGCGGCTCGACGCGCCACAAGACACTCGACGTCGTGACGCGCGTCCGGCAGCGGTTCGGTGCCTCCGTCGCCTCGCACCTGACCTGCGTCGGATCGACGGCCGACGAACTGCGAGAGTACCTCCGGGAAGCCGACCGCCGCGGCGTCGAGAACATCGTGGCCTTGCGCGGCGACCCGCCCAAGGGGCAAACACAGTTCCATGCAGTCGAAGGCGGGCTTCGGTACGCCGGTGAACTGGTTCGGCTGGTGCGCGACGAGTTCCCCCAGTTCGGTATCGCGGTGGCAGGCTACCCCGAAACGCACCAGGAAGCCGTCAGCCCGCAAGCCGATTTGGAGAACCTTCAGCGCAAGGTGGCCGCGGGGGGCGATGTCGTGATCACCCAGTTGTTCTACGACAACCGCGATTTCTTTCGTTTCCGCGATGACTGCGCCGCTTTGCGAATCGATGTGCCGATCGTGCCCGGCGTGCTGCCGGTCACGAACCTGGCCCAAATCCGGCGGATCACGTCGCTCTGCGGGGCGAAGCTTCCCCAAGAGCTCGTCGCGAGCCTGGCGGCGAACGACGAACGGCCGGAAGAGCAGTTCGAGATGGGTGTCGAATTTGCCACGCGGCAGGTGCAGGAGCTGATTGACGCGGGCGTGCCCGGCGTCCATTTTTACGTCTTGAACAAGTCGCAGGCGACGGCGCGCGTATTGCGGGGAATCAAGAGAGCAACCGTTCGGACGCGGGCCACCAATCGATGACGATGTTCCCGCACTTCCGCCGCATACCGCGAGCTCCATTTTGGAACCGTTGTTTCTTGTTTGCGTTTTTTGTCTTCGTGGCTCCCGCGAAGGCCGCGGAGGACCAGTTCTTCGATTCCAACGGTGTGAAGCTTCGTTACCGCGTCGAGGGCCAGGGCGAGCCGGTGCTGTTGATCCACGGCTTCGGCGCGAACGAAAGCCTTCAATGGGAATTGCCCGGCGTGACCAGGGAATTGGCCAAGGAATTCCAGGTGATCGCCTACGACAACCGTGGCCACGGCCGTAGCGACAAACTGCACGAGCCGGAAAACTACGGCATCGAGATGATCGACGACGCCGTGCGGCTGTTGGACCATCTCGAAATCGATCGGGCCCACGTCGTCGGCTACTCGATGGGCGCCTTCATCGCCGCCAAACTCGCGGTGACGCATCCCGACCGGGTGATCTCGGTCACGCTGGGTGGGGCGGGCTGGCACCGCGACGACCCCGAGCGGGCGGCCTTTCGCAAGCAGGTGGCCGATTCGCTCGAGTCCGGCCAGGGAATCCGTCCCTTGCTCGAGGCGCTCTCGCCGACCGACCAGCCCAAACGGACGCCAGGCCAATTGAGAATCATCAACGCCGTCTTCACCTTCGCCAACGACGCCAAGGCGCTGGCGGCGGTCTTTCGCGCCATGGACCAGTTCGACGTGAATGAAGACGAGCTCAGGGCCAACCGCGTGCCCGCCCTTGCGATCGTCGGCGAAAATGATCCCCTCAAGGTCACGGTCGACGAGCTGGAGGGCGTCATGGCTGAGCTCAAGGTGGTCGTGGTCGAGGGCACCGGCCACATGGGCTGCGTCTTCCGGCCCGAATTTATCGCGTCGATCCACGAGTTCCTCGCCGAGCACAAAGCGGCGCAGCCGGCGGAGGCGCGTTGACTACACCCTGCCTCCGCACGCCGCGATCGTCTGTCCGGTGATGAAGCTCGATTCCTCGGACAGCAAGAAGCGGACCGTCGCGGCGATCTCGTCGGCCTGGCCGATGCGGCCCAGCGGCGTGGCGGCGATCAATTGTTCGACGAGCTTAGGATCGGCGGCCCGCGTGATGTCGGTCTCGATCAGACCAGGCGCGACGCAGTTGACTCTCACGTTGTAGGGCGCGAAGGCCTCGGCGCAACTGCGCGTCAGCGCGATCACGGCCGCCTTGCTCGTCGCGTAATGGATCATCTGCGGCTTCTTCACTAGCCCGGCCAGCGACGATATGTTGACGATCCGGCCGAAGCGGCGTGCGATCATCTCGTCTTTCACGGCCCAGGTCGCCAGAAACGTGCCGTCGAGGTTGACCTCGAAGGTCCGCTTCCAATCGTCGAACGTCAGACGGTCGTGGGGCACGCTGTTGGCGATGCCGGCGCTGTTCACCAGAAAGTCGATGGGACCCAGGCCGCGGCGCGTCTCGGTCGCCATCCGCTCGACGTCGGCCTCGCGCGAGACATCGGCCTCGACCACCAGCCCCCTGCCACCGGCCTCTTCGACCAGCCGCAGGGCCTCCGCGGCGGCGGCCCGGTTCCGCTGATAGTTGATAGCGACGCGGCAACCGTGCCGGGCCAATGTGACCGCGATCGCGCGGCCGATGCCGCGGGCACCCCCCGTGACCAGGGCCGTGCGACCGGCGAAGATGGGTTCAGGCGTATGAACCATTGAATCGGTTTTCATCGTTTCCCCTCATCCCTTCATCCTATTCGCTTTTCTGCTCCAACTCATTGATCATTTCCAACGCGATCTCGACCACCGCCGGTCCCCACTCGCGTGTGAAGCCCGTGGGGAGCAGGTAATTTCGGTACGACTCCACAACTTCCATGCCCCCTTCGTCAAAGGCTTCGGGCGTGGGCAGGTACCCCAAACAACCGTTCGAGTAACCCAACAAAAACGTGTTTGGCACGACCGAGCGCCGCTTGACCTCCAGCCCCAACTCGGCGAACGGCTCGCCGTTGACGGCCACCAAAGCCAGGTCGTTGATTCGCAAGGCCCATCCGACCAGTTCTCGCTTCGGCCGCTTTCCGCCCTCTACCACTGCCTCATGCACCAATTCGGCCCATGCCAAGAGCCGCTCGACGACATTCAACACGCCTGGCGGCTTGCCTTGCGCGCGCGCCTCATTGCATGCCCGGCGGGCATGGCCGAGTTGTGCCTCGGCCGTCGTCCGATCCGGCAGCGGCGCCATGTCGAGCGTCGTTCGGCGCGTGGCGATGCCGAACGACTCGACGCATTCGGACGGCAGGGCTTCGTAATCCCAGGCGCTGATGGCGGCCACCGATTGCACGACGCGCCGCGGCCCGTGGCGGTTGTGTGTGCGGATACCGGCCCAAGCCTTGAGCGTTTCGCCGCCGAGCATGGCGCCCATCCGCGCCAGGTCGTCGTATTGTTCGGGCCCGCCGGTGCCGATGCCGCAGGCCGGGTTGATGTTGCCCGCGCACGCTTGCAGGAAGAGCGCCGGCGCGCCGCTGGCGCGCTCGACGATCTCGCGCGCGGCGCCCACGAAGTCGGGCGACAGCGCCGTGGTTTTCGGCCCCAAAACGACCGTATGACAAGCGGCGATCAAGATCGTCGCCAGCGGCTGGCCATTCAGAAAATCGACTCGCACCACACCCAGCTCGTGGTCGACCGCCCCGGTGGGATTTTCGCCGATGATTACCCGGCCGTCCGCGAGGCGCTCGCGGCGGTTGGTGCCCAAGGGCACGTGGCCCTTGGCGACGCCCAGCCGAGCAGGCGCCAGCCGAGCATTGGCCGCGGCCGCGGCGCCCGCGAGCTGATCTTCGAGCACCGCCAGGTAACGCTCTTGCATCACATGCTGCTCTGCCGGTTCTCGCTGCCAGCCGGGGAGCATGGGCCCCAAGTGCGTGTGGCTGAAGTTCACAAGCACGTGCTCGGCCGGAACACCGGCGCGGCGACCGATCGATTGACGGATCTGGTCGATATGTGGATTCTGGATGAACAACAAATCGCAAGCCACGATGACCGCCTTCGTTGGCCCATCGGAGAGCACCAGCGCGGTGGCGGTCAGCTCGCGTTCGACGGATTGAGAGACCGACTCCTGGACGGTGTAACCCATCATCCGGATGCCGACCGGCGGCGTGATCACGGCACGCGCCGCGCCGGCGAGCAAGGGCTTGCGAGTAGAGGACTCGATCATTTGCGGTTGGTCTTTCGGGCGTCGTTGCGATTCAGGACGCTTGACGATGTTATAGCGTTGGGATTGAAAGCTCGCTACCGCCGTAGGTTAGGCTTTCCAGCCTGACGGCGCTACGAGCAACGTCGAGTCGCTCGGCCGCACGTCACGTGCAATCTTGCAAACGTCCGTTCCGCCGCCGATAGTGATGGCATGGCCCCATCCGACCCTTACGTGACCGTTGCCCCCGACCCACACCACTGTTGGTTCCAGTTCAGCCTCAAGACGATGTTCGTCGTGGTAACGCTACTGAGCCTATTTTCGACCTGGCTTGCCATCGAACTGCATCGGAAGGCGGTGCCCTCTCGTAGAAACCAACTGAGGCACATTCTGATCGCAATGCAGAATTACTTTGACGTGCATGGCTCGTTCCCGTATCACGCAGGCGGTTCGCGAAACGCGCTTTTCCTGCTTCGTCCGTACCTGACAGTGGACGAGTTCGTTTGGGATGAATCCCTTCGCAAATGGGATGATTTTCCGGTCGAGTACCTTAACGACAAGAGCGGTCGACGCGGCAGTTCGCAGGTAATACTCGTGTCCAAACCGGTCGGGGAAAGGACCAGTGCGTTCCTCGGAGAAGCAGATTCGACATTATTTGGGCACGATTTCCCGATGCTACCCGACGATTCTTTACACAGAAGCTGGGAAACCTCCTTTTTAGGGAGTTTTAGGACCATCGACAACTTCCTTGTCGCAAACGAAGCGTTGTTCGCGAGTTGGGAGCAAACTCATTCCGGTTCTGGGTACGGTGAGTCATGGACAATGACGAGCCATGGCCGTATGCTCACGAGCGCGAGCTCAGGCGGCCTATCGATCGCCTATGAATACTACGGTGGATCGTTGGTTCGTTGCGAAGTCACGACGCCGACTGGTGTGATTAAAGAAAGCGTCACGACAGATCACCTAGGATGTATCATTGAATTAAGCCGAGAACCCGAGAATTGGCAAAGCCTGTTGCCCTGAGTGACTTCCTTGACGCGCCGAGTTCCTTGCCGACCCGCCGAATTGTTCCTCCATTGTTTTCCCCACCCCGCCGCGTTCTTGCACTTGACTCCGCGCAGCTAATCTCAAACCGACTTACCTCTACGGAGCCTCATGCATGGCCCTCCCCGCACGGTGGACGAACAATGACCTGGCTCGCAGCCTCGACCGCCGGAGATTTCTCGCCGTGTCCGGCACCTTCGCCGCCGCAACGACACTCGCAGCGGCCGCGCGCTCGGCCGACGACGCCACCGACCGAGCGCTCAAGGTCGCCGCAATCTTCACCGAGTTCACCTACCGCAGCCATGCCCATGTGATCCTGGAGAACTTCCTCGAACCGTACCTGTTCAACGGCCGGCCGACCCAGCCGGGCTGCGAGATCGTCAGTTTCTACGGCGACCAGTTCCCGAAGAACGAAATGGGCCGCGACGTCGCCAGGCGGTACGGCATCCCCATCTTCCCAACCATTGCCGAGGCCCTCACCCTGGGCGGCGACAAACTGGCGGTGGACGCGGTGCTCTCGATCGGCGAGCACGGAAACTACCCGGTCAACGAAAAGGGGCAGATGGAGTACCCTCGCAAACGGTTCTTCGACGAAATCGTGGCCGTCTTCGAACGCTCGGGCCGGGTGGTGCCGCTGTTCAATGACAAACACCTCTCGTACCGCTGGGACTGGGCCAAGGAAATGGTCGACACGGCGCGGCGCCTCGAGATCCCCTTCATGGCCGGCAGCTCCGTCCCGCTGGCCGAGCGCCGGCCGCCCTTGGAATTGCCGCCCCGAGCCAAGGTCGTCGAGGCCGTCTGCGTTCACGGCGGCATGCCCGAGTCGTACGGCTTTCATGCCTTGGAAGTCTTGCTGTCGTTCGTCGAGTTCCGCCTTGGGGGCGAGTCGGGTATCGCGTCGGTGCGGTACTTCGAGGGCGACGCCCTCTGGCAAGCGGCCGCCGACGGGCTTTGGTCGGTGGAACTAGCCCAGACGGCGCTGGCACAAGAATTGGGGACTGGGCAGCCGCCCTTGCGTGAGCTCGCCGAGAGGCTCGGCGCCGCCGAACAGAAACCCGCCGCGCGGCAGCCGCCGCACGGCTTGCTCATCGCGTACCGCGACGGCCTGCGCGGTTTCGTGCTGGGCGTCGGCTCCAAAGCCACTCGTTGGAACTTCGCCTGCAGCCTGGCCGGCGAGACGGCCCCGCGCGCCACGCGGCTCTATACCGGCCCCTGGAACAACCGCAACTTGTTCAAGGCCCTGGCCCACGCCATCCAGACGCACTTCCGCCAGCGCCGCGCGCCGTACCCTGTCGAACGCACGTTGCTGGTCACCGGCGCGCTCGACGCGCTGATGGACTCGCGGCAACAAGGCGGCATGCCCATCGCCACGCCGCACCTCGAGTTCGGTTACGCCGCGCGCGATTTCACGGCGCTACGCGAGACGGGCGCCAGTTGGAAGATCATCACCGAAGCCACACCCGAGCCGTCGGGGATCGGTCAGGGATCGTAGGGCTCGCGTGACTTTTTGCATGAGCACCGCGGAACGACACGGAGGACACGGAGGGCTTTCCCTACAGATTCACAGATTCGGGAACGTGTTCCCTTGAACCTGTCACCGGTTCCCCTCCTTCGCTTCCCACTCTTTCAGGCGGCCGACATATTCGCGGGCTTGGGCCACGAAATCGATACCGACATGTTCCTTCCAGGCGGCCGTCAGCTTCTTGAACACCGGTCCTGGGCCGCCGTCGCCGACCTGCTGCCCTTCGAACGTGGTCGCGTGGACCAGTCCGAACGAAGTGGCCGTGCAAAAGATTTCTTCCGCCTGGAGGGCCTCATAGCGGCCGAGGTTCGCCTCGCGAACGGTAATCCCCGCCTCCCGAGCCAACTCGACGACCGTGGTCCGTGAAACTCCCAGCAAGATGTTCCTCGGTTCGGGCGTGTAGACCACGCCGCCGCGCACGAGAAAAATGTTCCAGCCCGGCCCCTCGGCCAAAAAGCCGTCGGGGTCCAAGAGCACCGGCCAGCGTCCTTCGCCGAAACGCCGGGCCTGCAATTGGGCCAGTTGATAGTGCAGCCGGCTGCGGGTTTTCGCCTTCGGGTCGATCAGTTGCGCCGGCAGCGCCTGCTGGGCGACGATCACGACGTGGACGCCGGTGTCATAGGTCGCCACGAAGCGGCCCATGTGCGTGATCAACGGCCAGCAGTTGACGCTGACCGTCGGCCGCAGCCCCTCGGGGAACGCCGCCCGGTAAAGCTCGAGCGGCCCGCGCGAGACGTCGTGCATGATCTGCCAATCGACGTCGTCGGCCTCGGTCGCCAGGTTCCGCCGCAGCGTCTCCAGCGTGATCTGCTCCATGGCGTCGATCGACAGGCCGCAGTCGATTTCGATCAGCCGCAGCGAGGCATAGAGCCGTTCGAGGTGCTCGCGCAGCCTGTACGGTCGCTGGCGGTAGGTGCGCGTCATTTCGAAGGCCATGTCGCCGTACATCAGCGCCGAGTCGAAAATCGACACCCGCGCTTCCGTTTCCGGCACGAACCGGCCGTTGAAATAGACGACTCGTCCAGACATGAAACCTCACCGCTCCATCAATTCCGGGAATGGCCACGGGCTTGCCCCGACCCACTCTGTGGGTGCCCCGGTGTCGCGATCGTCTCGATGCGCGCGACATTCCTAGCTTACTTGTTGCCGTGCCGGCCTTCGGCGGCCGGAGCGGTAAATCGGACAATGTGGGCCGGGCATCCTTGTCGTTTGCCCATATATTCCTTGATGCTATCAACTGTCTGCTTAATTACCAAGTCGACATTCTTACGTTTGGTTCTGGCTGAAACGTCAGGATCGAATGGACGTATCAAGAAAACGAAGACGTGGCCAGGAATGTAATCGGATTTATCACCCGGAACGTATTCCTTATGAACGCGGAGCGTGGCCTTCCACATCAGAGACGAGTTGACGTGACGGCCGATCACGTGACCGAATAGTTTTTCAAGTTCGGCTTCGGAGGTGCCCTCTTTCAGTTCAAAGCAGACGTCGGCCATTTCACGGTCGTTAAAACCTACGGGCAAATCTTCACCAAAGTGGCCTTCACAACTGGAAAACGTGACGGCCAATCCCATGTCGTTGATCGCGTCGACCAGGGGGCGGATGCGCGGTTCAATGATCCACTTTCGGTCTTTCATGTCATGAACGGGGCCGCAGAGCGGCCGAAGATGCGTTCCCACGCAGAGCGTGGGAACGAGGATCGCGCTGCGTGCCCATTTCATTCTCCTTTTTCCCGCCTACCCCAGTAGCCCCGGTATCGGTTCGCCGTAGTACACGTTGTGCGGCCGGTCGACGTCGTCGTGCCAGACGGCCGTGCGCGGGATGCCGAGCGCCTCGTAGATCGTGGCGGCCATGTTCTCGGGCCGCTGCGCGCAGGTCGCCGGGTGG